>OKJL01000322.1_pt1 | contig 8907 bp, 9 predicted proteins | sample 1613751 | NCBI WGS metagenome assembly OKJL01 (sample SAMN04436874, study PRJEB24849) | human gut metagenome | biome: human gut; feature: NICU; material: stool | host: Homo sapiens | place: USA: Saint Louis, MO | collected 2011-11-11 | reverse complement strand
ATCTATACGATATAACTTCACATTTTTATCCTTTGGTGAATTTGAACTGAATTGATAACTTGCTTGATCTTTTTGAATATAGCCAAAGTTACCTGTAACATTATTATAATGTACACGACTTATAGCTTTATGACCAAGTTGTTGTTTTACGGCTTTGTATGAAGGGCCGTTTGCATCATTATATGTCATTGATACGCGTGTAACATTTCCTCTTTCTTTTTTACCATTAGCTGTTACTAGCAAAACACCTTTATCAGTTCTAAATTCGTAATACTTTTCATTACTATTTGGGTTATAAGAATAGATAGGATGACTATACTTTTTTAATACACTCTTCATTGATTCGCCTATCTTAACGTTTTCTAATGATTTATCACCTTTGTTTAATTGTTGTACTGTTTTCATTGAATTACCAGTTGCCGCTTCAACGTTGTTTCCAACGCTTACTCCAGTTAAAACTAATCCTAAAACAAGTAATGATGTTATTAGTTTTTTCATAAGCACTCACTCCTTTGATTCTTTATGTCTTCTGTGCTCATGTTAATTGTACTATAAATATTACTAAAATAACAATAATATTACAAAATGATTACGTGGATTTAGTAGATGACTTTTTTAACAACTGTTTTAGCGCTTATAGAGAAACCTATCTTTCTTAATTCATTGATTATTACCTTACAAAATCTCAGTGTGAACTCTTTTATTTAGGTGCATGTTGTTGAATGAAGTTTGTTGTCTCTTGAGTAAATTGAGCCTGTTCTTCAACAAAAGGATATGCACTTGAATGTTGATAGACGTTAAATTCACAGTGTTGAATCAAATCTGCGACTTCTTTAGCTTCTAGTGTAGTTGTACGTTCTCCGTGTTCTCCAGCAACAATAAGCGTAGGAACTTGAACATGCTTGAAAACATCTGCAATACCTTCAGATTTGAAGACATCTTTAACAGCTTGAATTTCTTCTTTAGTAGAAATACTATTTGTATCAACGACATGCTTTAAAAATTTATTCATCTTACGCGCTTTATAATATCTACGTTTATCTAAAAATTTTTCTTGCTTATCATCTTCCCAGTTACGTATTTTATGCGCATATTTTCTGAACAAGCGTTCTTCAGGCAATTCACCTTCTATTGAAGTAGGATTAACTAATGTGATTGAGGATATATAGCCAGGATTTCTAACAGACATATCAGCAGCAATAAGTGCCCCCATCTCGTGCCCAATAAATGCTGCTTCATCTATATATATAGCATCTAATAAAAATTTTATATCGTCAGCAAAGTCATAAAACTCTATATTTCTAGGCTTATCAGAGTAACCATGTCCTCTCAAATCGATAAGCACAACCTGAAAAGACTTTGCTAATACCTTAGCTAAATCATTAAAAACAGCATAATTATCAAAAGCGGTATGCACGAGTACGACAGGATATCCTTGTCCCATAGTACTATAGTGTAATGTTGTACCGTCTTGTTTAGTAATTAAATCCATTGCCATGTTGTTCTTCTCCTTCTGTTTCAAAATTATCTGGTAAAATTTTAAGCAATTCCTCTATGGTAGTAATCGTATAATCTACTTCTTCTGTTAATGGCTCCAATTCTGCATCTTCTTGTTTATACCACACACTTACCATCCCCATTGCACGTGCAGGAGCAACATCGTTTAATGCATCATCTCCGACATACATTATTTCAGATGGTTTAACCCCCAATTGATCAATCATATCTTCAAAGATTTTAGGATGTGGCTTACGATAGCCTACAGTTTCAGAAGTAGTTAAATAATTAATAACGTGCATAATACCCAATGAATGCAATCTAAATTGTTTAATTTTGGATTTTCCATTTGCAATCACACCAATCATGTAATGATGTTTCGATAACTTTTCTAATGTATACAAAGTATCATAGTAAGGGAAAACGTAACGATAGAAATGCATTTCAAAGTCATTAAATAAATCTTTCCATTTAAGACGGTCGATATGAAATTGTTTAATGATTTCCTTATATAGATCAGGTTTATCGTTGTCTTCATCATCGTCTAATTCAATAAATTTATTCTTATAATCTGCTAGTTGCACATGAATAAAATAATCATGAAACCGTTCATATTGCTCTTCTATAAACTTTTCACGCGATTTTACTCTATCTAATAGAGTACCTTCTAAATCAAAGACGATAGCCTTAATGCAGTTTAAATTCATTTTCAATGACCTCTTAACTTTTTAATAATACTATTGTAGCAAAAGAGTAGTGTGAACGTCATATGTTAGTCTGTTTAATTAAAATATAAAATAGGACTGGTACACCGAGCAATGCCATCACGATGCCTACAGGAATTTGTATAGGTTGTATCATTGTACTTCCTATAAAATCTGCAATTATCATGACTACAGCACCTATGATTATATTCAATAACATTTGTAAACCTATTTGATAACGCCAATAAAATTTTCTAATCAGTTGTGGAATAATCATGCCTATAAAACCAATAACTCCAACGTATGCGACCACAACTGCTGTCATGATGGAGGCTACTATAAGAACAATATACGTTACTTGTTGTACATTTAATCCTAGAGACTGACTTTTCATTTCACCAACTTGCAGTAATTTAATTCCTTTTTGCATTAAAAATAATACTATGATTGCGACAGATGCTATCAAACTAATAATCATAACATCCTGATATTCAGCTGATGCAAAACCACCGAACAGATAACTAGCAATTGGATTCATCTTCTTAGGATTAATCAAAACAAGCAAATACAATAATGCATTTAATAGTGCACCAAATAGTAATCCCGTTAATATAAGCATTTGAACAGGATATCCTTTGGCTAACATCGCTGAAACACTTAAAACAAGTAACAGTGTGATTAAACTGAAAATAATGGAAAATATAGGGAACCATAAAAAACTAAGTCCCAAAAATAAAGCAATTCCAGATCCTAATGATGCACCACTAGCTAATCCCAATGTAAAACTATCTGCAAGTGGATTATTTAACACAATTTGATACACTTGGCCAGCTAATGTAAGTACTGCACCAGTGAGCATGGCTTCAAGTAATCTAGGTAAACGAACCTGGAATAGTATGGTTTGATTAAAAACATCATCAAGTTTTCCTACATCCCAGCTTAAACTTAAGCTCATGCTTAATATTAAAATAAATAACCATATAATGACACTTCTATATTTATTCATAACTCTCTCTTTCAATACTTTCTTAATCACTATATTAACAAAACAATACTTAAAAAGTGTAAAACGACTGGCTTCCATTCGTTGCACGATTTAGTCATCGAGTAATGAAGTTGAATCAAATGGCATATTTGCATCAGTTTAATTCAATATCCGTCTATCATAAATATTAAAAATACCTGAGACAATAACTACTGTCCCAGGCGTTTGAAATACATCTCTGTCAGCTTATTAATAAAATTAATCATCTAAGTAAAATACAATACATAGTATTCAAATGACTATTTTTTATATATATCGTCTCTTAAATCCTTTAGACCTTCATCAATACGAGGACCTGGTCGAGAAACTTCATCCCCATCTACTGTTTCAATACGTGTATTTTTAACAGCATTAATTTTATCAAAACCGCCACGTTTTTTTATCATTTCTATGTAGTCTGATTTTGATTTACCTTCTGTGGAAATCAGAATATCAGGATTACGTTTAATAATGCTTTCTTTACTTACTGATTTCCAACCTTTAACATCATCAAAACTATTTTTAGCATCTAGTTTCTCTAACATATCGTTAAAGAAGGTATCTTTTCCGGCAGTGTAAATGTCTGGTTTAGACGATACTTCCATAAACACTTCTTGTTTCTTATGATGTTTAGGAACGGAGTTAATGATTTTTTCTACATTGTGTTTTGTTTCATCAACAAGTTCTTTAGCTTGTTTTTCACGATCCGTTAATTGTCCAATTGATTTAAAAGTATCATAAGTTTCATCAATCGATTGTGCATCTTTCACATAAACGACTTTTACTCCCTTATCTTTAAGTGACTTTAGCACTTTACCTGCAGAATTTTTCTGTGACTCATGCGCTAAAATCAAATCCGGTTTAGCTTTTATTAATTCTTCTTTATTTAAATTCATCGCATCGAATTGTTTTTTACCTTTTTTTACATCTTTAGGATAATCATCCACAGTGGATACACCAACTATATCTTCTCCGATTCCTAAGCGATATAAAATTTCTGTGTTACTAGGAATGAGCGAAATAATTCTATGATATTTTTTATCGCTTTTTTCAGTGTCTTTATTATTAGATGAATGATTGGCATCTTGACCACATGCAGCCAGTACTACAATCAATGCACATATAACTATCCATAGTTTACTTTTCATTTGGAGCATCACCCTTTCACAAATTATTTTTAATGTTCCTATTCATCATATCAAAATATACCAATATTTGTAGATACAATTTTATTTGATTTTCACAAAATATGAAAAAAGACAACTTTGAATTAAATCTATTAATATATTTAACCCCAACTTGCTTTGTCTGTAGAATTTCTCGTTGAAATTCTCTGTGTTGGGGCCACAACCCCAACTTGCTTTGTCCGTAGAATTTCTCGTTGAAATTTTCTGTGTTGGGGCCCCGACCCCAACTTGCCTTGTCTGTGGAATTTCTCGTTGAAATTTTCTGTGTTGATCAGTTTTATAATGTTAGTATCAATCGGTAAAATGCTAAAATGTCTGAGACAATCAACAATGTCCCAGACACATAATGTTTTATAATTTAATAAATGTTTTTATCGCGTCAGAAATGTATAAATTCAAACCACGTTCACGTTGCTTGTTAATAAACTTTACAAATCGCTCGTCCTCAATATAAATCTGAGCTATATATTCTAAAAATTGATTGTCACAATTAGGAACTTGTTCTTTCAAAATACATTGTAATTTCTTAGTTTTTCCACTTGCTTCAAGTATAGAAACTTTGTTTAAGTATAGTTGATTCATTTCGTCAAAAAACATATTTAATTGCTTATTAATTTCCTCAAAATGATTTTGCTGTTCTGATTCATCCTTACTTTTTTGTTTATCTTTATATGCTTGATAATAATGGGTATCTCCATACTTACTTGCTGCTTCTTTTTCATACTGTTCATTTAAATTGAAATTTTGCATTGTAGTTACCTCAATCTCATCGTTATCTTTGTGAAAATGATGTTCTAACGTACGGATAATATCGTTTAAGCGATCTCTTTTTTTAACAATGTGATAAAAATTATCATGTAATATTTTAGTTCTAAAATCACTATCACCTTCAAAATACGTCTGTATTTGCTTAAATCTAATTCCTTTAAAAAGAGAATATATTGTAACTTTGAAATATCTTGAACATTATAATATCGGTATCCATTAGCACTCATTTGTTGTGGCACGAGTAACCCCTTTTCATGATAATAATGAAGCGTGCGTATACTAACTCCGGTAATGTCAGAAAGCGTTTTGGGACTGAAGCGTTCTTTCATCATTTCACCTCCTGAATTAAAGTATGAGGTATGACGTTACGTTAAGGTCAATACTTATTTTTTAAAATAGGTATCTAAAAAGGTATAGCGTTGTTTCCCCTTACCATTAAAATTATTTTTCCCAAAATTATCTAATAAAGCGTGAAACTCATTTGCATCTTGATTTGAAAATGATTCAGGAAGTGTTAATTCCTGTTTCAATTTATGATAACTTTCTGTATGTTGATATCCCAATTTTCTAAAAATACGTCTAGTATAACTATCAGGTATGAATTCTTTACCTTTAAAAATATATACTATTAAGACATCGGCGGTCTCTTCACCTATACCACGGATGGTGAGTAATTCTTTTCTTAAGCTATCACCGTATAACTTAGCTATACTACTATAATCAAAATGATGTTGATTTAACCATAGTAACAATGCCTGTATAGCCTTAGCTTTATTTTTATAGAAACCACTCGAACGTATCACTTGCTGCAACGATTCTAAAGGCATTTTCAATATCGTCTGTGCATTAAAAGAAGTTTCTTCTTTTAATCTTGATAACGCTATATCTGCATTGTTCCAATTAGTATTTTGGACTAGAATTGCCCCAAGCATCATTTCTATTGGCGTTTCTGCTGGCCACCAATATTGAGGGCCCATATTTTGATATAGAATTTGATATAATTTTTCTATTGATAACATGATTTCTCCCCCTACAAATCTTCGCATGATTGTTATATCTCGCATGCTACATTGTCCAATTTTCCCAAGAAGTCTGAGGTGTTGTCCTACCTAATTGTTAATATTCCTTTTATAACAAACTTTATGCTGTGTCCCAATATCGGTTTGCTTTGCTTGTTTTTTCTTTTTGGAATGCATCAATAATAAGGACTAAATAATGTAAGAGCCTGTACATATAAATATGTCACAGGCTCTCGTGTATCTATTTTATGAAGTTTTACATAGATTCTGGTGCTGTAACACCTACTAATGCTAATGCATTGTGCAAGGTAATACGCACCGCTTCAATCATAGCTACATGTGCTTTAGTTTTTTCCGTATCATCTGTAAGCACTTTTTCAGCATTATAAAATTTATGGAATGCTGCAGCTAGATCCTGAATATAATTAGTTAGACGATGAGGTGCACGATGTTCGGCTGCACTCTCTATCGTCGATTCGAATTCTGCTACTTTTTTTAATAAGTCTATTGCTTTATCATTATTTATTTTAGAAAAGTCTGCATCAGTAGACACTTCAATACCTTGTTCTTTAGCTTGCTTTAAAATAGAGCAAATTCGTGCATGTGCATATTGTGCGTAATAAATTGGATTGTCTTGAGATTGCTCTTTAGCTAACTCTAAATCAAAGTCAAAATGAGAATCAGGACTACGCATTGTTAAGAAATAACGTGCAGCATCGATACCGACTTCATCCATAATTTCACGTAAAGTAATCGCATTGCCTGTACGCTTACTCATCTTCACTTCTTCTCCGTTTTGCATAAGGCGAACCATTTGCATAATTTGAATTTCAAGACGATCGCTGTCTACACCAAATGTTTCTAAGCTAGCTTTGAGACGGTTAATATAACCGTGGTGATCAGCACCCATTAAATCAATTAAAATATCATTTCCTCTATTAATCTTATTGTAGTGATAGGCCGTATCTGGTGTGAAATAAGTGTAATTACCGTCTTTTTTTATTAATACACGATCTTTATCGTCTTTAAAGTCACTTGTACGTAACCAAGTCGCGCCATCTGCTTCATACGTATAGCCTAGCTCTTTCATTTTAGATAATGTATTTTTAATCGCGCCATTTTCATATAAAGATGTTTCGCTAAACCAATTATCAAAGTGCACGTTAAAATCAGATAAATCCTTTTTTAATTTTTCCATTTCATAATCGACACCAAGTTGTCTAAACGTTTTTAAGCGTTCTTCATCAGAGTAGTCTTTTATTTCTGGATGTTTAACAGCGAGATCTTTACCGATTTCAATAATGTCTTTACCATTATAACCGTCTGCCGGCATCTCATAACTCGTATCACCTAAAGCTTCGAAGTATCGTGCTTCAATTGATCGTGCTAAATTAGTGATTTGATTACCTGCGTCATTAATATAATATTCACGTGTAACATTGTAACCAGCCGCAATGAGAATATTAGCTAAAGAATCGCCTACAGCTGCATTCCTAGCATGACCAATATGTAAGTCTCCTGTTGGATTAGCTGATACATATTCTAATAAAATGTTAGTATTCTTAGATTGTGTTGCATATCCAAATCGATCACCTTTTGTGATAGCTTCTGGAATAATGTCTGTTAAATATTGATTATCCAGATAAAAGTTGATGAAACCTGGCCCAGCAATATCAACCTGTTTAACGTGTGCTTTGCTTGTATCTAAATGATCGACAATAGCTTGCGCAATTTCACGTGGATTACGCTTAGCAATTTTTGTTAAAACCATAGCAATATTAGAAGAATAATCTCCATTTTTAGTATCTTTAGGTATTTCAATTTTAATTTCTGGAATATCTTCTGCGAGGTTAGCTTTTCTAATACTAGCTTCTATTTCTTCTATTAGCGTCTGTTTAACCTGATCGATTATATTCATTCGCTTATCTCCTTATAATTTATTTCATATTGATAAGAACCCATCTTTTGTTCATCTTGATATAACTCATAATGTATTTTAAGTTTACCGCCATTATGAGTAACGAAATGCATAAGGCTTAGTGTTTTAACAGTTAAAGGTATTTTTCCGGTAGGTACATCATAGAGTGTTGTCGTCTCATGTCCTTCGACGAAATGTAAGTTCATATTAATGTCGCCTTTACGAATTAACTTTACACCGCTATCTTCAATTTTAATCGTAACATTAACTTTAGCATCTTCAATTTGTTCTTCGTAACGTATAAAATCTGCAAATTTTTGTTGCCAAGAACCTTTTGTAGTAAACTCAAATCTCTGCTTTTCACCATTCTGTTTCAAAACTTGATGGGTTTGAATGTTAATATTTTTATTCAATTTACTACTCACCTTAACCCTTACAATAATAAATGTCATTATAGCATAAAACTGCTATTGCTTGTAGTACTCAAGACATGTGTTCATGTCAAAAATTTACACAATATGAAAAGAACCTGAAACATTAATCTTGTCTCAGATTCTTTTCACATATTCACAATTCATAACTGAGGTGAAAGTGGTGCTTTCCTATTCTAGATATTGTTGCCACAGAGAGCTCACACATTCAATATAAATGTCACCTATCACTTCAATCAGATTTGCTATTATTCAACATCAATAATGTCAGTTTTATATTTTTTTAATAAAAATCTATATTTATCGAAATATACGATGCCGAATATCATTGTTGCAATGATGAACATTGTCTTTTTCAT
>OKJL01000270.1_pt1 | contig 10932 bp, 9 predicted proteins | sample 1613751 | NCBI WGS metagenome assembly OKJL01 (sample SAMN04436874, study PRJEB24849) | human gut metagenome | biome: human gut; feature: NICU; material: stool | host: Homo sapiens | place: USA: Saint Louis, MO | collected 2011-11-11 | reverse complement strand
GCCCGCCAATGGCGAGAGCATCGACATTGAGGTCGAGGTACTTAGCGCCCATGACGTCGAGGATGACGTCGGCACCACGACCCTCCGTAGCCTCCTTGATGCCGGCAACCCAGTCCTCGTGATAGTCGAGGGCGACGTCGGCACCGAGAGTGCGGCAGAACTCCTGCTTCTCGGCGGTGCCACAGGTGGTGATGACCGTGCATTCGAGCGACTTGGCGTATTGGATAGCGAACTGGCCGATGCCGCCGGCGCCGCCGTGCACGAGGAAGGTTTCACCCCTGGCTAGTCCGACGTGGTCCATGTTGGAGATGACGGTGGCAGTAACCTCAATGAGTGTTGACGCGGTTACCGGGTCGATGCCCTCAGGGATGGGCAGGAGTTGGCCTGCCGGGACGATGACGTACTCGGCGTAACCACCGCCGGCTAGCAGCGCAATGACCTCATCATCCTCGGACCAGCCTGTGACGTCTTGACCGAGGGAGGAAATGACGCCGGTAACCTCCAGGCCCATGGTTTCCGAGACGCCCTTCGGCGGCGGGTAGAGGCCTTGGCGCTGCAGCAGGTCGCCGCGGTTAATGCCGGCCGCCTTCACCTTGACGAGGACTTCCCCAGGGCCAGGTTTCGGTGTGGGGACCTCGGTCCATTCAATGCATTCAGGGCCGGGACGATGGCGCCCCTTGGAGTCTGTCTTGTCGGTCGGGCGGACGGTGATCGCATGCATGTGTTAAGCCTGCCACAGGGGTGAGCGCTCCCAAATCCTTCACGCTAGCAGACGAAGTTTTCCCCAGTTTCCTGGCGTTATCCACAGATGCCACACATGAGGGTTCTCAACGGGTAGTGGTACCCCTCATGATTCCGTCATGGTGATGAGACAGGATCGCGCCGGGCGACGCTATTGGTGCTTGATGATGGCCCTTGTCATGGTCGGTCTAGGGACAGCGGCATGTGGCGCTGATGAGGATTCCACTGGTGCGACGGGCGGGATAACTCCAGTTGCGAGCGTGGCCCCGGCACAAAGTCCGACCCTAACGCCGAGTGTGGAGGCGCCGAAGTTTGTGAAGGTGACGGCAACTCCGGCTCCAGGGACGAAGCAGGATGCGTTGTTCTTGGAGGCGAAGAAGGTCTATGAGACGTATTTGGAACAGACTCTGCTTTTTGAGCAAGAAGGCGGGGGTGAAACTCTTCCGCCAGACCTAGAAAAAGTCGTCGATAGGGATTGGAGAGAGGCGATTGAGGAGTACTACGCGAAGGTAAAAAAGCGTGGACATTTCGTACGACACGAATCTGCCGGCTATGGCCTGGTGAGTATTGCTCATCATGAGGGGAGTGAGGGGCATGTGATTGCGATCGACTCCTGTGTTGATCAAAGAAGCTGGGAGTTCATTGACTCTGGAGGAAATGTGGTTTCTCGTGGAACTCTTAAGCGCAATCAAATGTTTTTTGACCGCATTTCTGGCCGAATGGTGATTGTAGATGGGCTTTCAGAAAGGGTTGACAAATGCAAGGCTTGACGCTTGGGATAGCGGCGCTAATTGCTGTGCAAGGAATAGGCCTACAACAAGCCGATGGAAGCTCTCATTCTAGAGGGATCATAGATAACGAAGAGAGTGGCGTTATAAGTATTGAAAAACATTTGCATGGTTCCCATCACAAGTCGGGGATTAAAATACGGGAGGGCGCTAAGCGCGGTACGCCTGGGCATGGCGGCTCTCATCACAAGCGGAGTAACCCCCATGCAGGTAAGCGTCAACCCCCGACGTCCCCCAAGCTGTCAAAGTCAGTGGATCGGCGAGAGAGCGACGCTTATATCGCCTCATCTATATTGTCATTGGCCAGTCCTAGGATTCCGTACCTGCTTGGACTCAACTTGAGTCTAATGGAACCGAAGCCTAACCGTACGACGCTATCTCCATCTCCCGTAAGGCCCAAAGTGTCAACTCGGGAAGAAGCCCGTCACTGGTCTGTCGATCTTGCGACGAATATTCACCTTGCTAAGCCAGTTGTCTACGTTGAGCCGCGACCTTCGGCCAACAAGTGGAACATTACTGCAGTGGGGCAGCCGTTATGGTTCCACAATCCCGGGTCAGAACGTCACACCTCTAGCGATTCCTCGCGCGGAATTATCGTTTCCCTTGACGCCACACGAGTCGAGACCATCTACAACACCGGCGAGAAAACCGTCCGCTGCGCTCATTCAACCCCACGCCCGAAAAATGCCGATCCGCGAGCCCAATCTCCGGACTGCGGTTACATCTACCAGCACCCAGGAAATTACACCGTGCGCATGACTGAGGTGTGGCAGGTGAGATGGCGTTCAGGTGATCAGTCTGGCCAGATCGTTACGAGGCGGTCGTCCTCTAAGCCGCTGAAGGTCAACGAACTCATTGGCGTGCTCACACAACCCGGAAGACGGTGATGGCTGACAGATGCTGCCGGGACAGGGCGAACCTCGTAATTGCCGTCGTCCAGGGGCCGGAATTTAGCGTCACTGGACGATGCCCGCGTTCGGATTCGTCAACGTCTAGGCGAGGTATGAGCGGGTCTAGGTCCGGGACGATGAATATGCCCGATGAATTATGGCTAAGATGGGGCCACCGGGTCGTGCCCGGTTGGCGAGATCGCATAGTGGACGAGTGCAGCCGCCTTGAAAGCGGCCGAGGGCAACCTCCGTGGGTTCGAATCCCACTCTCGCCGCCACGGAGCCTGTCCCCAGGTGCGGCACCCGAGGGCCAGGCTCTCGCATGTCAGCCTTGCAATGATGGGAGATGGGGATGCCCAGGATGGACGTGACGGATCTTCCACCCGGCACGACCAGGCACGTCATGTCGCCGGAACCTCCTATCCGTGGTTTCATCATTGCCGGCGTCTTGTCCATCGTTGGTGCCGTCCTCATGATCATCAGCATCGCCAAGAGCTGGCACGAGGTGGTGACCATCATCTTCATCGCCGTCCTCGCCTGCGGTATCGCTTTGGCTGTCACTGCAGCATGGTCCATGGTTCACATGAAGCTCTACGTCGATTTGGACGATAAGGGCTACCACATCCACGGCGCCGGACAGGACCGCCGCGGAACCTGGGACAAGGTCACGAAAGCCGCGCTCACCGAGTCACGGTCTCGCCTCACTCTTTACCATGGCCAAGTTGGGCGTACCCACATCGTCCGTCCCGGAATCGGAGACCCCAAAGAGATGGACGACCTCGCCGTCGACGTCGCACACCGCCTTGACGAATCACGCGGATACCGCCAAAATATTTGACCTACCATCTAACCCGGCAGTGGCGTTCCAGAAATACTCTGGAACGCCACTGCTGTTGTCTGACGTGTATGGCTTATATCGCTGCGGGCCACATCGCGGCGGCTCAGCCCCTTCCTGCAGCCGACTCGCTGGCCTCCTCGGCTACTTCCGGCACCTTGACCGGGCGGAGCCTCACCCACACGAGGAATACTGCCCCTGCGACGAGCAGGCACATTCCAGACACCAGGTCGGCGTGAGCGTCAGACCCCTTTACCAACCCAGTAATCGTCAAGATGATTCCGTAGAGGCCGAGCAGCACACCTATGACGGTCCGAATGTCCATCGCGCGAGCGACCTTACTGCGATTGCGACGAGCCGTAGCAGTTCCGTTGGACATGGCAAGCTCCTCAGAAAATGATGTTGAGAACGACGGTGATGGCGAGCACGGTCATGCCGAGCGGGACCGTACGGCGATACCACGGGAGATCCTTCTCCAGTGGGTCGACGAGGTGCTCCTTCGGGGTCTCCGAGTACACCAACCTGACCAGCTCTGCTGCAGGCTTAGGCTCGGTAAACAAGGACACCACAATGCTGACGATGATATCTGCGACGAATCCGACCGTAGCGGCAAGGAATGCCGTCCCCTGGCCTGGCAAGGTAAAAACTCCCGCTAGGCTCATAACCCACACCGTCACCGCACTTAGCGTGCCGACGACCAGGCCCGACCAGCCTGCATGCGGGGTTGAGCGCTTCCAGAACATGCCGAGGATAAACGTTGCAAACAACGGAGCGTTGAAGAATCCGAACAACGTCTGCAAGTAGTCCATGATGTTGGAGAACCCGGACGCCATAAACGCCGTTCCAATGGCGACGACGGTCGCGATGACTGTGGCAATGCGTCCCACCTTGACGTAGTAGTCGTCGGGCTTGTCCTTAATGACGTAGTGCTGCCAGATGTCCACGCTGAAAACGGTGTTGAACGCCGAAATATTCGCCGCCATACCAGCCATGAACGCAGCTAGCAGACCTGTGATCGCCACGCCCGTCAGACCGGTCGGCAACAGGTTGCGGATGAGAAACAGCACAGAATCGTTGTACTGGACGAAACTACCTGACGCGCCACCAGCAACCTTCTCACCAGCCTTCATGCGGGCAATTTCAGGGACGAGGACCGCAGCGAGCATGCCTGGCAAAACGGTGAGGAAGGGCACGAGCATCTTCGGGAAGGCCCCGATAATCGGCGTCTTGCGTGCAGACGACAGAGAATCGGATGCCATTGCCCGCTGCACCTCGACGAAATTCGTCGTCCAGTAGCCAAAAGACAGCACGAATCCGAGTCCGAGCGTGATGCCAATGACAGACATCACTGGACTGCCGAATCCGGACAATGCTTGGCCAGGCCAGGAATGAAGCTGCTGGGCAGCCGGCGTCACGACGTCAGGATGAGCCTCGGCGGCAGCAGTGATCTTGGCCTTGAGGCCACTCCAGCCACCTACCCGATGCAAACCGATGATGACAAGGGGTAGGAGGGAAGCGACGATGACGAAGAATTGCAGCACCTCGTTATAAATAGCCGCCGACAAGCCACCAAGGCTGATGTAAGCGAGCACGATCATCGCGGCAACGATGAGGGCAACCCATAGCGGCCATCCCAGCAGGGCATGGACGATGGTTCCAAGCAGGTACAGGTTGATACCGGCGATAAGAAGCTGGGCTAGCGCGAAGGAGATCGCGTTAACGAGGTGCGCTGCTGGGCCGAACCGTTTGAGCATGAACTCTGGCACGGAGCGCACACCGGAGCCGTAGTAGAAGGGCATCATGACGATGCCAAGGAACACCATCGCGGGTATAGCGCCGATCCAAAAGTAATGGACCGTCGGGATGCCGATCTGGGCTCCATTAGCCGACATTCCCATGATCTCGACGGCGCCGAGGTTCGCCGACACGAATGCCAGCCCTGTCACCCATCCGGGCAGGCTGCGTCCGGACAAGAAGAAGTCGAGGGAGTCGGACACCTGATGTCTGGCGGCCAGTCCGATTCCCAGGACGAACACGAAGTAAATGAGCAGTATCAGGTAATCAACGAACCCTGCGTTGATGAGTGTCTCCAACGGCATGGTGCGGAGTGGTCCTTTCGGTTGGTGCGGGGGAGGAACGGCCTCGTTGGCGTCGCCCCGTGGGGAACCATAGACCCCGGTGCGGCATGAGCGCATCTGCACCCGGTAGTTTTGAGTACGTAAACATTTTGAGTGAGCGAAGTCGACGCAGCGCCACTGGCATCGTCGTACGCTCAGCCTCGTTGTCACGGGATTTTGACCGGCAAAGGAGCCATTTATGTCGCAGACACCCCACGCCATTGCGGCAGACCACCAGACCCCGACGATCGGCACAGCATGGTCGGTAGAGGAGGGTGCCACTCGCGCCCGGCACCTCTTTGGCGGGCACATTGGTGGTAGCCCCGATGGCGTCTGGGCGGCCCCCGGACGTGTCAACATCATCGGCGAGCACACCGACTACAACAACGGTTTCTGCCTGCCAATCGCCCTTCCCCATCGCACCTACGTCGCTGCTCGACGCCGTGATGACGACAAGGTCATCCTCGTCTCCCAGCTTGACGACAGCGTTCTCACCTGGGAGGGAACCCTCGACGAGATCGCTCCTGGGTCGGTTGCTGGTTGGAAGGCCTATACCGGTGGTGTCGCGTGGGCGCTGCGTCAGGCCGGGCATGGCCTCGGGGGATTCGAGGCTGCACTGGTCACGTGCGTCCCCCCGGGTGCGGGACTGTCGTCGTCGGCAGCCGTCGAGTGTGGCGTCGGTCTGGCCCTCGCCGACCTCTACGACCTTGATCTCACCGACTCTGACTCCGGCCGTATTGGCCTCGTCAATGCTGCCCGCGCTGCGGAGAACGAGGTTGCTGAGGCTCCCACTGGAGGGCTCGATCAAACCGCTTCGCTGCGCACTACCGAAGGTCACGCCCTCCTCATCGACTGTGACGACTGGTCGGTTCGTCAAGTCCCCTTCAACCTTGACACCGCCGACCTAGAACTGCTTGTCATCGACACCTGCGCTCCCCACCGGCTGGTCGACGGCCAGTATGAGGCACGACGGCGGGCCTGCGAGAATGCCGCACGCATCCTCGGAGTTAGTAGCCTGTGTGAAGTCGGTGACTTGGGGGCCGCCGTGGCCGCCCTTGATGACGAAAGGATGGCTAGCCGCGTCCGCCACGTCGTCACTGAGAACGACCGCGTTACCCAGTTCGTTAAGCTCCTCGATGCCGGCCAAATCCGCGAAGTGGGGCCGCTTATGAATGCCTCCCACGACTCCCTGCGTGACGACTACGAGGTCACCTGTCCCGAACTGGACACCGCTGTCGACGCGGCCCGCGCTGCTGGTGCTCTTGGCGCGCGGATGACTGGCGGCGGATTCGGCGGTTGCGCCATCGCTCTGGTCGATCGCGACGTTCGTAACAAGGTTGCCACGCAGGTCGCGGACTCCTTCCGGGAGGCCGGTTTCGCCCACCCCGAGTTCTACGTCGTTACCCCTGGCCCTGCTGCCTTGCGGGTGCAGTGATATGACCGAGCGGCAGCGTCGAGGACCGTCTCGCCCCTCAATGGGTGATGTCGCCGCGGCTGCCGGGGTATCCCAACAGACCGTCTCGCGGGTCGTCAACAACTCCGACGCCGTTCGCAAGAAAACTGTCGACAAGGTTCTCAAGGCCATGACCGAAGTCGGCTATTCGCCCAATGTGGCTGCTCGCAGCCTGCGCTCGGGCCGCACGAGTGCCATCGGCGTCCTTGCTACCGACCTTTCACGCACCGGAGAGCTGCGGACCGTTCAAGCCATTGTCGATGCCACCCGCCGCAGCGAGCTTGCCGTCGTCCTTGATCGTCTTGAGCCTGCTGACGACTCCGTCAGGTCGTACCGGCACGCGATGAAGCGGATGGCGGGGCGAGTCGACGGCTTCATCATTGAGGGGCTTGAGCTTGACCATCCCGAGGACCTTGAGGTACCGCCGGGATTCCCAGTCGTGATGGCTGGCTCTCCGTGCAGCCGTTTCTCGACCGTCGGATGTGACCAGGCCTCCGGTGTGCGTACCGCCGTTAACTATCTCTTGGCATTGGGGCATCGCACAGTCCACCTCGTCAGCGGCCCGGACTATTCCCGCCAGGCTGTGGTACGCCGCCAGGCCTGGCAAGAGTGCTTGGAGACCAACGACCGCGAGATCCCCGATGTCATCATCGGGGACTGGACGGCCTCGTCAGGACGCGATGCGGCACGCTACCTCAAGGACGCCGGAGCAACAGCCGTGTTAGCCAGCAATGACGAAATGGCGGCAGGAGCCGTCATCGGTCTGCTCGATATGGGTGTCAGGATCCCGGACGATATGTCTGTGGTGGGATTCGACGACGTCCTGGGAAATACGGTGTGGCCGACGATGACGACGGTGCGACAGGACTTCGCGGCGGTCGGTCAACGCCTCGCCGAGGAGCTCCTAGCCCAGTTGCAGGGTGCTCCGAGGAAGTCGGTCATGGTTCCGGCCCCGCTGGTGATTCGGGAGAGTACCGCACCCCCGCGACATTGACCCCGAGCGACACCTACGAACCGCACAGGCGCGGCCCCAGGAGAGGCGTCAGGGCTGCTGCGGGTTATAGGCGCAGGCGTCAGTCACAGATTGGGAGACGTCGTGGTTATCGGGTGACGGGCGTGGAGCGGGGGTCTGCGGGGACTTCTTTAACCCGCTGTGGCTCGGCGGCGCCATGGCGGTCTTGTGGGTGTTAGCAGACGAAGCCCCCGTTACCGGCTTGTTCTTGTTTTTTGACGCAGAGACGCCATGGATGGCGGCCTCCACCTGTTTGCGGATGAGATCGTAATCCGGGTGGGAAGAGAAGAATCCGTGCTTGCCATTGGTGAAAACGACGCGGTTGATGTTGGCGTCACGCATGTTGATGGCGAGGTCGACGAAGGCCGGCAGCATTCCCTGCGGTATGTCAGAGACCACCATCTGCCCGGAAGCATCAGCGATCGATTCGAAGCGAGTCAACACAGTCTGCGGGCTGGTTTGGTCAAGAACGGCTTTGATAAGGCAAGACTGGCGTCCCATCCGGTCGTAGTCGGTGCTCGCTGAGCGCGACCGTGCGTACCACATGGCGTGGTAGCCGTCGAGGTGTTGGTTGGCGCCAATCTCGAGGTAACCGTCCGGCCTCTTGCCCTCGGTATTGCCTGCGATGGGCAGGCGCTCGTTGATGTTCACCGACACTCCGCCGAGCGCGTCAATGAGCTTCTGAAGGCCGTCAATGTCGAGCATGACGAAGTAGTCGATCTTGAGGCCGAGGGCCTCTCCGGTGGCCAGCTTGAGGGCGTCGGCTCCGGGGTAGTCGGTCGCGCCCATGCGATCGACGTAGTGGGCCTTTACCGTCGACCAGATCTCGTTAGCCATGTAATCGGGGTTGTTACCGTCACCGTCTTTCCCGACGAAACCGTTGGGGAAGTCCCTGTGCAGCGGCGAATCAGACGGGAATGGCATTCTCGCGGTGTTGCGGGGGATCTGGAAGATCGAGGTATCACCGTTGGAGGTATTAATCGACGCCACCATGATCGTGTCAGTGTTCATGGAGTTCTCGGCGCGATAGTTGCGCACCTTGCTGTCGTCGGCGCCGACGAGCAGGACGTTGACTCGCGGCTTGGCCGCCCAAATCGCCTTGACGTCCTGGTTGTAGTTGATGGATGGGCGGGTGCCGGACCGCTTATCGGTGAAGATCCGGCCGAGCATGTGGTCCTGATCGTAGGCATACCGGCCAGCGACAGCTAGCGGGGTTGCGATGGTGGTACACAATGCGGTGACAAGGATGGTCGAGACCCAGCGTTGTCCGCGGGTGATGCCCTGAGGTCGAAGGTCGAGGTGGGAGAAGGTCAGCAATGCCACCAAGGCGACGGCAAGACTCGGCAAGCCCCAGGTCAGAGCGGTGAGCAACTTGGGTCGCACGACGATCGACGCTGCAACTGTCGGGTTAGCCAGGATAAAGAAAACAGCAATGGTCAGCCCAATGAGGAGAAGACCGATGATCGTCAGACCTGTGACGCGGCGACGCGGGGCACGGCTACGAGACAGGGTTAAGCCGGGGACGATGGCCCCAAGTACCGTCCATCCCAGGCAGGTGTTGAAGGCATGGTTGCGTCTGGCCTCCTCGTTCCACCGCGATGGTCTGCGGCGGCTGCGACTAGCTGGTGAAGCCTTGGCGGTTGCGGCTCGTCGGGCTGGGGTAGGGCGGGATTTCGGCTCGTTGAGGGGCTGTGGGGCGTTAACAGGGGGCTCAGCAGCGGACCGGCGTGGACGCGGGGAACGCGTCGGTGGCCGGGCGGCTGCCCTGAGATCCGCCCGCCGCAGGACATGTGTGTCCTCATTGGCCTCCGGATCGTTCATCCAATCCGGTTGAGCGGCGTGACGTGGAGACGGCGAGTTGGCGCCGCGCGACGCGTCAGCCATGCACATCCCTTTCCGTAAATGTCGATGGGGTGGACCCCATGTTAACCGCTGCACCCAATACGGGGCGGTACCGCCTGGCTGGCGGGCGGCGATCGTGACTGCCTCAGTGGCCTGCGCAGCGCAGACGTCCCTTGTCGGGGGCGTGTCGGGGTCGATGGGGCGCGTTGTCGCGGCCCGGAATTGGAGGGTTTGGGGTTGAGAGAGTAGGCTGACACGGCACTTGGAGGTGTCGCCTAGTCAGGTCTATGGCGCCCGCCTGCTAAGCGGGTTTGGGAGGTAATCCCATCGCGGGTTCAAATCCCGCCACCTCCGCGGATGCCCGGTGACTCCTATAGGGGGCGCCGGGCTTTGTGCATGGTGGGGCTGGTAGTGCCTCGGATGAAGGTCCTGGAGTTGGGATCGACGATACCCCTCGGCGGCCTGGTGTCTCGCATCTGGTGTTCCGCAAACCCGCTTGCCAGGCGGATTTCCGGGGACTGAATTACGCGAATTTGCATTACGGAATTGAAGGCTGTAACGTTTAGCAACGTGCACAGCGCAATGCGCCCGTGGCTCAACGGATAGAGCATCTGACTACGGATCAGAAGGTTGGGGGTTCGAATCCCTCCGGGCGCGCAGATGGAAACCCCGCCTTTGTGGTGGGGTTTCGTCGTCTTGAGGAGGCTCTCTCCGGAAGCAGACAGAAATATCCGCTTCTCAACTCTTACCTGCGATAAACCACACGATCGGTCCGACAAGTGGGAAGCAGACGACGATCCAGATCACCTTTCTCGTGCCCGTCAAGCGGTCCGACCTGAGAATCGACAAAAGAGCAAAGACGAACGCGATGATCGGAACGGTGATGGCCGAGACCGACAGAATCATGGGCGAAAATTGACAGCAGCACCACCTGCCCGTCACTTAGTAGCAGCAACTGGCGTCCGGTCGGGCGAAATCTGTACTCCGGTTGCAGCAGTTCTGGCATACGGCCGTGACAGAAAGCCCGTAGTGTTTCCCCATGACGCAGATCTTCATCGTTCACGAGCCCTCCTGCAGCCCAGGCAGACTCGGGCAACTTTGGCGCAACGCCGGGGCAGACGTCGTCGAGATCAACGCCTGGAACCATCCGGTGCCGCCGATTGTGGACGCTGACGCACTCGTGGTGCTGGGCGGCTCTATGAGCTGCCAGGACGATGCTGAGGCTCCGTGGCTCGCCCCCACCCGCCAGCTCAT
>OKJL01000263.1_pt1 | contig 11320 bp, 1 predicted proteins | sample 1613751 | NCBI WGS metagenome assembly OKJL01 (sample SAMN04436874, study PRJEB24849) | human gut metagenome | biome: human gut; feature: NICU; material: stool | host: Homo sapiens | place: USA: Saint Louis, MO | collected 2011-11-11 | reverse complement strand
ATAGTTGTGTTTGATTAAATGAGCGATATTGGGATGAGTCATTACTTTAAATATTTTTCAAAGTTCATTAGACATACATCATAAAGAATTTACAACTAGGAGGCCAATTTAATGAATCTATTTAGAAAACAGAAATTTAGTATTAGAAAATTTAATATAGGTATTTTTTCAGCATTAATAGCTACAGTCGCATTTTTAGCTCATCCGGGGCAAGCAACAGCATCAGAACTGGAACCTTCTCAAAATAATGACACTACAGCTCAATCTGATGGAGGGTTAGAAAACACATCTCAGTCTAATCCTATAAGTGAGGAAACCACAAATACATTATCTGGGCAAACAGTACCTTCATCTACTGAAAATAAGCAAACACAAAATGTTCCTAATCATAACGCTCAACCAATTGCAATAAATACTGAAGAAGCTGAATCTGCTCAAACAGCATCTTATACCAATATCAATGAAAATAATGATACGAGTGACGATGGGTTACATGTTAATCAGCCGGCTAAACATCATATTGAAGCCCAATCTGAAGATGTAACAAATCACACGAACTCAAATCATTCAAATTCATCGATTCCAGAAAATAAAGCTACAACAGAATCATCAAGTAAACCTAAAAAAAGAGGGAAAAGATCATTAGATACAAATAGCGGAAATGACACGACAAGTACAACTCAAAATACGGATCCAAATTTAAGTAATACAGGTCCAAATGGCATTAACACTGTAATTACATTTGATGATTTAGGAATTAAGACAAGTACTAATCGCTCTCGACCTGAGGTAAAGGTAGTTGATAGTCTAAATGGCTTTACAATGGTTAATGGTGGTAAGGTCGGTTTATTAAATAGTGTGTTAGAACGTACAAGCGTGTTTGATAGTGCCGATCCGAAAAATTATCAAGCAATAGATAATGTCGTAGCCTTAGGACGTATTAAAGGAAATGATCCGAATGATCATGATGGTTTCAACGGTATAGAAAAAGAATTTTCAGTGAACCCTAATTCTGAGATAATATTTTCATTTAATACAATGACTGCTAAAAACAGAAAAGGTGGAACTCAATTAGTTTTAAGAAATGCAGAAAATAATCAAGAAATTGCTTCAACTGATATTCAAGGAGGCGGCGTATATCGTTTATTCAAGTTACCTGATAACGTACATAGGTTAAAAGTTCAATTTCTACCTATGAACGAAATACACTCAGATTTTAAAAGAATTCAACAGCTACATGATGGGTATAGATACTATTCTTTTATAGATACAATTGGTGTTAATTCTGGTTCACATCTATATGTGAAATCAAGACAAGTTAACAAAAATGTAAAGAATGGTAAAGAATTTGAAGTTAATACTCGTATAGAGAATAATGGTAACTTCGCTGCTGCTATAGGTCAAAATGAACTTACTTATAAAGTAACACTACCAGAAAATTTCGAATACGTTGATAATTCAACTGAAGTTTCATTTGTTAACGGGAATGTGCCTAATTCTACGGTAAATCCGTTTTCAGTTAATTTCGATAGACAAAATCATACTTTAACGTTTAGTAGTAATGGTTTAAATTTAGGAAGAAGTGCTCAGGATGTTGCTAGATTCTTGCCCAATAAAATACTAAATATTAGATACAAGCTTAGACCTGTCAACATCTCAACGCCACGTGAAGTGACTTTCAATGAAGCAATTAAATATAAGACATTTTCTGAATATTACATTAACACTAATGACAATACTGTTACTGGTCAACAAACACCTTTCAGTATTAATGTCATCATGAATAAAGACGATTTATCAGAACAGGTCAATAAGGATATCATCCCATCGAACTATACACTTGCTTCTTATAATAAATATAATAAGTTGAAAGAACGTGCTCAGACTGTTCTGGATGAAGAAACAAACAATACACCTTTTAACCAAAGATACTCTCAAACTCAAATTGATGATTTGTTACACGAATTACAAACAACACTAATAAATCGTGTGAGTGCTTCGAGAGAAATTAATGATAAAGCTCAAGAAATGACTGATGCTGTATATGATAGTACAGAATTAACTACTGAAGAAAAAGATACATTAGTTGATCAAATTGAAAATCATAAAAATGAAATTTCTAATAACATTGATGATGAACTTACAGATGATGGTGTTGAAAGAGTCAAAGAGGCTGGATTACATACTCTAGAAAGTGATACTCCACATCCAGTAACAAAACCAAATGCACGACAAGTTGTGAATAACAGAGCAGATCAACAAAAGACGCTTATACGTAACAATCATGAGGCAACTACCGAAGAACAAAATGAAGCGATTAGACAAGTTGAGGCACATTCATCTGATGCTATCGCCAAAATAGGTGAGGCAGAAACAGATACCACTGTAAATGAAGCTAGAGACAATGGTACGAAATTAATAGCTACAGATGTTCCAAATCCAACTAAAAAAGCAGAAGCTAGAGCGGCAGTTACCAACAGTGCAAATTCAAAAATTAAGGATATCAACAATAATACACAAGCAACATTAGACGAGAGAAATGATGCTATCGCACTTGTTAATAGATCAAAAGATGAAGCAATTCAAAATATTAACACTGCACAAGGTAATGATGATGTCACTGAAGCACAAAATAATGGAACGAATACGATACAACAAGTACCATTAACTCCAGTGAAAAGACAAAATGCAATAGCAACTATCAATGCTAAAGCGGATGAACAAAAACGTTTAATTCAAGCAAACAATAATGCAACGACTGAAGAAAAAGCTGATGCAGAGCGTAAAGTTAATGAAGCAGTCATAACTGCAAATCAAAATATTACCAATGCAACTACTAATAGAGATGTTGATCAAGCACAAACAACTGGAAGTGGTATCATATCTGCTATTAGTCCTGCAACGAAGATTAAAGAGGATGCACGTGCAGCAGTAGAAGCTAAAGCTATTGCACAAAATCAACAAATTAATTCAAATAATATGGCAACAACTGAAGAAAAGGAGGATGCATTAAATCAAGTAGAAGCACATAAGCAGGCCGCAATAGCAACTATCAATCAAGCGCAGTCAACTCAGCAAGTTTCTGAAGCTAAGAATAATGGCATAAATACTATTAATCAAGATCAACCTAACGCAGTTAAGAAAAATAATACAAAAACAATATTAGAACAAAAAGGAAACGAGAAAAAGTCAGCAATAGCTCAAACACCTGATGCTACCACTGAAGAGAAACAAGAAGCTGTCAGTGCTGTTTCGCAAGCTGTTACCAATGGCATTACCCATATCAACCAAGCAAATTCTAATGATGATGTTGATCAAGAACTTAGTAATGCAGAACAAATTATTACTCAAACTAATGTCAATGTTCAAAAAAAACCTCAAGCCAGACAAGCATTGATTGCTAAAACAAATGAAAAGCAGAGTGCGATTAATTCTGATAATGAAGGCACTATAGAAGAAAAACAAAAAGCAATTCAAAGTTTGAATGATGCTAAAAATTTAGCTGATGAACAAATTACACAGGCTGCTTCTAATCAAAATGTCGACAACGCCTTAAATATAGGTATAAGTAATATCAGTAAAATACAGACTAATTTCACTAAAAAGCAACAAGCTAGAGACCAAGTAAATCAAAAGTTCCAAGAAAAAGAAGCTGAGTTAAATTCAACACCTCATGCAACTCAAGATGAAAAACAAGATGCGTTAACTAGATTAACACAAGCAAAGGAAACTGCACTCAACGACATAAATCAAGCACAAACAAATCAAAATGTGGATACAGCACTTACTAGTGGAATTCAAAATATTCAAAATACACAAGTTAATGTTAGGAAAAAGCAAGAAGCCAAAACTACGATTAATGATATTGTTCAACAACATAAACAAACTATACAAAATAATGATGATGCTACAACTGAAGAGAAGGAAGTCGCAAATAATTTAGTTAATGCATCACAGCAAAATGTAATTAGTAAGATTGATAATGCTACAACGAATAATCAAATTGATGGTATTGTGAGTGATGGTAGACAAAGCATAAATGCAATTACACCTGATACATCAATTAAAAGAAATGCTAAAAATGATATTGATATTAAAGCAGCTGATAAGAAAATAAAAATTCAAAGAATAAATGATGCTACAGATGAAGAAATTCAAGAAGCGAATCGTAAAATTGAAGAAGCTAAGATTGAAGCAAAAGATAATATTCAACGCAATAGTACTAGAGATCAAGTAAATGAAGCGAAAACTAATGGAATAAATAAAATAGAAAATATAACACCAGCAACTACTGTGAAATCTGAAGCTAGACAAGCAGTACAGAATAAAGCAAATGAACAGATTAATCATATTCAAAACACGCCTGATGCAACTAATGAAGAAAAACAAGAGGCAATAAATAGAGTAAGTGCTGAATTAGCAAGAGTTCAAGCACAAATAAATGCAGAACATACAACCCAAGGTGTCAAAACTATCAAAGACGACGCGATAACTTCTTTATCTCGAATTAATGCACAAGTTGTTGAGAAAGAGTCTGCAAGAAATGCAATCGAACAAAAGGCAACACAACAAACGCAATTTATTAATAATAATGATAATGCTACAGATGAAGAAAAAGAGGTCGCCAACAATTTAGTTATCGCTACAAAACAAAAATCATTAGATAATATTAACTCCTTATCTTCAAATAATGATGTTGAAAATGCTAAAGTAGCAGGAATAAATGAAATAGCTAACGTTTTACCAGCAACCGCTGTTAAGTCAAAAGCAAAAAAAGATATTGATCAAAAACTCGCGCAACAGATTAATCAAATTCAAACGCATCAAACTGCTACAACTGAGGAAAAAGAAGCGGCTATTCAATTGGCAAATCAAAAATCAAATGAAGCAAGAACAGCAATTCAAAATGAACATAGTAACAATGGTGTCGCACAAGCTAAATCTAACGGCATTCATGAAATTGAATTAGTTATGCCAGATGCGCACAAAAAATCTGATGCTAAACAAAGTATCGATAATAAATATAATGAGCAAAGTAATACTATCAACACTACACCAGATGCAACAGATGAAGAAAAGCAAAAAGCATTAGATAAATTAAAAATAGCTAAAGATGCAGGATACAACAAAGTTGATCAAGCGCAAACAAACCAACAAGTATCTGATGCAAAAACTGAGGCTATAGATACGATAACTAATATTCAAGCAAATGTTGCAAAAAAACCATCCGCTCGAGTGGAATTAGATTCAAAGTTTGAGGATTTAAAGCGTCAAATCAATGCAACGCCCAATGCTACAGAAGAAGAAAAACAAGATGCAATTCAAAGATTGAATGGTAAAAGAGATGAAGTTAAGAATCTAATAAATCAAGATAGACGTGACAATGAAGTTGAACAGCACAAAAATATTGGACTTCAAGAATTAGAAACGATTCATGCTAATCCAACTAGAAAATCTGATGCGCTCCAAGAGTTACAAACTAAATTTATTTCACAAACAGAGTTAATTAATAATAACAAAGATGCAACTAATGAAGAAAAAGATGAAGCCAAACGACTTCTTGAGATTAGTAAAAATAAAACTATAACAAATATCAATCAAGCGCAAACTAATAATCAAGTTGATAATGCTAAAGATAACGGCATGAATGAGATTGCTACCATAATACCAGCAACAACAATTAAAACAGATGCAAAAACGGCTATTGATAAAAAAGCTGAGCAACAAGTTACAATCATCAATGGTAACAACGATGCAACAGATGAAGAAAAAGCAGAGGCTAGAAAGCTGGTTGAAAAAGCGAAAATTGAAGCCAAATCTAATATTACAAATAGTGATACTGAAAGGGAAGTCAATGGTGCTAAAACCAATGGGTTAGAAAAAATAAACAATATTCAACCATCAACTCAAACTAAAACAAATGCTAAGCAAGAAATAAATGACAAAGCTCAAGAACAATTAATCCAAATTAATAACACGCCTGATGCAACCGAAGAAGAAAAGCAAGAGGCAACAAATAGAGTCAATGCTGGATTAGCACAAGCAATACAAAATATTAATAATGCACATAGTACTCAAGAAGTAAATGAATCTAAAACAAATAGTATTGCTACAATCAAGAGTGTACAACCCAATGTGATCAAAAAACCGACTGCTATAAATAGTTTGACTCAAGAAGCTAATAATCAAAAGACGTTAATAGGTAATGATGGTAATGCTACTGATGATGAAAAAGAGGCTGCAAAGCAATTAGTGACCCAAAAATTAAATGAACAAATTCAAAAAATTCATGAAAGTACACAAGATAATCAAGTTGATAACGTAAAAGCACAAGCTATCACTGCAATTAAATTGATTAATGCAAATGCACATAAAAGACAAGATGCCATTAATATTTTGACTAATCTAGCTGAAAGTAAAAAATCAGATATAAGAGCCAATCAAGATGCAACTACTGAAGAGAAAAATACGGCAATACAATCTATAGATGATACGTTAGCACAAGCACGTAACAATATTAATGGTGCAAATACAAATGCGTTAGTGGATGAGAATTTAGAAGATGGTAAGCAAAAGTTACAACGTATTGTGTTGTCAACTCAAACTAAAACACAAGCTAAAGCAGACATTGCTCAAGCAATAGGTCAACAAAGGTCGACAATAGACCAGAATCAAAATGCTACAACAGAAGAAAAACAAGAAGCCCTTGAGAGACTTAATCAAGAAACAAATGGAGTCAATGATAGAATACAAGCAGCTTTAGCAAATCAAAATGTTACAGACGAAAAAAATAATATATTAGAAACAATAAGAAATGTTGAACCTATTGTAATTGTAAAACCAAAGGCTAATGAAATAATTAGAAAAAAAGCTGCGGAACAAACGACTTTAATAAATCAAAATCAAGATGCGACACTAGAAGAAAAACAAATAGCACTTGGCAAATTAGAAGAAGTAAAGAATGAAGCGTTAAATCAAGTATCACAGGCACACTCAAATAATGATGTGAAAATTGCGGAAAATAATGGAATTGCTAAAATTTCTGAGGTCCATCCTGAGACTATAATTAAACGTAATGCTAAACAAGAAATTGAACAAGATGCGCAAAGTCAAATTGATACTATCAATGCAAATAATAAATCAACTAATGAAGAAAAATCAGCCGCTATAGATAGAGTTAATGTAGCTAAAATTGATGCTATTAACAATATTACTAATGCTACAACTACACAATTAGTTAATGATGCTAAAAATAGTGGTAACACGAGTATTAGCCAAATATTACCAAGTACAGCAGTCAAAACTAATGCATTAGCAGCTCTAGCTAGCGAAGCTAAAAATAAAAACGCTATAATAGATCAAACACCAAATGCGACAGCAGAAGAAAAAGAAGAAGCAAATAATAAAGTTGATCGTCTTCAAGAAGAAGCAGATGCTAATATCCTAAAAGCGCACACTACTGATGAAGTTAATAATATTAAAAATCAAGCTGTTCAAAATATTAACGCTGTTCAAGTTGAAGTTATCAAGAAACAAAACGTTAAAAACCAATTAAATCAATTCATTGATAATCAAAAGAAAATTATTGAAAATACGCCTGATGCAACACTAGAAGAAAAAGCTGAAGCTAATAGATTGCTTCAAAATGTACTAACTTCCACATCAGATGAAATTGCTAATGTAGATCATAACAACGAGGTTGATCAAGCTTTAGATAAAGCTAGACCAAAAATCGAGGAAATTGTACCACAAGTTAGTAAGAAACGAGATGTTTTAAATGCAATCCAAGAAGCATTTAATTCACAAACTCAAGAAATACAAGAGAACCAAGAAGCTACGAATGAAGAAAAAACTGAAGCATTAAATAAAATAAACCAATTACTTAATCAGGCTAAAGTAAATATTGATCAAGCACAGTCAAATAAAGATGTAGATAGTGCGAAAACACGTAGTATTCAAGATATAGAGCAAATTCAACCACATCCACAAACAAAAGCAACCGGGCGTCACAGATTAAATGAAAAAGCTAACCAACAACAAAGTACTATTGCAACTCATCCTAATTCAACAATTGAAGAAAGACAGGAAGCAAGTGCAAAACTACAAGAAGTTCTTAAAAAAGCCATAGCTAAAATAGATAAAGGTCAAACCAATGATGATGTAGAAAAGACTGTAGTAAACGGAATAGCTGAAATTGAAAATATATTACCTGCTACTACAGTTAAAGATAAAGCTAAAGCTGATGTAAATGCTGAAAAAGAGCAGAAAAACCTACAAATTAATAGTAATGATGAAGCAACGACTGAAGAAAAATTAGTTGCTAGTGACAATTTAAATCACGTTGTCGAGACAACAAATCAAGCTATTGAGGATGCACCAGATACCAACCAAGTGAATGTAGAAAAGAACAAAGGTATAGGTACAATTAGAGATATTCAACCACTTGTAGTTAAAAAACCTACTGCCAAATCTAAAATTGAAAGCGCAGTAGAAAAAAAGAAAACTGAAATTAATCAAACACAAAATGCAACTCATGATGAAGTAAGAGAGGGTTTAAATCAGTTAAATCAAATTCATGAAAAAGCCAAAAATGATGTAAATCAATCTCAAACTAATCAGCAAGTTGAAAATGCTGAGCAAAATAGTTTAGATCAAATCAATAACTTCAGACCAGATTTTAGTAAAAAACGTAATGCAGTAGCTGAAATTGTTAAAGCGCAACAAAACAAAATTGATGAAATAGAGCAAGAATTTAGTGCTACACAAGAGGAAAAAGACAATGCTTTACAACATTTAGATGAACAGGTTAAAGAAATCATTAATTCTATAAATCAAGCTAATACAGATAATGAAGTAGATAATGCTAAAACTTCTGGGTTGAATAACATAACTGAATACAGACCAGAATATAATAAAAAGAAAAATGCTATATTAAAATTATATGATGTTTCAGATACTCAAGAAGCTATAATTAATGGTTATCCTGATGCAACTGAAGATGAACTTCAAGAAGCTAATAGTAAGTTAAATAAAATACTTTTAGATGCAAAAAAACAAATTGGTCTTGCGCACACAAATAATGAAGTTGATGATATTTATAATGAAGTTTCCCAAAAAATGAAAACTATTTTACCACGTGTAGATACAAAAGCGGTAGCACGTTCTGTACTTAATGCACTTGCTAAACAATTGATTAAAACTTTTGAAAATACTGCAGATGTTACTCACGAGGAACGTAATGATGCGATTAATCATGTAAAAGAACAATTATCTTTAGTATTCAATGCCATTGAAAAAGACCGAAAAGATATACAAGTTGCGCAAGATGAATTATTTGGATTAAATGAATTAAATAGTATATTTATCAACATAACTCAAAAGCCAACTGCCAGAAAAGCAATTAGTGGTATGGCGAGTCAATTAAACAACTCTATCAATAATACGCCATATGCTACAGAAGAAGAACGACAAATTGCACTGAATAAAGTTAAGGCGATTGTTGATGATGCAAATGAAAAAATACGAGAAGCTAACACTGATAGCGAAGTACTTGGAACAAAATCAAACGCAATAACATTGTTACAAGCAATCAGTGCGGATGTACAAGTTAAACCACAAGCATTTGAAGAAATCAATGCACAAGCTGAAATTCAAAGAGAACGAATTAATGGAAATAGTGATGCGACAAGAGAAGAAAAAGAAGAAGCTTTAAAACAAGTTGATACATTAGTAAATCATTCATTTATTACAATTAATAATGTTAATAAAAATCAAGAAGTTTATGATACTAAAGACAAAACGATTGAAGCTATTCATAAAATCAAACCAATATCAACTATCAAACCACAAGCATTAAATGAAATCACTATTCAACTAGACACTCAACGTGATTTAATAAAGAATAATAAAGAGTCTACAGTTGAAGAAAAAGCCTCGGCTATCGATAAATTAATTAAAACTGCAGCAAGAATAGCCGAAGCAATAGATAAAGCTCAAACAAATGAAGAAGTTAAAAATATTAAAAAACAAAGTATTGATGAAATTTCTAAAATACTACCTGTTATTGAAATTAAATCAGCTGCAAGAAATGAAATTCATCAAAAAGCAGAAGTTATTCGCGGATTAATTAATGATAATGAAGAAGCGACTAAAGAAGAAAAAGATATCGCATTAAATCAATTAGACACAACTCTAACACAAGCAAATGTTTCAATTGACCAAGCATTAACAAATGAAGCTGTTAATAGAGCTAAAGAAATAGCAAATTCTGAAATTAATAAAATTTCTGTCATTGCCATTAAAAAGCCTGAAGCTATAGCAGAAATTCAAGAACTAGCAGATAAAAAATTAAATAAATTTAAACAAAGTCAAGAAGCTACTATTGAAGAAAAGCAATCAGCTATCAATGAATTAGAACAAGCTTTAAAATCAGCTATTAATCATATTCATCAATCTCAAAATAATGAATCAGTGAGCGCTGCATTAAAAGAAAGTATATCTTTAATAGACTCGATTGAAATTCAAGCACATAAAAAATTAGAAGCTAAAGCATACATTGATGGATATAGTGACGATAAAATTAATGACATATCTTCTAGAGCGACTAACGAAGAAAAACAAATATTTGTAAGTAAACTTAAAGCATTAATCAATCGTACACATAAACAGATTGACGAAGCTGAAACATTTGTTTCAGTTGAAACAATTGTCCGAAACTTTAAAGTTGAAGCGGATAAATTAAACTCAATTGTACGTAAAAAAGCTAAAGCATCGAAGGAAATTGAATTAGAAGCAGACCATGTAAAGCAAATGATAAATGCAAATTTAAGTGCTAGTACTAGAGTGAAACAAAATGCTCGTACATTGATAAATGAAATTGTTAGTAACGCTTTAAGTCAACTTAATAAAGTAACCACAAATAAAGAAGTTGATGAAATAGTTAACGAAACGATTGAAAAACTTAAGTCAATACAAATAAGAGAAGATAAAATATTGAGTAGTCAACGTTCATCAACATCTATGACGGAAAAATCTAATCAATGTTATAGTTCCGAGAATAATACAATTAAATCTCTACCAGAGGCAGGAAATGCTGATAAATCACTACCATTAGCAGGAGTTACTTTAATATCTGGTTTAGCAATCATGTCCTCACGTAAAAAGAAAAAAGATAAAAAAGTAAATGACTAAATTTATAAATCACAAAACCGGAGATATCAATTGATAAACTCCCTTCAAAGTAGACATTAATATAATGAAAACTTTGAAGGGAGTATTTTTAGATATTTACGTGGGATAAGCTCGCAGATCGGGAAGTGTC
>OKJL01000261.1_pt1 | contig 11449 bp, 11 predicted proteins | sample 1613751 | NCBI WGS metagenome assembly OKJL01 (sample SAMN04436874, study PRJEB24849) | human gut metagenome | biome: human gut; feature: NICU; material: stool | host: Homo sapiens | place: USA: Saint Louis, MO | collected 2011-11-11 | reverse complement strand
ATTGGTAGTGTGCTAAATACTGTAGGACATCTTTTTACAGATATTAGATTTATATTTAAAATAAAAGAAGAGTTTATAGAAAGTGAGATTTCTAATAGCTTGCAGAAAGAGTTAGATGAGATAGATTATTTATTCGGTCATCTATGATGAATAATGCGTATTATAAAAAATCAAGAGTTTTTAGGTTTAGAAACTTAAAACTCTAATAGAAAAATAGTAAGGCAGAAGTTAGTTAATTGACTTCTGCCTTACTATTTTATTCATGTGATACATTATTTATCAGCTACAACGAGTTTGTATCCATTCAAGTGAATGTTTTCACCTGTTGTGTCTTCGTTAGTTAAGGTTTTTACATAGCTGTCGCCTGTAAGTGTCCAAGTGGAATCTTTGCTGAGTTTCAGTGTAATTTCTTTTGCTGTATTGTCAGTGTTTATAGCTCCCACGAGGCTAGATCCATTTGTCATGTCTAGCGCAATGGTGCTAATTGCATCGGCTACAATATTGCCGTTTAAGGCTTGGTTGGAGGCGCGAAGTGTAAGGTGACCGCCATTTTCACCGGTTTTTCCCCAACGGGAGTCGGCCGCTGCTTTCACTAGTGTTGTAGTATTGGGAGTAGAGATAGCATTGCCAGTAAGGTCTACCTCTGCAGTGGTGTTGTTCACATAGATGAAAGCGCCTGTAGCATGGGTGGTGAGTGAGTTGTTTTCTGCTTTTAGACGGGCAATACCACTTTCAGCATCACCAGAAAAGCTTTGGTATAGCATAAAACCATTGTCTTTGTAGCCTGTTACATTAGAGTTGGTAAGTGTGATGGAATTTTTGCCTTCTACGACACCAATTTCACTGTTTTTAGCTTCGCCCGTAATATAGTCAGCTGTGATATTACCAGTAGAGTAGATAATAGGGCTACCTTCACCAGATGTTGTTAATTTGGCAGCCTCTGCTGTAATGGTACCTTCGCCACGGTCTGTAGCTAATGTAGCAGAGTGAGCACCTTCGGTTGTAATAGTAAGATTTTTGCCGTTTACAGTGCCTTTATAAGTGGCATCTAAACCGCGGGAGGAATCGCTCTTTGTGTGAATGTTAGTATTTTCTACATTGATGACAGAACCTTCACCAGTGGCAAATACTGCATTCGAGCCATTGGAATTGGATGTAATATTGCTGCCTTTGATGTTGATTTGACTACCGTCGATACCGAGTATTACTGCGTTTTGACCACGGAAATTACTATTGTCATCGCTTGTCGTATTGCCTGTTTTATCGAATACGCTGTTTTCGATGGTTACGACTGCTTTATCTTTGCCGATGAACGCATTTTGATCTGATGTTGTATTAGGTATTAATTCATGCGCAATGGCTTTATTTTTGGTTACTACCGTAGTACCTGTGAAAGTATTAGGATTAGCTTCAGCTTTTGGAACTGGCCCATTAGGTGCACTCATAGGTGGATTTCCAGCTGGTGGTGCACTTGGTATGTCTTCTGCAAAGGTTGGAAGGAATGCCAATGTAGAAAGGGCGGCACCTAATACGGCAGGAAGGACCCAACGGCGTAATTTTCTATATGAGTGTTTATGGTTTAGAGATGTTGTCTTTTTATGTGTTTTATTATTTTGGGTATTCATTGTAATCTCTCCTGTTAGACAATAAATATATATCATATAAATTTTGATAAATATGATTGTATAAAATTTTTATAATAAGTAGTATAATGATGGTGTATGAGTGATCTATGAAATCGTTTGGCTTTATGTACTCCTATGAAAATAAGCGTTATATCTCGTGTTTAATGCTTTCATAAGGCCTAGATTCTTTACATTCATTACATCGATTTAGTATAATATAATTTAGTATGATTACAATTGTACTAGTTCTGCCATATATGAGTGAAAGGAGTTCCAAATTCGTAAAGGCGAATAGCGCAAGTACCCGCGAAGGCAGTCGTTAGGGTAGACGAGGGGAAGGGTTATCGAATCATCAGCGGATGCTCTTCCGGCATGTTCATGTCGTAACAAGTACTAAAAATCCCATCGGTAACGATGGGGACAAAGGGTATTTGATTGAACAAATTTAGAACAGTAATTAACATATTACATAGAATATTAATTTGTTAGCCTTAGTTGTTGGCTGGGGCTAGAATGCCCCCAGTTATAGGAGGATATACTTATGTGCGGTATCGTAGGATACATTGGCTTTAATCAAGCATCTGATTTCTTATTGGACGGTATGGCGAAATTAGAATACCGTGGTTATGACTCTGCAGGTATTGCTGTAATCGGCCCTGAAAATGTTATTAAAATTCAAAAGAAGGTTGGCCGCCTTGCTAATCTTGAAGCGATTGTAAAAGCTGACCCTAATGAAGGAACTGTTGGTATTGGTCATACTCGTTGGGCTACACATGGGCGTCCATCCGATATGAACGCCCACCCTCATGCATCTGAAGATGGCAAATTCGCTGTTGTTCACAACGGCATTATTGAAAACTACATGCCGTTGAAAGAAGAGCTTATCGCAAAAGGATACCATTTCAAATCTGAAACGGATACAGAAGTAGTAGCTCATCTATTAGAAGATATGTACGATGGTGATTTTGTGGGCACTGTACGTCGCATGCTCGATCGTGTTGACGGTGCATACGCTCTTGAAATTATCTGTGCTGATGAGCCGGACAAAATCATTTGTACTAAAAAAGAAAACCCATTAGTTATCGGTCTTGGCAAAGGGGAAAACTTCGTTGCTTCCGATATTCCAGCAATCATTAACTACACACGTGATACATACATCTTAAACGATGGTGAATTGGCTATCGTTACACGCGATAATGTATCTGTATTTGACCGTAAAGGCAATACTATTGATAAAGAAGTGTTCCACGTAAGCTGGAATGCAGAAGCTGCTGAAAAAGGTGGTTATGAACACTTCATGTTGAAAGAAATTCATGATCAACCAAAAGCTGTGCGTGATACATTCGGTACACATATCTCCGAAGATGGTAAAACAGTAATCTTTGATGAGTTGAATTGGACTGCTGACGATGTAGCAGCTTTCAATAAAATCCTCATCGTTGCATGTGGTACAGCATACCATGCAGGTCTTGTAACAAAACAATATATTGAAAACTTGGCGCGCATTCCTGTAAATGTGGAAATCGCATCTGAGTATCGTTATAGCAATCCGTTGACTGATGATAAAACATTATGTATCGTTATCAGTCAATCCGGTGAAACATCTGATACATTGGCTGCTTTGAAAGAGGCTAAACGTCATGGCGCTAAATCCTTGGCAATTACAAACGTAGTAGGTTCCAGTATTTCCCGTGAAGCAGATAACACTGTGTACACATGGGCAGGTCCTGAAATCTCTGTAGCGTCTACAAAAGCGTATACTACTCAATTAGTAGCAGGCTTGTTGTTCGCTGTATATCTTGGCCAATTAAATGGTAAAATGGATCCGGCTTTAGGCGGAGAAATCCTTTGCGGTGTTAAAAGCTTGCCTACATTGATTCATGAAATCTTTGAAGTAGACGAAGATATGAAAGCCTTTGCAAAACATTATGGCTTCAAATCTGATGCGTTCTTCTTGGGCCGTGCTATCGACTACGCAGTAGCGATGGAAGGTGCTTTGAAATTGAAAGAAATTTCTTACATCCATGCTGAAGCATATGCTGGTGGCGAGTTGAAACATGGTACATTGGCTCTTATCGAAGAAGGCGTACCTGTTATCGCATTGGCTACACAAGAGGATGTGTACGATAAGATGATCAGCAACATCCGCGAAGTAAAAGCTCGTGAAGCTGTTGTAATCGGTATCGGTATGAAGGGTGACGAAGAATTGTCTAAACACGTAGACCATACGATTTATGTGCCTCGTGCGAATAAATTCATCGCTCCAATCCTCGCTGTTGTACCATTGCAATTATTGGCGTATTACGCAGCGATTACACGCGGCGCAGATGTAGATAAACCACGTAACTTAGCTAAATCTGTAACCGTAGAATAATATATATAACCAACAGTGCTTCGGCACTGTTGGTTTATTTCAATATAGGGAGACTATTATGGCAGTTATATTTTCCGGCATCCAACCAAGTGGTGAATTGACACTTGGTAACTATTTGGGAGCTTTACGTAATTTCTTAGACTATCAAGATACTGATGAATGTTACTATTGTATCGTTAATCAACATGCGATTACAGTACCACAAGATCCAAAAGAGTTATTTCAAAATACTCGCAATTTGGCAGCGTTATACCTCGCTGTTGGCCTAGATCCTAAAAAGGTAACATTATTTGTTCAATCCGAAGTACCTGAACATGTAAAACTTGGTTGGGTTATGCAATCTATTAGCTATGTAGGCGAATTAGAACGTATGACACAATATAAGGATAAATCTCAAAAGCAAGGTGACTCTATTCCTACAGCGTTGCTTACGTATCCACCATTGATGGCGGCAGATATTTTGTTATATGGTACTAACTATGTTCCAGTAGGTGAGGACCAAAAACAACATCTTGAGTTGACTCGTAATTTGGCAGAGCGTTTTAACCGTAGATTTGGCGAAACTTTCGTAGTACCTGATATCAAGGTAGGCGAAGGTGGTGCTCGCGTTATGAGCTTACAAGAGCCAACTAAGAAAATGAGTAAATCTGATGATAACCAAAATGCTACAATCCGTCTTTTGGATGCACCAGACTTGATCGTGAAAAAATTGAAACGCGCTCAAACTGACTCTGATAACGCGGTGCGTTACGATAAAGAAAACAAACCTGGCATTTCTAACTTAATGGGCATTTACCGTGCTATTACAAAAGACAGCTATGAAGCTATCGAAGAAATGTATGCTGGTAAAGGGTATGGTGCATTTAAATCGGATATTGCTGATTTGCTTGTAGCAACACTTGAACCAATTCAACAACGATACAATGAACTCATAGCAAGCCCTGAACTAGATATCATTTTAGATGAAGGTGCTGCAAAAGCACATGCAAAAGCATCTATGATGTATCGCAAGGTTGAACAAGCGATGGGGCTTTGCCGTAAATAAGTATTTACATACACTTTTGAGGTCAATTATGACAAAACAAGAGGTAAGCGAACGATTTTCGGGTGGCCATGTAAAGCACATGGTCACCACACATAAGGCAGTACAGTGGCTAGGACGGATTTTAGGCATTGTAATTTGTGTTGCCCTCATTAAATGGGCCCCACATGATATAGGTAATCGCATGCTTTGTTATGCATTGGTCGTTTGCTTGTTATGGTGGGTACACGGGCTCGATGTAGTGCTCGTATATATTTGTGAAAAAGGCTTTGTCATAAAACAGAGATCGACAAATTTACGTGACTATTTCCGTAGTGCCATTAATTTAGATGATTACTATGTGTATGTTCCTTTTGAAAGCGTAGTTGGGTTTACGCCTGACTGGAAAGAACTACAAGCCGTTAATACTCATGGTGGCATTTATGTAGTACCTTTAGATCTGCAACTTGCACCATATAAGGATAAAATGCGCCTTCAAGCCGCCATAAAACATTATAGAGATACACATGAGATATAATTTTGTAAATTTATTGATTTAACTATTTACAACTTTAACACGCTAAAGTATAATAGGTTCATAAGTTAAAACATGACCTATAACATATTGTGTGGAGGATATTATGAACTGGAAAAAGATTATGGCTGTAGGTTTGGCTGCAGTTTCTATGATGGCTTTTGTAAGCGGTTGTGGTAGTGATACAAAGAAGGCTGATACTCAATTACCTAAGAAAATTATTATTGGCCTAGATGATAGCTTCCCACCAATGGGCTTTAAAGATGATAAAGGTGAAATCGTAGGGTTAGATATTGACTTGGCTAAAGAGGCTGCTAAGCGCGCTGGTATGGACGTTGAGTTTAAAGCGATTGACTGGTCCAGCAAAGAAGCGGAGTTAAAATCTAAGAAAATTGACGTATTGTGGAATGGTTTAACTGTTTCTCCTGAACGGGAGAAAAATATCTTGTTCTCCGATACATATATGAAAGATAAACAATACATCGTTGTTCGTAACGATGATAATGCTATCAAGGGTAAATCTGATCTTGCTGGCAAGGTTGTAGGTGTGCAACAAGCTAGTACTGGTGAATCTGCATTACAAAACGATCCTAGTGGCAAAACTGTTAAAGAAATTAAATCCTATGCTGATTTCGTAAGTGCATTCATGGATCTTGGCATTGGTCGTGTCGATGCAGTTATCGCTGATGGTGTTATTGCTCGTTACCTCATGACAAAAGAACCTGGTAAATACAAAATTGTAGAAGGCACTGATTACGGCGTAGATAACTTTGCTGTAGGGTTCCGCAAAGATGATACCGTATTACGCGATAAAATCAATGGTATCTTAGCCGAAATGAAAAAAGATGGTACTGCTGATAAAATTGTTGAAAAATGGTTGGGCTCTAGTGCAGATCTAGATAAGAGCGATGCTAAATAGTACGATTCGTGATATACTAATAGTACTGTGGTCAGTATGTACAACTGATAATTAAAGAACGAAATGTACACTAGAGAAGAGGCCATGTGCCTCTTCTCTATTCGTGTTTTGAAGGAGTATTTCATGTTAGATTATTTATTGCAGATTATCCCGACCATTGCGGATGGGCTTAAAGTCACCATTGCACTGTTCTGTGTCGTATGGGTACTATCTATACCTGGTGGTATCATATTAGCTTTACTGCGACTATCTAAGCTTCCTGTAGTCGATAAAATTGTTGAAGCCTTTGTATATCTAATGCGTGGTACGCCATTGATGTTACAAATTTTATTCATGTACTTTGCATTGCCAATCATGACGGATGGGGCTATCCAAATGGATGATGCAACGGCTGCTGTGGTTACATTTGTACTCAACTATGCAGCGTACCTTTGTGAAATCTTCCGTGGCGGTATCCAATCGATTCCACGCGGTCAATATGAAGGGGCAAAGGTGCTTGGTTTTACCTATGGTCAAACGATGCGTACCATAATTTTGCCACAAATGTTTAAACGCGTGTTGCCACCACTTGCCAACGAAACGATTAACTTATTAAAAGATACATCTCTTGTATATGTATTGGCAATGAATGATATCTTGCGTATTACAAAATCTATTGTACAACGTGATTTTGATATTTCTGCGTTCCTTGTGGCCGCTATATTCTATCTAATCTTTACATTTATTTTGACAAATATCTTTAATTATTTAGAAAAACGTTTCTCTGTATATGATGAGTAAGAGGTAATTATGACTTTTGTAAATATGGAACGCATAGAGAAACACTTTAATAATAATGTGGTATTGAAAGATGTTTCCTTGCAAATGAATAAGGGCGAAATTGTATCTATTATCGGTCCATCTGGCTCCGGTAAGTCTACATTTTTGCGCTGCTTAGGTCAGTTGGAAACGATTGACGGTGGTACTATTACCGTTGATGGTGTAACGTTGGCATCTACAGATGCTAGCGGCGTCGTTACCTACGCTGATAAACATACCATGCATGATCTATTACTTCGCATGGGGATGGTATTCCAATCCTTCAATTTGTTCCCCCATATGACTGTTCTTGAAAATATTATGGTGGCACCGCGTATGGTGAAAGGTATGAAAGATACCGATATTATGCCAATCGCAGAACGCTTACTTAATAAAGTAGGTCTTTGGGATAAACGAGATATGTATCCCTCTAGATTGTCTGGCGGTCAACAACAGCGTGTGGCGATTGCTCGCGCATTAGCCATGAACCCAGAAATTATGCTCTTTGATGAACCGACGTCTGCCCTTGATCCAGAATTGACTGGAGAAGTATTAAAAACGATTAAACAACTAGCCGATGATCGGATGACTATGATTATTGTTACCCATGAAATGAACTTTGCTCGAGAAGTTTCAGATCGTATCATCTTTATGGCAGATGGTATCATTCAAGAAGAAGGGGAACCGGAACAATTGTTTACCAATCCACAATCCCCTAGAACTAAAGCTTTTTTAGAAAATATGTTATAATCCTTACCACCTATGTAATCATAGGTGGTACCTTCACATATATGAAAGGAACTTTATGAAATTACCTATCGCATTAGTATTAGCTGGATTGTCCATCGTATCTAGCGTTGCTTACGGAGCCTCTCCTGAACATGCTACGCCAAAGTCTATCGTAGCCTCGCAAGCAGATGCTCTTTCCGTATTGCCAGAGCAATATAAATCGTATGCTACTAAGATGAATACGGTTGTAAAGGATACGAAACACGGTTATACTTTCACCATTCCTTGGCGTGTAAATGATGGTGTTATGATTGATATGGATGTACGGAGTGAAAGTGAACATATACAGGGGTATTCCTTTAATTTGTCTGGACTAAATCAAGACGACGCCTATACCGTGTCTTTTACAAAGAGAAATAATACACCGCAAGGCAATGTGTCACAAAAGGTGTGGAATACAACATGGTATGATGTTCCAATTAAGGGTATGACGGATGAAGAATACCTTCGTATTTGGCGTCAACATAGTAATGTATTTGATACTAACGATATAGTGGGCGGATTCTTCCCTAAAAAGGGTGCACAAGCAGCACGCTGGAGCCGTACGACACCGAAGTCATATGCAGAGATGACATCTACGGAACAGGTTCATTCTATTTTTGAAGCTGAATTTATTATGGAAAAAGATCCAACGCATCGCTATAATCTTGTAAGTACGTATCCACCTATTCAGGCTAAATTTATGGAACAAGGTCTTATGGAAACGACAGTTCCTTCATTTTCTTTGTTAGATACTAAGAAGACTGGCTCTACATTAAATAATGTTAAGAAACTATTGACTGGATCTAGTGATATCAACGTAGCAGAAGGCTTGAAATTCATTAGCCCTAAAGGATTCACACGCATTAATGATCCTAAAAAGATTACTTTCACAAAGGATAAGATTCGTCTCGACGTAGAAAGTTTTTCCGTTCCTGTGCAAGCGGTAAGCAGTGCTATGCCTACGATGATGGGTAAGCAAATGCTAGGTGATCAATACGTAAAATCTCTGGTGGATGTAAATAAGGCCACCATTGAGCGATATGAAACTCATATTATTGATGGTGCTGTTATGTTTTATGTAGCAGGGACAATGAAGAATCCTGAAGTAGCAGATACGAATACGGCGGAAACTGTTACATTCGGAGCTACGATTATTCTTGGAAATAATGGCAATGTCGGTGTAGCTCGCATGATAGCACCAATTGGTACTGTATTGACTACACCTGAATTAATCGATATTTTAGATGGATTTAAGTTAACGAATTCTTTAAATATCAACAATTCATCTCAAGTTCTTTAATCTGCAAAAAAATGTGCTATAATGTATATAAATCCTAATCGAAAAAAGAGGATTTTTCCTAATTCGTCTAGAATATTATAAATAGACTAAACGATTTTTAATCATATCCCTTCATGGGGATTAGAAATAGGAGGGGTTAATATGGTTACCTACAAAACTATTGTCGTACCTACTGATGGTTCTGAAAATGCTAAACGTGCACTAGAACATGCACTTGCAGTAGCAGATCGTAACAAAGCAGAATTGATTGTTGTTCATGTAGCAAATATTGTATCTGCTATTTCCAATTTTGATCAAACACCAATTTCTGGTGGCTATGTGTCTGAACAAATTGCAGAAGACATGGAAGAAACAGGTAAAGAAATTTTGAACGATGTAGTGAAAGAAATTCCTACAGGTGTTAAAGTTAAATCTGTATTTGAAGTTGGTTCCCCAGGCCCAGCATTGTTAGCCGTTGCTAAAAAATACAATGCTGATCTTATCGTAATGGGTAGCCGTGGTCTTGGACCTTTGAAAGGTTTATTCATGGGTAGTGTAAGTAGCTATGTAACAAGTCATTCCTCTTGCCCAGTATTGGTCGTTAAATAATATCATACAATTTAAAGGCTTTGTCATTGTGTACAAAGCCTTTTTTTGTATATAATAGATATCATAGAGATAGTATTTTGATTTAAATAGCTAGATTATTAGTGTTAGTATAATAGAAAGGATCCCTATGAACGACGGGAATGAAGCATTGTTAAAGTTAGCAGAATTGTTTAAAATTCTTGGTGATCCAACACGTCTAAAAATTGTTGAATTGCTGCTAGAAAATGAGATGTGTGTCAATCATATTGCAGAAACAATGGGGATGGGACAATCTGCTATTTCACACCAATTGCGTGTATTACGACAAGCGCGTCTTGTAACATACCGTAAAGAAGGGAAAACTGCATATTATTCCTTGAATGATGATCATGTAGAAGGTCTTGTTCGTATGGGCATGGATCATGTGGCGCATCAATAATAGGATTTGTTATTGTTATCGTATATATGACATATAAAAAAGGAGCCGACGGGCTCCTTTTTTGTATATATAGTTAATATAATGGAAATAAATAATAAGCGAATGTGATAAAGAGGGGCATGGTTACTGCCGATAATATGGTGGTACCCATTACGATTTGTGTAGCGTATTCTGGATTGTTTTTCATTTCAATAGCGATGAGGGCCATATTGATGGCTGTTGGTACGCTATAGGTAATGACAATCGTTTGAGCTGCTATTGGATGCATAGGACCATAGAATATTATAAAGAGTATAGTAATGACTGCAGCAATGAGAGGGCTTACGACGAGGCGTAAGGATGTAGCAAGCATAACATCCGCCTTAAAAAAGTTTAATGGCGTTCTGTTAATCTGTACCCCTAAAGCGATCATAGCAACGCCTACAAAGGCATTGGCAAAGATTTTAAGAGGGGCAAAGAAGAATAGACCGTGTAAATCAAATGGTAAGAGCTGGCAAAGTAATGCAAGTGGTATAGCATATACCATAGGCATATGGAAGACTACGCTTAACGCATCCTTTGTGCTCAATCGCCCAGCGCCGGCTTGGTAGAAGCCATAGGTATTGCTCGTAATGGTCTGTATAATCATAATAGATACGACGCTGACAAGACCTAAATCAGCATAGGGTGTTGCACCATCGATGACGTAAGGCACATTAGTAAATACAAAGATGGCAAGGGCGATGCCCATATTGCCTACATTGTTAAACATAACGCAGTTCTTTAATGTGGCGATTTTTGCGACATCATAACCTTGTATTTTGCCGACTACACCTGAAAGTATAGAGTTCAGTATGAGTACAACTAGTGCACAAAATACAATTTCTAACGTACCCGATGTAAATTTAGCTTCATACATGGCCCTAAATACAAAGGTAGGCAATAATATGTAGAAGTTTAGTTTACTCAGCGTATATAAATCTAGTTTAAATTTTCTATCCAATATAAACCCTACGCCTATCAGTATAAAGATAGGAATCATAGAGTTCATAAATATATGTCCTATTAGCTCGAATATATTCATTATCTCACCTAGAGTTTCTTATTAATTTAGTATGGAT
>OKJL01000259.1_pt1 | contig 11541 bp, 2 predicted proteins | sample 1613751 | NCBI WGS metagenome assembly OKJL01 (sample SAMN04436874, study PRJEB24849) | human gut metagenome | biome: human gut; feature: NICU; material: stool | host: Homo sapiens | place: USA: Saint Louis, MO | collected 2011-11-11 | reverse complement strand
ATATCAATTTATTAATTAATTGTAAATACTTTTACATATATTTATTTAATGAAATTTTATATTTTACATGAAAATAAACTGAATTTTATATGTATGTGTAAAAACAATCACATTTATCAAAAAGTACGCCATAACTATGTTTATAGCGTACTCAACGACATTTTCTTCATATACTTTTCATATAAGTCATAGTTCTTTTTAGTTTATAAATATGTTAAATAATATAAAATCAGACAAAACAAGGCCTCTAATTAACATCACTATTCTATAAATTTCATAAATCGAAATTACACGATAAATCAGCAAAATACTGTATTTATAAGACATCCATCAATTCAATACATTAAATTGTATAATACTAAATTTTATGGTTTGTTAATATATATCTATTAATATATGCTAGTATTTCAAATAAAACTACACACAAAATGAACCTATGGATCTACTAAAAACCATATTCTATGCACCAAAAAACGCCCACACTATGGGACGGTACTTTCAAAATTGCGTTCAATTCAAAAGTCCGTTCTCACAGTGTGAGCGTTTTTATTATGGCCCCTATAGAAGAAAGGGGGTGGGATTAGAGAGCCTATAAGGGCCATATGGATTTATAATTTAGTGTTCAGCCAGATTATTTACTACCTATAGCATCACGTAAATTTACTTTACGAGATTGAGGTTGATCTACAGGCACTTTAGCAATTGCTGCGCGAAGGTCTACTTCGTGGTCATCGCCAACTTGAGGTTCTTCGCTAGCTTTGTTTTTTACCGTTTGTTTTGCGGCGTACCAAATTGTTTCGTTCATGTAGTGACGAAGTTCGTCATTGTTTACATGTTCTTGGTCATGAGCCATGATGTCCAAAATGGAGTCTTCCAAAGCTTGTGCTTCTTCGTCAGTCATAGGACCGCCGATTTTCTTTTGCTCTTGGATAACTGCATTGATTTGGTCTACCATGCCACGAAGTACATTGTACCCATAGCTATTAGTGAAACCATCTTGCTCATTGTATTTTGGCATATCAAAGTATTCGTATTCATTTTTGTTGCGGTTTTCACCGTTCCAGTTCATGAACACTTCTTGACCATGCACACGACCGATGGAATGTGTGCGGAAATAGTCAGCATAGTTATGTTTATCATAAGAATGCAACCAAATCTTTTCAGATTTCGTCAATTGTTTATGATCATCGTATTTAACCTTAGCTTTTGCGATGTTGATTTCTGCATTTTGCCAAGCTTTCACATAATCATGAACAGCTGCCACAGTTTGTGGGCTCGCTACAGGAACGAGTACAACAGAACCAAGTTGTGGCGTCATTACAGGGTTTTTAACAATTAATACATCATCATATGTAGGTGCGCTGGCTGCGTGACCAGTAAGGGATGCAGCGCTCATTAATACTGCTGCTGTGAAAGCAAGCATTGTAGATTTTTTCATATCTATTCCTCTTTTCTTAGTCGAACCAAAAGGGACGAGAGGGTTCTCGGTATCGAGTTCCCTCTTCCCGTTATCTGTGAAAGTTTAATCTATCAAATTATAAACCTAATTTTGCCATCATTGCAGCAATTTGAGCTTTCATTTGTTCATTTTCTGCTTTCAAGTCAGATACTTCGCCTTTTAATCCGGCATTTTGAGCTTTCATAGCTGCCATTTCTTGTTGCATTGCATACGCGGAACTGATAGGGCCTTTGCGGTAACGATCTGCTACAGCAGCTTCGCTATCACGGTTACCAACTTTCCAAGTTACACCAGCGTTCGCCATCATGTGGCTAGAACCACCAGCCCAGGATACACCACCATGGATTAATGTAGATTCATTTTTGTAATGAGCTACGCCAAGAGCCACTGCGGAGTTACCACGGTAGTTACCATAACCAGCCATAATTTGAGTTGGTTCTAATGGATCGTATTGGATAGGTTTCAACGCGGAGAGAGCTGCGCCTTGAGCACCTACACGACCGATTTCTTCGCCAAGCATATCTACACGAGGGTCAGCTGCAGGAGCACCTGGAGTGCCTGTTACTGCCAAGTCGTAAACTGGAGCACCATCAGCATCTGTAGTTTTAGTTACTACAACAGAGTGGTTGTTAGATGTTACCTTAGTCAATTGACCTACACGTGCCGCATCAGTTGGATCTGTACCTTTACCAATGTTAGTAATTTTCTTACCACCCATATCAAGGTCACCACCTGTTACATTGATGGAGTTACCGCCGAATGTCATTTTAGGACCAGTAGTTGTATTAGAGATGGAGTTAATACCAGTCAAGTTGCTATTCAAGGAGTAAACAACAGAGTTGTCTAAATCATTACCAGTATGTGCTTTACGTTCAACGATTAAATTGTTACCAGCTACAAATTCTGTACCTTTTGTAACTTTTACAGGAGCTGTAGAACCTACCGCTTTACCAGAACCAGTTTCATTAACTGCTACATTTACACGAGTGGAGTCAAGTGTTGTAAGACCAGTGATTTTAGCTGTAATAGCATTACCAGATGCATCTTTTACTTGAGCACCATTGCCATCAACATAAGTCAATTCAACAGTACCATTGTTATCTACTGTGTATGTACCATCTTTAATACGAGTATCTTTAGCAAGACGTTTGATATCGCCGATGTTAGCAGCATTTGTATCAACATTACCACCAGATGCAACATTAGTGATTTGGTTACCACCATTGTTAAGACCATCTTTAGTTAAGGATACAGTCTTAGTTGGATCAGTTGGGTTATTGATAGTCATGCCATTACCGCCAACTGTAGTGTTACCGTTTTTGAAACCGTCGTTGTTGATAGTAGTATCGCCAGTTTTTAAGGAACCAGTAGTACCAAGATCAACATCTTTGTTCAATGCATAGTTAACAGTTGTATTGCCATTACCATCATTAGTTTGAGTAACAACCAAGTTTTTGCCAGCTTGCATATCTACAGTTTTACCATTTTTGATGTTTTCTGTTGTATCACCAGCATGAGTACCACCTGTGCTAGCAGATGATTTCACATTGAAGCCATCCATAGAACCAAAGCCAGTTGCACTGATTGTCATTTTGCCATTAGCTGCATCAGGAGTAATTGTGATATGGTCACCAGCTACAAGATTTACCTTGCCAGATTTAGCAGGAACATCTGTACCATTAGCTTGGATAGTCCACAATTGATCTGTAGTAGCTACAGTCTTAGTATTGCCACCTTTTGTAGTGAATTCGATGTTATCACCATTGCTCTTAATAGTGTTATCACCAAGTTGAATGCTGTTTAAACCTTTGAGGTTTTTGTTCAAACGAATAGTTAATGTATCAGTACCATCAGCAGTAACTGCGATATTACCAGATGCAGATTGGAATGCAGCTTCATCAGCAGCAGTTACACCTTCACCTTGTACTTTTACTAAAGAACCAAGTTTTTGTTTGTTTTCTGTACCAGTATTGTTACCAGTAAATTTCAAGCCATCGTCCATTGTAGCAACTTCACGTTTAATTGTGTTGCCATCAGTATCTTTCAATGGATTACCATTAGCATCTTTTGGTACGTATACGATACGTTCAGATTGATTATTATTGTTAGCTTCTGGTTTAACAAGTGTTTGTGTACCATGATCTGTAGAAATATCTAGGCTTGCACCATCAGCACCTGGTGTACCAGGAGTACCTTTAGGGCCTTGTAAACCGATGTGGCCTACGCCATCTTTACCAGAGATAGATACAGCGTCTTTACCATCTTTACCAGCAATGCCTACTTTACCGTCGTTACCATCAACACCATTAGCACCTTTAGGGCCAACGATAGATACACCAGCTTGACCAGTAGCACCATCATTACCATTGACAACAACTTTATCTAGATTTTCTAGATTTTTATCCAAGGAGAATGCAACGGATGCATTACCAGCACCATCGTTAGATTGGTTAACCGTTAAGTTTTTACCAGCTTTCATAGTTACTGTTTTACCATCTGCAATGTTTTGAGTACCTGCAGAACCAGCAGCCACAGCACCTTCAGTAGCGGATACTTTATCGGAAGCAATATTCCAAGAGGAAGCACCTGTACCACCAGTACTCAAGTTGGAGAGGTCGATAACTGCTTTAGTATCAGTTACTGCATTGCCATTGCCATCATTGTATGTCAATGTAACAGTTTTACTAGCTGCATCATATTTGTATACATTTGCAGTACCCGCAGCATTAGCTGTACCACCTTTATTTTCAGTAGAGCCAGCTGCCACAGTTGTAGGTGCAATATGACGTTCATTTGCTTTCAACGCATCAGCAGTAGATTTCAAATCAGATACGTTAACTGCTGCATTTGGAGTTGCAGTGTTAGCATTATCTAATTTTGTTAAGAAATCGCCACCAGTTTGATTTTTAATGGCAGAACCAATGTTGTTAACGATCATGTTGCCACCAGTTGTAGCACCAGTACCATCTTCGAAGGATGCGATTACAGGACCATTATATGCAGTGCCGTTTTCTTCTTTGAAAGTACCATCTGGTTGTTTAACCAATTTAGTACCATCTGGTTTTGTATAAACAGCAGGTGTAGAAGCGTTTACTGTATAAGTAGTATGACCATCTGTTGTACTAGTTTCAGATGTAACAACTACATTCTTACCAGCTTTTACTTCTGTTTTAGCTGCTTTTAATTGTTTGTAGTTAACTGCATCAGTATCATCTGTACCAGGAGCTAAGTTCACAATCTTATTATTAGTTGTGCCATCACCCATGGACAAGTTACCACCAGTAATTGTTACGGCAGGAGTAGTTGTACTAGGAGTATCATTCAATGTAATGGAAGATCCACCATTAGAAATCTTATTGATACCAGCTAAGTTTTTGTTCAACTTAACAGTTAATGTATCTGTACCATCAGCTACCACTGCGATGTTACCAGCTGCGGATGTAAATGCATTAGCTTGTGCTTCTGTAACGCCTTCACCTTTTACCTTTACCAAGGAACCTAACTTATGTTTATTTTCAGTAGATTCATTATTACCAGTGAATTTCAAGCCATCATCCATCGTAGCAACTTCACGTTTAATTGTGTTGCCAGCATCATCTTTTAATGGATTGCCATCTTTATCTTTTGGTACGTATACGATACGTTCAGATTTACCACCATTATTAGCTTCTGGTTTGTTAAGTGTTTGTGTACCATGATCTGTTGTAATATCTACACCACGACCATCTGCACCTGCAGGGCCTTGAGGACCTGTCAAACCAATTGTACCAATGCCATCTTTACCAGAAATAGACACTGCATCTTTACCATCTTTACCAGCGATACCAACTTTACCGTCGATACCATTTGTACCAGGCATACCAGGAGCACCAGTTGCACCTTGTGGTCCAATGATTGTTACACCATCTTTACCATTAGTACCATTTTCGCCATTAACAACAACTTTATCCAAGTTAGTTAAGTCTTTGTTTAGGCTATAAGTATATGTATGTGTTTTTGCAGTTGCATCAATATCTTGTTTTACAGTCAAGTTTTTACCTGCTGCGTAATTAATTGTGCCACCATTTTCAACAGTTGTTGCAACAGCTGGAGTTGTAGCATCATTAGCTACAGTACCACCGTTTGCAGTTGCATTCGCTTTGAAAGTATAACCGCTTGTAATTTGGTTAGCCAAATCGGACAAATCGATCTTAGCTTCTGTACCAGTTACGCCAGCGCCTGTACCATCATTGTATTTCAATGTTACAGATTTAGTTGTAGCATCATATTTATAGCTTTCAGCTGTACCACCAGCACCTTGGTTTACAGTTTCACCTGTACGACCAGATGTAGTTGGACGAATATGCAATTCGTTAGATTTCAATGCATCAGCAGTATTTTTCAAATCAGATACGTTAACAGCTGCATTTGGAGTTGCAGTATTAGCTAAATCTAATTTAGTAAGGTAGTTATCACCAGTACTACCAAGACCTTTAATAGCAGAACCAATGTTATTAACGATCATGTTGCCACCAGTTGTAGCACCAGTGCCATCTTCGAAGGATGCGATTACAGGACCATTATATGCAGTACCATTTTCTTCTTTGAAAGTACCATCTGGTTGTTTAACCAACTTATCACCATTTGGTTTTGTATAAACAGCAGGTGTAGAAGCACTTACTGTATATGTAGTATGACCATCTGTTGTACTAGTTTTAGATGTAACAACTACATTCTTACCAGCTTCTACTTCTGTTTTATTTGCTTTCAATTGTTTGTAGTTAACAGCATCAGTATCATCTGTACCAGGAGCTAAGTTCACAATCTTATTATTAGTTGTGCCATCACCCATGGACAAGTTACCACCAGTAATTGTTACGGCAGGAGTAGTTGTACTAGGAGTATCATTCAATGTAATGGAAGATCCACCATTAGAAATCTTATTGATACCAGCTAAGTTTTTGTTCAACTTAACAGTTAATGTATCTGTACCATCAGCTACCACTGCGATGTTACCAGCTGCGGATGTAAATGCATTAGCTTGTGCTTCTGTAACGCCTTCACCTTTTACTTTTACCACTGTACCCAACTTATGGTTATTAGTAGTAGTTTCATTGTTACCAGTGAATTTCAAGCCATCATCCATAGTTGCAACAGTGTGTGTACCAGTCTTATCTTCGTATACAATACGAGAAATACCGTCTGTACCATTAGCACCGTTGATACCATCTACGCCTTTTTCAACTTTGATGTCTACACGAGTTGTACCATTGATACCATTTGTACCAGCTGCACCATCGATACCAATCTTGCCGTCTTTACCGTCTTTACCAACATGAACAGATTCTACATCAAGATCTTTATCCAATGCATAGTTAATAGTTGTATTACCATTAGCATCATTAGTTTGTTTTACAGTCATATTTTTACCAGCTTGGAAATCAACGGATTTACCATTTTTGATTTCTTGGCTAGCATCACCTGCGTGAGTACCCACTGTAGTGGATTCTGCAGAGGAAGTTACCTTGAAGGAACTCATGTCACCGCCAGTAGGCAAGTTAGACAAGTCGATAACTGCTTTAGTACCAGTCTTATTAGTACCATTGCCATCGTTATATTCCAATACAACTTGTTTTGTAGTTGCATCATATTTGTAAGCATTGGCTGCTGCACCAGCTGCTGTATTACCAGTAGCACCACCAGCAATGTGCTCACCTGTACGGTTAGATTCTGTTGGAGCAATATGTAAATCAGTGTCTTTAGCAATTGTCTTAACATCACCGATGTTAGCAGCATTTGTGTCATCGGTAGTATTATTGTTTACAATACCAGATTTAAGGTTCGTAATGTTGTTACCACCAACATTGATATTACCACCAGTGAATTTGAAAGCATCACCATTGTTACCAGTAGCTGTTGGATCTTGGAATACCAATTTACCGGAGTTAGTATCACCAGTAATGGAATTGATACCAGTTAAGTTTTTATCTAGTTTTACATCGATTGTAGTGTTACCAGAACTATCTTGATCGATGAAAGTTTTGATATTAGCGCCACTATAATTAGCATCTGCACTAGTGCCAGCACCTTGTACTTTCACAGTGGAGCCTAATTTATTAGTTTTAGCACCACCAACGTTAGCATCGAATTTTAAGCCTTTGTTTGTCAAACCATCTGCAGTATTTTTCAAATCGGATACGTTAACTGCAGCATTTGGAGTTGCTGTGTTAGCATTATCCAATTTTGTTAAGAAATCGCCACCAGTTTGATTTTTGATAGCAGAACCAACGTTATTAACGATGGAGTTACCACCAGTTGTATTACCAGCTGCATCTTGGAAGGATACAATTACATCGCTTGCAGGTACATCATTACCAGCAGAACCATCAAGGTTAGTTGTATATGTACCATTTGGACGTTTAACTACTTTAGTGCCATCAGCTTTTGTATAAACTGCTGGAGTTACAGCATTTACAGTATATGTTTTTTGACCTGTTGTAGCATCAGATGCTTCAGATACAGTTACATTATCGCCAGCTTTTACGATTGTACCAAGACCAGTAATTACATTCTTACCTGCATCAGTGATATTGGATAAATCTTGTTTAGCAATGCCTTTAATAACAGCTGTTTCACCATTTACAAGAGCACCATTACCATCTGTATAGGTCATGGTTACTTTACCATCAGCACCTACACTATATTCACCTTTTGTGATATGTTTTTCGTCACCAAGGTTAGCTACTTTATTTACAGTTGTACCACCGTCATTAGAGTATGTAATGCGGTCGCCATCTTTCTTAATTGTAGTAGTATTACCACCTGCATCTTGTAAGCCGATTTCTTTTGTAGTTACTTTATCAGTAGTTACGCTTGTAAGATCTTTAAGGTCTTTATCAAGAGCAAATGCAACAGAAGCATTACCATTACCATCGTTAGTTTGTTTTACAGTTAAGTTTTTGCCTGCTTGCATTGTTACTGTTTTAGTATCTTTAATATTTTGAGATGCTGCAGAACCAGTTGCTACAGTACCTTCAGTAGTAGATACTTTATCAGAAGCAATGTTCCAGGAGGATGCGGCTGCACCAGCTGTAACATGTAAATCATATGTAGTTTTATCACCATTTGTTGTAGGTGTAACTGTTACAGAACCATCGTTAGATGTTACTACTGTACGGGAATTTTTCAATTGATCGTAGTTAACAGCGTCCGTACCGATAGTAGCAGGTCCTACATTAGTGATTTTATTACCACCCATGTTTAATGTACCACCAGTGATATTGATGGAGTTACCACCAAATGTCATTGTTGGACCACTTGTAGTATTAGAAATAGATGTAATACCAGTTAAATCGCCTTCAACATCAACTTTGAAAGTTTTTACACCATTTACCTCACGGCTAGATGCTTTTGTGTTCTTACCATCTTCCATATTAATAGCAGATTTAGCTAAGTTTTTAATCTTAGTTTCGCCATTCGTTGTGATATTGGAAAGATCAGTATTAGCGATACCTGTAATTTTAGCTGTAATGCTTGTATCATCATTACCTTCACCATCAACATAATTCAATGTTACAGTATCACCAGTTACAGTATAAGTACCAGGTTTAATATGGCGTTCTTTAGAAGCTACTGTATGTAATTGGCTACCATTTACGGCATCTTTAGATGTAGCATTTACCGCACCATCAGCAACATTGCTAATAACTTTGCTGCCTGCATCGATACCAGTTTTTGTAACAGATGGGCCACCAGTAATTGTAAGACCACCATTAGTTACTTTAGTATCACCAATAGTTAAAGAACCAGCATTAGTCAAGTCAACATCTTTATTCAAAGAATAAGTAAATTGTTTATCATTTTGATCTAATACAATGTTTTTACCAGCACTCAATGTAACAGTATTACCAGGATTTACCAATTTAGTAGCTTGAGTACCTGTTACACTACCACCATTATTGGAAGAAACTACATTCCAACCAGAAGCATTGATTGCATCAGCTACATTTGTAGTTGTTGCAAGGCCATTTGTAGTAGGCGCTTCTGCTTTACCAGCAGCATTAGCAGTAATAGGATTACCAATTTTAGCTGTTACAGTAATACCTGTACCATCAGCGGATGTAGAGATAAAGTTGTTATCGCCTTTAACTTTCAAAGTGCCATCTTTCAACAATACATCGCTGTTGCCAGTGTCACCAGCATATTTTAAGTTAACATTTTTCAATTGAGCTACGTTAACAGCATCAGTATCTGCAGTACCTGCTGCAAGGCCTGTAATTTGACGAGTTGCAGTTGTACCATTACCTACGGAAACAGCAGCTAATGTGGATGTACCAACAGCACCGCCTTGAGTGCTGTATTTGTTTGTACGATCAGATGCTGGATTGTAACCTTGTACACCTGCTGCAGTAGTTGTTACAGAATTAGAACCAAGCGCAACACCACCTGCGATATTTGCAGTAGCACTATGACCAATTGCAGTCGCATCTGTTGCACTTACAGTTGTAGCCCAACCAATACCTGTACCACCTTCAGCAGTTACAGTAGATTTACGACCTACAGCTGTAGAACCATCTGCCACAGTAGAACCATCACCAGCACTTGCGCCAGGGCCGAATGCAGTAGCACCTAAACCATTAGCAACTGCTTGTGTACCAAATGCAGCACTGGAAGCGCCAATAGCTTGTGCAGTACTACCAACAGCCAAAGCATTATTACCAGTTGCCTTAGTTTGAACACCGATTGCAACAGTATTGTTATTATCCGCTGTTACTTCTTGACCAATAGCAATCATACCAGATGCACTTTTAGCTTTACCATCGGCTTGTGCACCACTACCAATTGCAAGTGCGAAAACATTATTTACTTGATGAGTAGTTGAGTTAACTGTATCATTACCACGTGCGATAGTAGCTCTACCAGCAGGATAAGTATCATTCACCATTGTATTACCAATAGCAATGGTTTTACCCGTGCCAGCAATTGTTTTTGAACCAATACCAATACTATCTTCACCAGCAGTAGTATTTTGATTACCGATAGCAACATTACGATCACCATCTGCGGTATTGTTATAACCTGCAGCGATAGATCCACCACGATTTACTGTATTTTCACGACCAAATGCAGATGTATATTGACCAGTAGCTGTATTGCCCGAACCAACAGCAGTAGAGCCATCAGAGTTTTCATTTACTTTATTATTAACACCTAATGCTACTGCAGAAACACTTTGAGCCTTACTCAAATAACCATAGGCAGTAGCATAGCTTTTAGTAGCAAGAGATTGGGAACCAACAGCAGTAGAGAACACACCATTCTCAATAGTGTTATAAACAGGTGCTGTTGCTGTACCTGTATTAGTTGTTTCTGCATTTACATAAGAACCAATAGCAATAGAACCTTGCTTAGCTGCACGAGCCACGTTACCAATTGCAACAGATTGTTTATCTAAAGCTTTAGAGCCAACACCAATAGCAGTTGTTGCAGGGCCACGCGCTTCATTTTCATTACCAAGTGCTAATGTAGAGGCACCTGCAGCAGTATTATTAGCACCATAGATAATACGACCCCAGTTATTAGTATCTGAATCCGTTTTATTTTCATAACCAACAACTACTGAGTTTGTACCAGCATAGTTACCAGTTTTAGCATTTGGTGAAATGTTAATAGCACTACCACTATCAGAGTAAACCGCTTGTACCGGTGTACCAGCAGCCCCTGCACCAACCATAGCCAAGCCAGCCAATACACTAGCTAAAACTTTTTTCTTACCACCATTGTTTTTCGCTACTTCAGATACTACAACGTAGCATTCTTTTGTTTTGCTCCAAACAACTTTAAAGATCTTATTCATATTTCTATGAACCCCTTTCTTTTTCTCTTTCTTTAAGACACTTATAATCCTTAATTAATCCCTATTCAATAGAAATAAAAATCATTGTGTGAAGAACATTTTCTCATGTTTCACTTTTCATTCATCTTACTTCATGTACATACTATAACAAAAAATTTTCTTTTTGTAAAACATTTTCTCTCATTTTTTTCTCATAAAATTTGAAAAATGTTTTATTTTTTAATTTTTGTTAAGAAATGGTGTATTT
>OKJL01000248.1_pt1 | contig 11968 bp, 13 predicted proteins | sample 1613751 | NCBI WGS metagenome assembly OKJL01 (sample SAMN04436874, study PRJEB24849) | human gut metagenome | biome: human gut; feature: NICU; material: stool | host: Homo sapiens | place: USA: Saint Louis, MO | collected 2011-11-11 | reverse complement strand
GAAAGCGTCGAGGATGGCATGGGAGTCGTGTTCATCAGCCGTCCAGCCGAAGGTATTGGCCCCCAAAACCAATGGTCTGATGTCCAGATCTGTGCCAGGGATACGAGTCATGAGACCTCCTAGACGATGCCCGGGATCAGGACCGGTCAACCAGATCGATGTCAACCATGATCTCGGTGGCAATGGCTTCTAGTTCCGAGCGTAGATCGTCGAGGGTCGTCGCGTTTGTAATCCGGCACTGCACCTGCGCCTCAAAGAGGATGCCGTCCCCCATCGGGGCCTCACGCAAACCAGTCGACAGATCGTCGATGGTGACCCCGAGGCGAGCCATGGTAGCCGTTACTTTATGGATGATGCCCGGATGGTCGTGGCCGACGAGGTGAACCACCAAGGCAGCCTCGCCCTCATCCTGCTGCGGGGTAGTATCAGTAACAGTGACCCGCAAGCCCTTGACCTCAAGACCGGCTAGGTCAGCCTTAAGAGGCTCGACCTTAGAACTTTTGATGTCAACGAGGACAATCCCCGCGAAGGCACCAGCGAGCCGTGCCATACGGCTATCAAGCCAATTTCCGTCGTAATGGGCAACAATTTCAGACAAGTCGGAGACGAGCCCGGAGCGGTCGGCGCCGACCACGGTGAGAAGGAGCTGAGTCATGACACGAGTCTACGCGGCCCCGGTCACCACCGCGCCCTGGTAGTCGCAGTGGGGCCATCAAACTCCGTGAAACCGGCATCAACGACTCTCACCCGAGCAACATCAGAGTCCCAATGCTCAACCGTGGGTGTAACAACGCGAACTCGAAATCCGTCGTGGCGCCAGGTTTCCAGAGTGTGGCGGTCATCGTCGTTACCGAAGCTCATAGCCTCGTGGGCGAGCTGGGCGGCATGGCCACACTGAGCGCAAGCCTTGCCGGTAGTCATCTCAATGCGAGGGTTAATTTCTATCGTGACAACGGGTTCGGTAGTGGCGGAATCGCCGTCGGCCGGCAAATTGGTGCCGGCGACCTGAAGTTTGTCGATCTGCTTGGGCTGCGGGTGCACCGGGGCTGGAACGAAGGCCCGTACCCTGGCTGGACCAGTTTCGGGACTGGCATACGGGGGTGGATCCTGGCTGATGGTGACGCCGTCGAGAACCTGGACGTCGTCCCATCTCTTTCCAGAGGCGCGGCGGACGATCTTGCGGATGCGCTTGTCAGACCACTGCCGCACGGCGTCATGCCATGGGCCTCCCGGTTGGGTACGAGGATCATCGAGAAGAAAGACGACGGCTCGCGCTGCCGCCTCGCAAGCGTCTACCTGACGTGCCGGGTGATGTTTATCACGAAGTAGCACCAGTTGCATTGCCCAGGGGTCGGGTTCGTGGTCGGGTGTAGTCACCCGTGGCACGATACCGGTCAGACCGACAACGGAACAGACGACACATCACTGTGTCATTGTGAAAACTCTCCTCAGCGCTGTGCCGCGCACTGGCCTTTGTGAGCGCTCGCCCGTGACAAAGCGCCAATCTCGCCATGGCGCTCCATCAATTCACTGCAACCAGTCCCTTGGCTGGCAACCCTGTCTCAGCCATTTCGCGGAACAACCTTGCAAGATCTTCTCCTTCAACTCCGACCTTACAAACAACGAGGACAGTGTCGTCACCCGCGATGGTGCCAAGCACTGTATGGACACCCGAGGTGTCAATAGCTGAACCCAAATATTGTGCTGCGCCCGGAGGAGTCTTAATTACCACCGCACCGTTATTGTAATTGACAGCGATGCACAGTGAGTGACACATACGAGCCAAATGGTTCCGAGCAGGCAGCCCCGTCGTCATTTGGGAAGGATGCTCACCCTCAGGAATGCTGTATTGAAAATTCCCCAACTGATCTCGACCGCGCGCCGCCCCTACATCCTTGAGGTCTCGGGAAAGAGTGCCCTGGCTCACGATTATTCCCTCGGCAGCTAGCCTACGCGCCAATTCAGCTTGGGAAGATATCTGCTCAGATCGAATTAAAGCGCTAATGCGCGACAGCCTTGCCGCCCTAGATATGAGAACCGGTCTGTGATCATCGTTCGACAACGACATCGCCCCTTTCACACACACCCGTCACGAATACCCTAGAGCCTTAACCCATGGCAACCCCGCCGGGACTCTCTAGCGTCGTCGTGTACTTTGTACACGGCATGCTACTATCCCGGCGGGGTTTTCAGTTCATCGCTGTCAGGGGATGATGGCAGTCCCGTGCGTGCCTGCGACCAGACCTTGGATGTCTTCCAACGACCCGATCACAGCACGTTTCCCGGTAGCCAACGCAAAGTTGCAGGCGGCCTTAACCTTCGGACCCATCGAACCAGCGGCAAACTCCGTGTTGAGGGCATCCGATGCGTGCATCTGCTCGATGCGCTCCTGATCAGGCTCTCCCCAGTTGCGGAACACACCGGCCACATCGGTAGCGATGACCAGCAGGTCCGCGTCGACACGCACGGCGAGTTCGGCTGACGCAAGATCCTTGTCAATGACTGCCTCAGCCCCGTGCAGAATACCGTCCTCGTCGTAGACGCAGGGGACGCCGCCGCCTCCGGCACACACCACCATGACGCCGGAATCCACCAACTGGCGGATCGCCTTCTGCTCGATGATGTTCCTGGGCTGCGGGGACGCGACCACACGCCGGTAGTACTCTCCGTCCGGGGCTATCGTCCAGCCCTTCTCAGCCGCCAGGCGCCTGGCAGTTGCCTCGTCGTAGACCGGGCCGATCGGTTTCGTGGGATGCTTGAAAGCAGGATCATCTGCGTCGACGACTGTCATCGTGATCATGGTGACGATCTGCTGATCCTGAGGCATCACATTGCCGAGTTCCTGCTCGATCATGTAGCCGATCATGGCCTGTGACTCTGCGCCCAGGACATCCAGCGGATAGATACCGACTTCCTCGTAGGCTGTCGATTGCAGAGCCAACAGACCTACCTGGGGGCCATTACCATGGGCTACAACGACCTCGTGATCGACCGCAACCTCCTTGATGTGGTTTGCGGCGATGCGCACATTGGCACGCTGATTCTCCGCCGTCATGGTCTCGCCACGCCGCAGCAACGCGTTACCACCAAGTGCAACCAAAATCCTCATATTCTTCCTCAGATCACTCGTCAGGCCAGGGAGGACACCAGGACGGCCTTGATGGTGTGCATGCGATTTTCCGCTTGGTCAAACGCGATGCAGGCAGGCGACTCGAACACGGACTCCGTCACCTCAATGCCATTGGCCAGCTCCGGGTAGGTCTTGGCAACCTCAGCACCAACCGCCGTCTCACTGTTGTGGAATGCCGGCAGGCAGTGCATCACCTTGACGCGCGGGTTACCAGCAGCCTTGACCAACGCATCATTGATCTGGAACGGCAGCAAGGTGCCGACCCGCTCGCTCCAACTCTCCACAGGCTCGCCCATGGACACCCACACGTCGGTGTGGATGAAGTCGACATCGCGCACGGCCTCCTCCGCAGAAGCGGTCACCAGCACCTTGCCACCGGACTGCTCGGCCCACTCGCGGCAACGTTCCACCAATTCGGCCTCAGGCTGCAGCCCCTCGGGAGCACCGATACGCACATCCATGCCGAGCTTGGCACCCAGCAGCAGGAGCGAACGGCCCATGTTGTTGCGCCCGTCGCCGACGTAAGCGAACTTGATCTCGTGGAACGGTTTCTCGGCATGCTCACGCATGGTGAGAGCGTCAGCGAGCATCTGGGTCGGGTGGAACTCGTCGGTCAGGCCATTGAAAACCGGGACACCTGCGTATTCAGCCAGCTCTTCCACCACCGACTGGTGGAACCCGCGGTACTCGATGCCGTCATACATACGCCCCAGGACGCGGGCCGTGTCCTTCATGGACTCCTTGTGGCCAATGTGAGATCCGCTGGGCCCCAAGTAGGTCACGTGAGCACCCTGGTCGTGAGCCGCCACCTCGAAGGCACAACGGGTACGAGTCGACGCCTTCTCGAAAATGAGGGCAATGTTCTTCCCCTTGAGGAGCGGCTGCTCCGTCCCGCAGTACTTGGCTTCTTTGAGATCTGCAGCCAAGCCGACAAGGAACTTGATTTCCTCAGTACTATGATGCGCCAACGACAACAAATGACGATTCTTCAGATTAAAAGCCATGATCTGATATTCCTTCCTTGATATGTCCGCTTCGTGCGGCGGACGCATATTACCTGTTTCGCTTTGGGACTTATCAGTAATCCACCGGATCACGAGTGATCGGGCAGGTCATGCAGTGGCCGCCCCCTCGACCGCGTCCCAGCTCGGCGGCCTTGATTTCGACAACCTCCACCCCGGCCTTTGCGAGCAAAGCATTGGTCGCGGTGTTGCGGTCGTATCCAACGACGACACCGGGCTCAAGAGCTACCACATTATTGCCGTCATCCCACTGCTCGCGTTGGGCTTCCCAGCAGTCGCCACCCGTCTCGACGGTACGCAGACCATCCAGTCCCAAGGAGCTGGCGACGACATCGGTGAAATGACGGTCGTCGACGCGCACCGAGAAGCCCGCCGCCTCGCTGCTGGGCTCGAGCACTAGCGGGGTGATGGTATCGACCACTGGCTTGTAAAGAGTCACGAGATCGACGTCGCAGAAACTAAACACCGTGTCGAGATGCATGGAGGCCCGGTCCGGCGCCATGGCCGCGACCACCATCCTGCGTGCTGCATTCTGGGCAAACAGGGAACGCGCCACCTGGGTGATGGCCTGCCACGAGGATCGCTCACCCATTCCGATAAGTACCGTGCCGTTGCCAACCGGCATGATGTCGCCACCCTCGAGGGTGGACATGCCATGATCAGCCTCGGCGCAGCCGTACCAGATCTTGAAGTCACGCTCGGCGAAGATGGGGTGATGAGTGTAAATGGCGCTAGCCAGGACGGTTTCCTGCTGACGAGCCGGCCAACGCATTGGGTTGAAGGTAACACCGCCGAAAATCCATGCCGTGGTATCTCGAGTGAACTGAGTATTGGGCAGCGGCGGAATGAGAAATTCATTTTCACTGTGCGCCTTGATAAGCGCACCAAGAACGTGCTTGCGTCTGTCCGCAGGCACTTCGCCGTAAGCTACGCCACCAATGAGATACTCGGCCAAGGTGTCCGAAGGCATGTCATTGAGCCAGTCCCGAACATCCTCGTCAACACCCAGCCCAACCGCGTTGGGGGACAACTTCCGGTCAAGTACCCAGGAACGACCCTCAGAGATATCAAGAACCTCGGACAACAGTTGATGCATTTCATGAACGACAATTCCACGTTCCCGCATCTTGGCCACGAAATCTCGATGATCTTCCTGTGCTTTTTCGACCCACAGGACGTCGTCGAAGAGCAATTCTCTACAATTGCTTGGAGTGAGCCGACGATGCGCCAGACGCGGCTCGCACACCATCACCTCACGAAGCTTGCCAACTTCCGACCATGCACCAATGGGAGTAGTCATTTCTTAACCTTTCATCGTGGGGAAACAAGTTCCCTGCCATGGCAATCACCGCAGCACCGTAGGATTGCCCTCTTACATCACTGATTGTGTATATACTTATGAGTCTCCACATTAAGGGTGGGTAGAGCAATCACGTCAAGGAAAGCCTCCCGGTAACTATGGAAATGATGGATACCACGGAAATCAACGCCAGCAGGACAAGAACGCCGATCTCGTAGGGTTTGAAAATCCGTTTGGCCCGCTGCTCACGCTTGGCCCAGACGAACACTGCAGCACCAGGCAAGTAGAGCAGGGCCGCAAGCATGAGAGCATCCGCGCCTGCGGCAACGACGAGCCAGATGCCGTACAAGGTTGCGACAGTTGCGACCACGGCATCACGCACTCGCTGTGATCGGGGACCGTTCTCATAGGTTTCGCCCTTGATCACCATCTTCAGGGCGAATGCGGCTGACAGCAGGTACGGCACCAGGATGAGGGCGGCAGCCAGGGTCGCCATCGCCAAGTAAGCACCGTCCCACAACACCGTCATGACAAGGCATATCTGGGAGACGATGTTGGTGATCCACAAAGCGGGAGCTGGAGCCTCATGTTTGTTGATCCGTCCGAACAGTTTCGGCATGGTGCCGTCCTCACCCGGCACCTGCATCGTCTCACCGCACAGTAGGATCCAGGCCAGTAGAGCCCCAAGCAGGGAAATGATGACACCAGCACTGACAAGCACCGAGCCCCACGGCCCGACGACAGAGGACAGAACATCACCCATAGACGCGTCGGGCAAGCCGGCCAGCTTGGCCCGATGCATGATCCCCATGCTCAGGAGGTTGACACCGATGAGGAGAACCAGGACGAAGAGAAAACCACCAACAGTCGCCTTGCCCACATCAGAACGTTTGCGAGCACGCTTCGAGTAGATCGACGCACCCTCGATCCCAATAAACACCCACACGGTGACGAGCATCATGCTCTTGGTCTGGGCAAAGACACTGCCCAAGCCCGCGTGGCTCCCCCAGAAGTCCTCGGTAAACACACCAACATCGAACGCAACAGCACAAATGGCAATGAATGTTATCAACGGCACAATCTTGGCAATTGTCGCGATCGTGTTGACAAAAGCAGCAGTACGAACCCCAGCCAGAACGAGAGCGTGGGTCAACCACAGCAGAACTGACGCCGCAAGCACCGCCCACACGGTGTTACCACCCGCGAAAGCAGGAACAAACTTGCCAACGGTCGAGAAAAGCAGCACCAAATACCCGACGTTGCCAATGAGGGCAGAGAGCCAATATCCCCACGCCGAGTTGAACCCGATGAAATCACCAAATCCCGCCTTGGCATAGGCATAGATGCCGTTATCCAGATCAGGACGACGGATAGCCAACTTCTGATAGACCATCGCCAAACAGATCATTCCGATCCCGGTGATCGTCCAACCAATCACCATAGGACCTGGACTAGCGGCAGCAGCAATATTCTGCGGAAGCGAAAAAATACCGCCGCCGATCATGGAACCGACGACAAGAGAAAGCATTGCGGGGAATGACAGCTTCCCAACATTGACGTCTTCACCCATGGATACTTCTGTAGACGCCTGTCCAACGACTTGCTCAGCCATACTCACCTCATAACCCTTCGCCACACCATTGTTGCGATGGCCAGCTGGCGAAGCGCCTGGCCCCAGAATGACCATAGGGAGGATCTACAGCGGACGTCAACTGATCCTAAACCAGCATCTAGCGCCATATTCAATTAATATTGAAACCTTATTCAACAACGCGAAAATACATCCATCAGAAGGCTGCTTCACACCCGTTCCCAACCAAGCGCCAAGCGAATCTAATGACGCCTTAGCAGATCTATATTCATCCGAGAGTCATCCCCGAGAACCAGCGATCACAAGCCGCGACGCCGCAGGCACCCCTACCAGGTCACTGCCACCCCTCAGGACACACTCCTCCATCGAGATGAACCCCATCCAACCATGGATACCGATCACAACGGCCCTAGACAGCTCAACGTCGAACCCATCCTATGAAACATGATACGAGCCGGCCAGTGCACTGGTATACGCATAGTTTCTGCAAAGACAGATCAGCAGCAACCAGTCAGACAAGCTGACGTCCGACTCAGAATCATCCATAACCACGGCAGTGACGCCCACCGTATCTTAGGCATGTTCATCGAAACAACGTGGCCCTTGGCAAGCGCGCTCAACGGCCTACCACCTTCGTCATCAATTCATTTTTTGGCTGCTCCGAGCTCACGATGACATAACGAAACTCGCAAGTCTTGCCATGCACGGCCGAGTAACTAATTCTCACAAACCATTGTATGTTCCGCAAGCCCGAAGCTACGCGCACGCTTCATCCCATGCTGAAATGATTCCGGGCCTTTCACTCACATATCTAGACTCGAACACATAATAGGTCGAGCAACCGCTGGGCTGTGGCAGCGGACGAGGCCGGATTTTGACCAGTGACCAGCGTCTTGTCCGTAACGACGTAACTATCACCGTCAGGACCCTTGCTGTACCGAGCGCCTGCCTGCTTCAGGGAGTCCTCTACGAGGAAGGGAACGACGCCAGTCAGGCCGGCGGCCTCCTCCTCACCGTCGGTGAAACCGGTCACCGAACGATCGGTAACAAACAGCGTTCCATCGTGTTTTTTGACGGTGTGCAACACACCGGGGGCATGACATACCAGACCCAGCGGCCGCCCCACGGCGTCGCTATCCAAGATGATCTGCTGCGAGGTGGGATCGTCCGCCAGATCCCACAGCGGACCGTGGCCACCCGGGTAGAACACCGCGTCGAACGTGGCGATATCGACCTCCGACAACGGGGTGGTGGTCGCCAAGGCACGTTTGGCCTGCTCGTCAACATCGAAACGGCGAGTGGCATCGGTCTGCATCTGCGGCAGCGAACTCGTCGGGTCGATCGGCGGTTGCCCACCCCGCGGCGAGGCTAGGGTGACGTCGTGTCCGGCGTCACAGAACACGTAATAGGGGGGCGGCGAACTCCTCTAGCCAGAAACCCGTCTTGCGGCCGGTATCACCCAGCTGGTTGTGGGACGTGAGAATCATGAGGATTCGAGACATGGAGGGTGTTCCTTTCGCTGTGTCGTGCGGTGGCGCTTTTCGCAATATCCGTCGCGTGGCGCCGGAGCGCTCGATGCCCCCGAGGGCTGACCTAGAAGCGTCCCCAGGAGCACCTGACGTCAGTCGTCGACGACGGTGACGTCAACGCGGATATTGCCCCGAGTGGCGTTCGAGTAGGGACACACCTGGTGGGCCTTATCGGCAAGCCGCTGGGCCTCGTCGTGCGGCAGAGCCGGGATAACGACCTCCAGGGCGACGGCAAGGCCAAATCCCTCCCCGGCCTGACCGATTGAAACCCGTGCGCCCACCGAGGAGTCGCCAAGGTCCTTTTTTGCCTGGCGGGCCACCATCTGCAGGGCGGAGTGGAAGCATGCGGCATAGCCAGCCGCAAACAGCTGCTCCGGGTTCGTGCCCTTACCGCTACCACCCATCTCGACGGGAACAGCCAGATCCTCAGACACGCGACCGTCGGGACTTTGGACGTGACCATTGCGGCCGGCACCGGTAGCAATAGCCTCGGTGGTGTAGACGGGCTCGATCTCGATCATGGTGTCTCCTTACTCGCTGGACGAATGTGCGCTGACGTTTCTGTCGTGCAGCGTCATAAGAAACATAGCGCGCAACTAAGTTGTGTCCAATCTTGTTGTGCATCTAATATCCTCCCCGTTGTGCACGATCAAACGCTCGACCTCGACAATCAATTCTGTTTCTCCCTCTACCGAGCTAGCAGGGCGGTCACGCGCGCCTACCGACCGCTGCTCGAAGGCATCGGTCTCACCTACCCCCAGTACCTAGCCATGCTGGTGTTGTGGCACGCTGAGGGTCCGGTAGGCGTCAATGACATCGGAACGCGATTACACCTCGATAGCGGCACCCTGACTCCCCTATTGCGCCGCCTGGAAGACGCCGGCTTCATCACCAGAGCCTGGAGCAACGACGACGAACGGCGGCGCATCATCAGTCTCACAGAGGGAGGGCGCTCGTTACGTCACCAGGCCGCCGGTTTACCTGAGCGGATGCTAGCGCTGTATCCCACCCCGCCACAGGAGCTGGCCCAGGTAAAGGCATTTCTCGACGACCTGGCCACCCAGCTTGAGTGATGACTCAATGCCCCATGCGAGACGATTAGACGACATTGTCAGCATGGGATTCACGAGCCACTCTCGGTGCCCGAACCCCAATTGCGGTATGACGAAAGGTCCCCTTTCATCGTGCATATGCTCCTACTGGCGATCATCTACTTGGCTTTCATCAGCCTGGGTCTGCCCGACTCCCTGGTCGGCGCAGGATGGCCAGCCATGCATGAAAGCCTCGGCGTACCGCTGTCATGTGCAGGGTTCATAACCTTCATCATCGCCACCGGGACCATCATCTCGAGCCTGATGTCCGACCGGCTTACAACGCGTTTCGGCCCAGGACGAGTGACTGCGGCAAGTGTCGCGCTGACAGCCGCGGCACTGTTCGGCTTTTCCTTCTCGACTCAGTTTTGGGTGCTGTGCCTGTGGGCGATGCCGTATGGACTAGGAGCTGGAACGGTCGACGCCGCACTCAACAACTATGCAGCCCTGCATTACACCGCTCGGCACATGAACTGGCTGCACGGCTGTTGGGGACTCGGAGCATCGATCAGCCCGTTCATCATGAGCCAGGCGTTAAGTAGCGGTCACGGATGGCCGTCGGCCTATCGCACGGTCGGAACTCTGCAGGCCATACTGACAGCGATCGTCACCGTCAGTCTTCCGTTGTGGAACAAGACGCGGAAGATCAACGGCGGTGGCTCCGCAAAGCTGTTCGACCACGTGCCGACACGCGCGGCCTTGGCGACCCCGGGAGTTCCTGCCGTTCTAGGGACCTTCTTCTCGTACTGTGCTGTCGAGAGCACCTCGATGCTATGGGCGGCATCGTACCTGGTGTCGGTGCGAGGGACGGACGGCGCGACCGCCGCAGCGTTCGCGTCTCTCTTCGTCCTGGGGATCACCGCCGGCCGGTTCTTGGCCGGGTTCGTAGCCGAACGCATCGGTGACCGGATGCTTGTGCATGGCGGGTTCATTACGGTAGGAGTTGGCGTTATCCTCGTCGGGTTACCCGGTATGCCGTCATGGGTCGCCCTGGCAGGTCTGGTCACCGCAGGGCTTGGGTCCGCACCGATCTACCCTGCGATCATCCACTCCACCCCAACCACCTTTGGCGCGCACAACTCACAAGCGATCATCGGCATCCAGATGGCCGCAGCATACGTCGGGACGACGCTCGCTCCCCCACTGTTCGGGGCGATATCAGCCAACACCGGATTATGGACACTACCTCTGTACCTGATCGTCCTCGTCATCTTCGGCCTGGTAATGTCCGAGCATGTTACACGACGCGAGCGCGCCAGAGCACAAGACGGGTAGTCTCGACACGTTCGTCGTCGAGCCGGTTCGCGTCGATCCGACATATCTATCTGGAGGCTCCCATGGCCGTTCCGGTCGACTTCACTACCGTCTCGGCCCAGGGGCTGGAAACCTCCGAGCACCCCGAGGCCTTGGCAGGTTTACGCGCCAACGAAGCACGGTATTTCCACAACAAGTTCAAGCACACGTTTGAGGTGTCGCCTGCCAGTGAGGAGCCCTACGCACTCGCATGGGTAACCCAGATTCTGGCCGAAGAACGTGACATCACCATTGCCTCCCCAGCCCTGGAGATCAGCATCAATGACGTTGAGGGAATCCACTGGGTGCATGTGTTTTACGCGTCGGGCCTGGCGATCAACGTGCTGTGGACGGTGGCGAATTCCGGAAAACGGGCAGTAGGGTTCAAGCTGTGTGACGGCATGGACCAACCAGCTGAGTTGTCCGCGTTCAAGTTCGCCCGGCAACGCTCAAAACTCGCCGGAACCATCCGCGGTAGCTACTTCGTCATCAAGGGTGACTACCCGTACTGACGCCTACGTACCGGGCTAGCCACACCAGGCTTATGAAGCGACGAGAAATCAGTGCTCCGAAGGGCCCGAACGTTCGATTACTTCGAGTCGGTGAGCTTGAATAGGAGCTGCTTAGCGCGGCGGCGCTCTACCTCAGGATCCGTCGCCTGAATGAACTCCGTAGCGTTGAAGCCATCACCTCGACGGCGATTCTGTGGCGGTTCTAGGCCCTCAATAAGAAGGGCTTCCATGGTGGAAACGAGCATATCGACGGCAAAATTTCCACACGGCACATCACCGAGCGTCCCGTCATCTTTCGCGATTAGCACACCAAACCAAGAGAACCGGTCCCAGCGACCTGCAAGGCGATCGCGCGTGTGATCCCACAGGCGGGGCCCCAAACGCGGCTCAGTAATACGACCTACGTAGATCACTCTCTCACCGGAGTAGAGAATGTAGACGCCGACCCGATCAGCAAAGTTAACGGGTTTAGCAGCCTTCAACTGAGCCCCTAATAGGGT
>OKJL01000235.1_pt1 | contig 12857 bp, 9 predicted proteins | sample 1613751 | NCBI WGS metagenome assembly OKJL01 (sample SAMN04436874, study PRJEB24849) | human gut metagenome | biome: human gut; feature: NICU; material: stool | host: Homo sapiens | place: USA: Saint Louis, MO | collected 2011-11-11 | reverse complement strand
CCTTTGTTTCTTTATTTTATTATACCCTCTTTAAAATGCTTTTTCATTTAATAATCATACTTAGTTGATTTGTAAAAAATTTAGATAAATTAATTTATAAGCCGTTAAATTGTCAATGAGAAATATAATCTTTATACTATATGAGGAATAGTGATAATGAAGGAGTAAATACATGAAGTGTAATACGTTAAAGTTAACTGAACAGGATCAGTTCATTAATAAAATAAAAAATAGTGAATCTCAAATTACATCTTTTTATGAATATGATGCAGCGAAAAAGGAAAGCTTTTATAGAAGATTAAAAACACCTAATAATGGAAGGGAATTTCATTTATCACGAGTGATTAAATCTTACATGAATGAATTAAAGTTAACACATCAGCAGCTGAATAACATAGATGCTTTAGCTGATGGTGCAAAAGTAGTGATTGGTGGACAACAAGCTGGTCTTTTTGGGGGTCCACTGTATACGTTTCATAAGATTTTCTCAATTATAACTTTAAGTCGTCAACTTTCTGAGGAATATGATACTCCTATTGTACCTGTGTTTTGGATTGCAGGTGAGGACCATGATTTTGAAGAGGTGAATCATACGTATGCATTCAATAATAAAGAAACTACCTTGAAAAAAGTAAAGTATCATACGATGACACCACCAGATAGTAATGTTTCAAGATATACTCCTGATAAGAACGAATTAAAAGCATCATTAAATCACTTTTTTAAAGAAATGAAGGAAACTGTACATACTCAAGATGTTTATCAAATGTGCGTCAATATTATTAATCAATTTGATTCATGGACTGATATTTTTAAGGGATTGATACATGAAGTGTTTAAGGATTATGGGATTTTACTTATTGATGCTCAATACCCTGAATTAAGACAGATGGAGAAACCGTTGTTTAAAGAGATATTAGAAAAGAGGAATCAAGTCGATCAATCTTTTCGTGAAACTCAGATACGAACAACTCAACAACAACTTCCATCAATGATACAAACAGAGACAAACACACATTTATTTATCCATGAAGACGGAATGAGACAGCTTTTAAATTTTGATGGCACTTATTTTAAACTGAATAAAACTGAGAAACGTTACACGAAACAAAATTTATTAGATATTATAGAAAGAGAGCCTGAAAGAATTTCTAATAATGTTGTTACTCGTCCAGTTGTAGAGGAATGGTTGTTTAACACAGTAGCATTTATCGGAGGTCCAAGCGAAATCAAATATTGGGCAGAATTAAAAGGTGTTTTCGATACGTTAAATGTAGAAATGCCTATTGTTATGCCAAGATTAAGAATCACGTATTTGTATGCTAGAACTAAAAAGTTATTAAAACAATATAATTTATCGATAGAGTCTGTCATTGCTAATGGAGTAGAACAGGAACGTCAACGTTTTGTTCGTGAAAAAGCATCAAATAATTTTATAAATGAAGTAGAAGAAATGAAAATTCAGCAACAAGAACTTTATAACAATTTATTCACCTATGTGGAAAATAATCATGACAACCAACTTCTTTTAGAAAAAAATAATCAAATTCATCTCAATCAGTACGATTATTTAATCAAACGGTACTTACTGAATATTGAAAGAGAAAATGATATAAGTATGCGACAGTTTAGAGAAATTAGTGAAACACTCCATCCAATGGGTGGTCTACAAGAAAGAGTTTGGAATCCACTTCAAATTATGAATGATTTTGGGATAGATGTGTTCAGTCCCTCCACCTATCCACCACTTTCTTACTCGTTTGATCATTTGATTATAAATCCTTGATATGACAATGTTTTTGCCCGTTTTATCTTATAGATAAAACGGGTTTTTTTGTGTTTGAGCAAATTATTTGCACCTTTTTTGTATAATTAGTGGAGGATAGTGGGGAGATGTGGTAAATTATAAATAAGGTGAGGTGATAAAAAATGTTCATGGGAGAATTCGATCATCAATTGGATACAAAAGGACGTATGATTATACCGTCCAAATTTCGTTATGATCTAAATGAACGTTTTATTATCACAAGAGGCCTTGATAAATGTTTATTTGGTTACACTCTAGAAGAGTGGCAGCAAATTGAAGAGAAGATGAAAACCTTACCTATGACAAAAAAAGACGCGCGTAAATTTATGCGTATGTTCTTCTCAGGTGCTGTAGAAGTAGAATTAGATAAACAAGGGCGTATTAATATTCCGCAAAATTTAAGAAAATATGCCAATTTAAGTAAGGAATGTACAGTAATTGGTGTCTCAAATCGTATTGAGATTTGGGACAGAGAAACTTGGAATGATTTCTATGATGAATCTGAAGAAAGTTTCGAAGACATTGCTGAAGATTTAATAGATTTTGATTTTTAAATGGAGGAATTTAGATGTTTCATCATGTGAGCGTCATGTTAAACGAAACCATTGATTATTTAAATATTAAAGAAGATGGTGTGTATGTTGACTGTACGTTGGGTGGAGCAGGACATGCCCTCTATTTACTTAATCAATTAAATGATAAAGGTAGACTTATTGCGATTGATCAAGATTTAACAGCCATAGAAAATGCGAAAGAAGTTTTAAAAGAACATTTGCACAAAGTCACTTTTGTTCATAACAACTTTCGAGAATTAACAAATATTTTAAATGAATTAGAAATTGAAAAAGTAGATGGTATTTATTATGACTTAGGTGTTTCAAGCCCGCAATTGGATGTGCCTGAAAGAGGCTTTAGTTATCACAATGATGCGAAACTAGATATGCGAATGGATCAAACACAATCACTTTCTGCGTATGAAGTAGTTAATCAATGGTCTTATGAAGCATTAGTTAGGATTTTCTTTCGTTACGGTGAAGAGAAATTTTCTAAACAGATTGCACGCAGAATTGAAGCCCATCGAGAACAACAACCTATAGAAACAACTTTAGAACTAGTTGATGTCATTAAAGAAGGCATACCAGCGAAAGCAAGACGAAAAGGGGGACATCCTGCGAAACGCGTGTTCCAAGCTATTCGAATTGCTGTGAATGATGAGTTATCAGCTTTTGAAGATTCAGTTGAGCAAGCCATTGAATGTGTGAAGGTCGGAGGTAGAATTTCAGTTATTACTTTCCACTCTTTGGAAGATCGTTTGTGTAAACAAATTTTCCAAGAGTTTGAGAAAGGTCCAGACGTACCAAGAGGTCTACCCGTTATTCCCGAAGCATATACACCTAAGTTAAAACGAGTCAATCGTAAACCGATTACCGCTACTGATGACGATTTAAACGATAACAATCGAGCACGTAGCGCCAAGTTACGCGTAGCAGAAATATTAAAATAAGGAGTAAGTGTAATGGCTGTAGAAAAAATTTATCAACCTTATGATGAAGCGACACAAACCAGTATCCCACAAAGACAACCACAATCGAGTCCTGAAAAACAAACCGTTAAAAGAAAAGTTGTTGTTCAACTTACTAGATTTGAAAAAATTTTATACATAGCTTTAATAACTGTAATTGCTCTAATAAGTATTTATATGCTATCTTTAAAAATGGATGCGTACGATACGCGAGGAAAAATTGCAGATTTAGATCAAAAAATAGAGAAACAATCTAGTGAGAACAGCGCATTAAAGTCTGAAATTAAGAAAAATTCTTCATATGAACGCATTTACGACAAGGCTAAGAAGCAGGGCATGAGTCTAGAGAACGACAATGTAAAGGTAGTGCGTAATAATGGCGAAGCGAAAAATTAAAATTAAAAAAAATAAAATAGGAGCAGTCCTACTTGTTGGTTTATTCGGACTGCTCTTTTTTATATTGGTGCTAAGGTTTTCTTATGTAATGATTACTGGCCACTCTAATGGTCAAGATTTAATTATGAAAGCCAATGAGAAATACTTAGTCAAAAATTCTCAACAACCAGAACGAGGTAAGATTTATGATCGTAATGGTAAAGTTTTAGCAGAAGATGTAGAAAGATATAAACTTGTTGCAGTTGTGGATAAAAAAGCAAGTAAAGAAAGTAAAAAGCCGCGACACGTGGTTGATAAAAAAAAGACAGCAAAAAAATTAGCTGAAATCATAGATATGGACGCTGACGAAATAGAAAAACGACTTAATAATAAGAAAGCCTTTCAAATCGAATTTGGTCAGAAAGGTACTAATTTAACTTATCAAGAAAAAGAAAAAATAGAGAAAATGAAATTACCTGGTATAGCACTTTACCCAGAAACTGAGCGGTTTTATCCTAATGGTAATTTTGCCTCCCATTTAATAGGCATGGCACAGAAAGATCCTGATACTGGTGAATTAAATGGTGCATTAGGTGTTGAAAAAATATTCAATAGTTATTTAAATGGATCAAGAGGTGCACTTAAATATATACATGATATATGGGGCTACATCGCACCTAATACGAAGAAAGAGCAGCAACCTAAACGTGGAGACGATGTACACTTAACAATTGATTCTAATATACAAGTCTTTGTGGAAGAAGCTCTTGATGACATGGTTGAACGCTATGCTCCAAAAGATTTATTTGCAGTAGTAATGGACGCAAAAACTGGTGAAATACTTGCATATAGCCAACGTCCGACTTTTAACCCTGAAACAGGTAAAGATTTTGGCAAAAAGTGGGCAAACGATTTATATCAAAATACATATGAACCGGGCTCTACTTTTAAAACATACGGCTTAGCTGCAGCAATTCAAGAAGGTAAATTCAAACCGGATGAAAAGTATAAATCAGGTCATAGAAATATTATGGGCTCTGAAATTTCCGATTGGAATAAAACTGGTTGGGGACGTATACCTATGTCGTTAGGTTTTACTTATTCATCAAATACGTTGATGATGCACTTACAAGATTTGGTTGGTGCCGATAAAATGAAATCTTGGTATGAACGCTTTGGATTTGGCAAAAAAACAGGTGGTATGTTTGATGGAGAAGCTGCAGGTAATATTGGTTGGGCAAATGAATTACAACAAAAAACGTCAGCATTTGGTCAATCCACAACTGTTACCCCTGCTCAAATGATTCAAGCACAATCGGCTTTCTTTAATAAAGGGAATATGCTTAAACCATGGTTTGTAAGTAGTATTGATAATCCAATAACTAAAAAGAATTATTACTCTGGTAAAAAAGAGTTTGCCGGTAAACCAGTAACGGAAGAAACAGCCAATAAAGTTGAAGAAGAACTTGATAAAGTAGTAAATAGTAAGAAGAGTCATGCTATGAATTATCGCGTAAAAGGTTATGATATTGAAGGTAAGACAGGAACAGCACAAGTAGCTGATTCAAATGGAGGCGGTTATGTTAAAGGTGAAAATCCTTACTTTGTAAGCTTCATTGGGGATGCACCTAAGAAAAAACCTAAAGTCATTGTCTATGCAGGTATGAGTCTTGCTCAAAAAAATGATCAAGAAGCATATGAAATGGGTGTGAGCAAAGCATTTAAACCAATTATGGAGAATACGCTGAAATATTTAAATGTTGGAAAATCTAGTGATACTTCATCAAAAACTGACTATAGTAAAGTGCCTAACGTGCAAGGAGATGAAGTTCAAAAAGCAGAGGATAGCGTCAATGCTCAATCTCTTAAACCTATTACGATTGGTAATGGCAAACAAATTAAACAACAATCAGTTAAGTCAGGTACCAAAGTCCTACCACACAGTAAAGTAATGTTAATGACAGACGGGGAATTAACAATGCCGGATATGACCGGATGGACAAAGGAAGATGTACTTGCTTTTGAAGATTTAACGAAAATTAAAGTTTCTACTAAAGGTAATGGATTTGTCACGAATCAAAGTATCTCAAAAGGTCAAATCATTAAAAATAAAGATAAGATAGAAGTGTCATTATCTGCTGAAGATACGGATGATGACCAAGAGAAAACTGATGAGGACTCTTCGGATAACAAATCAAAGAAAGATAAAGCTGATGAGGATCATTCAAATACATCTTCGTCAACTAAGAATGATAAGTCAAACGCCGACTCGAAAAATGATTCTGATGACAGCACAAATGAAACATCAGGTTCTGAGAGAAATAATTAATTTAAGAGAACTTGATATCAACAACAGGTTGGGATTAACATTTTAGGGATTAGCTCACAAATGGTCCCAACCTTATTTAATAAATAGATAATGTCGTATATTAAAATAAAACAAAAACTGATAAAATATTAAAGGTTATTTACAAATAAAAAGAGCTAAAATTAGAAAGTGAAGAAAAGGAGATTTATATGATCTTTATATACGCAATCATCGCATTACTGATAACATTTATTTTAGTCCCTATACTTATTCCAACATTGAAACGTATGAAGTTTGGACAAAGTATCCGTGAGGAAGGGCCTCAAAGCCATATGAAAAAAACAGGTACACCTACTATGGGTGGGCTTACATTTTTAATTAGTATTATAATTTCCTCTATCATTGCAATTATCTTTGTAGACCATTCAAATCCAATTATTTTGTTACTATTTGTAACAATCGGTTTTGGTCTTATTGGATTTATTGATGACTATATTATTGTAGTTAAAAAGAATAACCAAGGATTAACTAGTAAACAAAAGTTTCTAGCACAAATAATTATTGCAGTTATATTCTTTGTGCTAAGTGATGTATTTCACCTTGTGCATTTTACGACAGATTTGCATATTCCATTTGTGAATTTTGATATTCCGTTGTCATTTGCTTATGTGATATTTATCGTCTTTTGGCAAGTTGGTTTCTCAAATGCTGTAAACTTAACTGATGGTTTAGATGGATTGGCAACCGGTTTGTCAATAATAGGTTTTGCAATGTATGCTGTAATGAGTTACATGTTAGATTCACCGGCTATTGGCATATTTTGTATTATAATGATTTTCGCTTTACTAGGTTTCTTACCTTACAATTTAAATCCAGCGAAAGTTTTCATGGGAGACACAGGAAGTCTTGCTCTAGGTGGTATTTTTGCAACGATTTCAATCATGTTGAATCAAGAATTATCATTAATATTAATTGGTTTTGTGTTTGTAGTTGAGACATTATCTGTAATGTTACAAGTAGCCTCATATAAATTAACGAAGAAACGTATTTTCAAGATGAGTCCTATACATCACCACTTCGAATTAAGTGGTTGGGGTGAATGGAAGGTAGTAACAGTATTTTGGACGGTAGGTTTAATTACGGGATTAATAGGTTTATGGATTGGAGTGCATTAAATTGCTAAATTACACTGAATTAGAAAATAAAAATGTTTTAGTAGTAGGCTTAGCAAAAAGTGGATATGAAGCGGCGAAACTTCTCCTTAAATTAGGGGCTAACGTTAAAGTCAATGATGGAAAGGATCTTTCACAGGATGCACATGCTAAAGATTTAGAATCTATGGGCATTGAGGTAATTAGCGGTAGTCATCCTTTTTCTTTATTAGATGATGATCCTATCATTGTGAAAAACCCAGGTATTCCATATACTGTATCAATTATTAAAGAAGCAACAAATAGAGGGCTTAAAATCTTAACAGAGGTTGAACTTAGCTATTTAATTTCTGAGGCACCAATCATAGCAGTTACTGGAACTAACGGTAAAACTACTGTCACTTCACTAATCGGTGATATGTTCCAAAAAAGCGTGTTGACTGGACGACTTTCTGGGAATATTGGTTATGTAGCCTCAAAAGTTGCACAAGAAGTTAAATCAGATGAGTATTTAATAACAGAATTATCATCTTTTCAATTATTAGGCATTGAGGAATATAAACCACATATCGCTATCATTACTAATATTTATTCTGCACATTTGGATTACCATGAAACGTTAGAGAACTATCAAAATGCTAAAAAGCAAATATATAAAAATCAAACTAAAGATGATTATCTCATTTGTAATTATCATCAAAGGCACCTAATTGAATCAGAAAATCTAGAAGCGAAAACATTTTATTTTTCAACACAGCAAGAAGTTGATGGGATATACATTAAAGATGGTTTCATTGTTTTTAACGGCATTCGCATTATTAACACTAAAGACTTAGTGCTACCGGGAGAACATAACCTGGAAAATATTTTAGCAGCTGTTCTAGCATCAATCATTGCTGGAGTGCCAGTCAAAGCTATTGTAGATAGTCTTGTTACTTTTTCCGGTATTGATCATAGACTTCAGTATATTGGTACAAATCGCACAAATAAATATTATAATGATTCAAAAGCAACTAATACTTTAGCTACTCAATTTGCGCTTAACTCTTTTGATCAACCAATTATTTGGTTGTGTGGTGGATTAGATCGTGGTAATGAATTCGATGAACTTATTCCTTATATGGAAAATGTACGTGTGATGGTTGTTTTTGGAGAAACACAAGATAAATTTGCTAAATTGGGAAATAGTCAAGGTAAGTATGTGATTAAAGCAACAGATGTAGAGGATGCTGTTGATAAAATTCAAGATATAGTCGAGCCCAATGATGTTGTTCTATTATCACCAGCTTGTGCAAGTTGGGATCAGTATCATACATTTGAAGAACGTGGTGAGAAGTTTATCGATAGATTCCGAGCGCACTTGCCATCATACTAAGGAGTGTGAATGCTCATGGAAGAGAATAAAAATCAACCTAATAAGGAGAATATGTCGAATAAAGACGATAATGCAACTCATTTGAATGACAGTCAAAGAAATGAAGACTTAGAGCTTTTTAGACGGAATAAAAACGCTCGCCAACGCAGAAGACGTCGTATAGATAACCAAAGTAAAGAAAAGGATGCTACGTCTACACAATCACAGTTAGAAACTAAACCAATGGATAAATTTATAGATAATCACAAGTCGCATAATCAAGACAAAGAAATAAAAAGTGACTTAATTGAAGATAATGTTAATGATGAAAACGACAATCAAAAAAATATTAATGATAAATTAAATGACCGTATTGTCCAAGAAACAAATGAAAGTCGTCAAAGTACTGAAGACGATGAGGAATTTCTACTTGAGCATCGGAGTGAACAACAACCTAAAGCCTCTCGTCATTCTAAAAAGCATAAATTACTAAGTAAATTTACTTCTAAAAAAGAAAAGGAAACATCTACATCGTTCAATAATAATGAGAAGGTAACTCAAATTAAACCGCTTAGTTTAGAAGAAAAAAGAGCCATAAGACGTAAAAAGCAAAAAAGAATCCAATATACCATTATCACACTACTCATTCTTATCATTGTTCTCATTTTACTCTATATGTTTACACCACTGAGTAAAATATCAAATGTAAATGTTAAAGGTAATAACAACGTAAGTACGAGTAAAATAAAGAAAGAACTTAACGTTACTTCGCGATCACGAATGTATACTTTTAGTAAAAATAAAGCGATTAGGAACTTAAAACAGAATCCTTTAATCAAAGAAGTTGATATTCATAAACAATTACCAAACACGTTAACTGTCAACGTGACTGAGTACCAAATTGTCGGTTTAGAAAAAAATAAAGATAAATATGTGCCAATTATAGAAGATGGTAAAGAATTAACAGAATACAAAGATGAAGTGTCACATGATGGGCCTATCATTGATGGGTTCAAAGGAGACAAAAAAACACGAATTATAAAAGCTTTATCAGAAATGTCACCTAAAGTGAGAAACTTAATTGCAGAGGTGAGTTACGCACCAACTAAAAATAAACAAAGTCGCATAAAGATCTTCACCAAAGATAATATGCAAGTCATTGGTGACATTACAACGATTTCAGACAAAATGCAATATTATCCTCAAATGTCACAATCATTAAGCAGAGATGACTCTGGCGAACTTAAGACAAATGGTTATATTGATTTATCGGTTGGAGCGTCATTTATTCCTTATCAAGGTTCATCAACTGTTCAATCGGGTACAGAACAAAATGTAACCAAGTCAACACAAGAAGAAAATGATGCTAAAGAAGAACTTCAAAATGTGTTGAATAAAATAAATAAACAATCTAAAGAAAATAATTAAAAAATTTCGATAATAGTATGTGTTTATAGTTCACAAGCTATTCAACGTATTGTACACTAAACATAGTGTACTTAAATAGTATAATTTGTCAGGAGGTGCCTATCTATGGAGGAACATTACTATGTGAGCATAGATATAGGTTCATCAAGCGTAAAAACAATAGTAGGCGAAAAATTTCACAACGGAATTAATGTGATAGGTACAGGGCAAACCTACACAAGTGGTATCAAGAATGGTTTAATTGATGATTTTGATATTGCAAGACAAGCAATTAAAGATACAATTAAGAAGGCTTCAATTGCCTCTGGTGTAGATATAAAAGATGTATTTTTAAAACTACCTATCATCGGTACCGAAGTATATGATGAATCAAATGAAATTGAATTTTATGAGGATACTGAAATTGATGGCACGCATATTGAATCAGTTTTAGAAGGTATCCGGGATAAAAATGATGTGCCTGAAACTGAAGTGATAAATGTATTCCCAATTCGTTTTGTAGTTGACAAAGACAATGAAGTTTCAGATCCAAAAGAATTAATTGCAAGACATTCATTAAAAGTAGATGCAGGTGTCATCGCAATCCAAAAATCTATTTTAATCAATATGATTAAATGTGTTGAGGCATGTGGTGTTGACGTGTTAGATGTTTATTCTGATGCGTACAATTATGGTTCTATTCTCACACCAACGGAGAAAGAATTAGGCGCTTGTGTTATTGATATCGGTGAAGACTTAACGCAAGTTGCTTTCTTTGAACGAGGAGAACTTGTAGATGCTGAATCTATAGAAATGGCCGGTCGAGACATTACGGATGATATTGCTCAAGGACTAAATACTACATATGACACAGCTGAAAAGGTAAAACATCAATATGGTCATACATTTTATGACTCTGCTTCAGATCAAGATGTCTTTTCAGTAGATCAAGTTGATTCAGATGAACATGTTCAATATACTCAAAAAGATTTAAGTGACTTTATTGAACAAAGAGTCGAAGATATATTCTTCGAAGTCTTTGACGTTTTACAAGAGCTAGGACTTACAAAAGTAAACGGAGGATTTGTAGTTACTGGTGGATCTGCAAATTTACTAGGTGTAAAAGAATTACTACAAGATATGGTTAGTGAAAAAGTGAGAATTCATACACCGTCACAAATGGGTATCAGAAAACCAGAATTTTCTTCGGCTATTTCTACGATTTCTAGTAGTATCGCTTTTGACGAGTTATTAGATTATGTTACAATTAGTTATCAAGATAATGAAGAATTTGAAGAAGAAGTTATCGAAACTGATAAAGATACTGAAACAAAATCAAGCGGTTTTGATTGGTTTAAGCGTAAATCAAACAAAAAAGAAAATGACGAGGTAGCACCAGAAGCGCCTCGTGAAGAGTCTTATGAAGACCGTGAAAATCATCTAGAAGATGAACAACAAACAGAAGGCAAAGCCAAAGAAGAAAGTAAGTTTAAAAAATTAATGAAATCTCTATTTGAATGATTATTGGCCATAAAGACTAGGAGGAAAATTAAATGTTAGAATTTGAACAAGGATTTAATCATTTAGCCACATTGAAAGTTATCGGTGTAGGTGGTGGCGGAAATAACGCCGTTAACCGTATGATTGACCATGGTATGAATAATGTAGAATTTATTGCCATCAACACTGATGGACAAGCTTTAAACTTATCAAAAGCTGAATCAAAAATTCAAATTGGTGAGAAATTAACACGTGGATTAGGTGCTGGTGCTAATCCTGAAATTGGGAAGAAAGCAGCAGAAGAATCAAGAGAACAAATTGAAGATGCTATCCAAGGTGCTGATATGGTATTCGTAACTGCTGGTATGGGTGGCGGTACTGGAACAGGTGCTGCACCGGTTGTTGCTAAAATAGCAAAAGAAATGGGTGCTTTAACTGTAGGTGTTGTTACGCGTCCATTCGGTTTCGAAGGTCGTAAGCGCCAAACACAAGCGGCAGCTGGTGTAGAATCTATGAAAGCAGCAGTGGATACATTAATTGTTATTCCAAATGATCGCTTATTAGATATCGTTGACAAATCTACGCCAATGATGGAAGCATTTAAAGAAGCGGATAATGTATTACGTCAAGGTGTACAAGGTATTTCAGATTTAATTGCAGTATCAGGTGAAGTGAACTTAGACTTTGCAGACGTTAAAACAATTATGTCTAATCAAGGTTCTGCGTTAATGGGTATCGGTGTGTCATCTGGTGAAAACAGAGCAGTCGAAGCCGCTAAAAAAGCAATTTCATCTCCATTATTAGAAACATCAATTGTAGGTGCTCAAGGTGTACTTATGAACATTACAGGTGGAGAATCACTGTCTTTATTTGAAGCTCAAGAAGCAGCTGATATTGTTCAAGATGCTGCAGATGAAGATGTGAATATGATTTTTGGTACAGTTATTAACCCAGAGCTTCAAGATGAAATTGTAGTTACTGTTATCGCAACTGGTTTTGAAGATAAACCTTCTTCACAAGGTCGTAAAGCTACAAGTACTGGTTTTGGTTCAAGTGTAAATAGTAGTTCTAATCATCAATCTGTTGCTAGTGCTAAAGAAGATTCATTCTCTGCACACACTTCTCATTCACAATCAAGTGAAAGTGTAAATGAAAGAAGCCACACTACTAAAGATGATGATATTCCTAGCTTTATTAGAAATAGAGAAGAAAGACGTTCTAGAAGAACTAGACGCTAATCGTCAATATAATCACTGTATTTTATAATAGCCTGAGACATTTTATAGTCTCAGGCATTTTTAACGTATTGGAGTATCTAAGTAATCTGAAAACTTAGTTATATATCAATATTTAACTAAATTTTTTGTTTTGAAAGATAAGACAACACTTTTAATAAATTTTTGCTGCTAATTCTCAAAATGACATTCATATAT
>OKJL01000218.1_pt1 | contig 14001 bp, 9 predicted proteins | sample 1613751 | NCBI WGS metagenome assembly OKJL01 (sample SAMN04436874, study PRJEB24849) | human gut metagenome | biome: human gut; feature: NICU; material: stool | host: Homo sapiens | place: USA: Saint Louis, MO | collected 2011-11-11 | reverse complement strand
GACCACGCGCATAAAGGCGACGCGGTCGCGGTGTTTCGGATCCATGTTGGCCTGATGATTTAATATGGCTATGTTCAATCTGCCGCGCCCGGTGAGGTGCTGTTTGGTGGTTTTGCTTGCTCCTGTCGTCATGGGTGCCGCGAAATTCAATTATGGTATGGAGATTAGAGACGAGGATCACGTCCGCTCCACGTTCGTTTACGGTGTCTCTAGAGCAGATCTAGAGGAGGCAGGGAAGAAACCCTCAGATTTCTCCGATTGCGACAAGACGTTCGATGTGTCTGCCTCCGAAAAGCAACACGGCGTAAAAGCTGAGTTCGTCGAGGACAAGGAATACGTTGGCTGCAAATTCACGATGACCACCACTGCAGATGACGCGCGGGGCGCTGGATTGGGATTGACTTTTGATGCGGACAAGGTGTCACTATCTATTGGTAGGAAGTTTTTCGAGGATGCTCGGCTTGATAAAATCAAGGTAGGTGCCTTTAAAGTCTCGGTGACGTTCCCTGGTAAGGTGATCAGCCACTCGGGTTCAAGCAGTGTTGACGGCAATACTGTCACGTGGACCGATATCAAGGACTCTACATCAGGATTGAAGGCTGTGGGCGAGCGACCTACCGGTGCTGCGACGGCGGGACCGCCATTCTGGAAGGGCTTCGGGAGACATGGCATCAGAGGGGGGATCATTGGCCTCATTGCGGGTATTGCCTCCTACTTTGGTAATAAGCGACGTGCGAAGAAAAAGCGGGCGAAGTCTGGCGGGGCAACTGCGACCGCGCAGTACCCGGGATACGGGCAGCCGCAGCCCCAAGAATGGCAGGCTCCGGGTCAGAACGGTCACCAGTATGGGGAATCGATGAATTCCGGGGGCAACCAACCTTATATGCAGGATGGTCGTTACATCGGGGACCCGTGGAATGCAAATTCGACGAACACTTCAGGGTTTAACGAGAAACCCAATCCAAGATAGGTGCGCACCCGGGGCGGTGCTCGCCCCGGTGTGGTCTGTGGTAATTCCCTGTGATGAATCGTTGAGTTGTGTCGGCTTCTATGCCGCAGGTGAGTAGGGTTCGGGTTCGTCCACCAGTGATAGCGGATCTAACAGGGTATTCTCTGCGTAGTTGACGTGCCCTGTTGCGATTTTCTGGTGGATCTTGCTTTTCTCGCGGCTTTCGAAGTTTCCTTTCGCTGCTTGATGTTTGGTTTACTGCTAGCGTAGCCACGTTTTGGGGACGATGTGGTGCCACCATTTGGGTTCGACGGGTTCGTGGCTGAAGGCCCACGACCAAGCATTAAGGATAGTGCGATTCGTGTAGTCGAATATGTCAACATAGTTTGATCCAGTTATCCTGCTTGTGTCATCCGCATGATTTATGCGGGTGTAGGATATGGTTTCAGTGCTGTAGATGCGCACAAATTCTACTGACTGTATTGCGTAAATCGGTTTTAGGATATTCAAGAGGAATGGCTCGATCATTTGAATTTTCAGGTGTGTATCCGGAATGTAGTCATATTCGGATGGCTTAAATAACAGATCTCCTGGCTTGCCGATGCATTTAGAATCGACATAAATTTCGGACCATTTGCCTATAACGAGCGGTCCGATTTCTGAAAGGCTAATGATTCTGGACGGTGCTTCTACTTCTTCGGTTCCATTGATTTTTCACCTGTTCGTCGATGATAAGTATTTGATTTCCGCCTCCGGGCAATCGGGCCAAGGTGTCTGAGTCTTCGATGGCTTTGACGGGTTGCACTCCGGCTGCACCTTCGTAGAATGGCGCGAATTGTGGTATCTCGTATTCGGAGATGTGATTGGCCTTGTTGCCCCATTGTGGGGCCAGTGCTAGGTCGAGTTGGGTTTGGAGGGGTCCCGCTGGTCGTGTCCGGGACACGTAGCCGCCGACCTCGTAGTCTGGGTCACTCCAGCTACGGTAGGTTGTGATGGGTTTTATGGCGATTTTGCTTTTGAATGTGGCTCCACGGAATGAGGTTGCCTGTCCGAAGTCCAGTTTGCCGTTTCTTTGGTATTTTCGAATGAACGTCTCGGGCTGTTTACCAACGCGGAGTATCGTGTTATGGGGTCCAAAATGTCCGGTGGGTATTGAGTCTGGGAGGGCGTCGTATGTTTTTCCTCCTATCGTGGCGGTGATGCCTCCGAAGGCGGCGCCGCTGAGTGTTTCTCCGCCTACTTGCTCTAGGTAGGTTTCGGCGTTGTGGGGCCCGGGTGATGTTACCCAGTGGTAGTTGCCCATCACGTAGCCTTGGGTTGTGCCGGCTTCTATCCCGCGGGTGAGGAGAGTTCGAGTTCCGAGACCTGCGATTTCGCTGAGTCCCGAGCCTCCCGTAGGTGCCAACGCTCCGGACAAGGCAACACTCCCCATAGTCGACGTGGCCGCGTACGACTTGCTGGAAAACCATGTCGCCTCCGGCGCCGATCAGCATCGCCCCGGGCACCTCAGCCCCAAAACACATCAGGAGTCCTCCGGCGGTGGCCAGAGCAACACCCCCGAGGGTCTCCCACGAGAACACGTTGCGGATGTGGCGGTCCCACAGGTTTCGGGTGTCAATAGTGCTAGCGAATTGGCGCATCTGGGCATCAGTGACGGGTCTGAGGCCTAATGGATCGGCTAGCGCAAGGGGATTGGTGGCGGCGTAACCGTAGCTGGCGGCCTCCCACAAGGATCCTGGTGGCGCCGCAAGCGGGTCAATGGTCAGGAAACTCGCCGTGGTGGAGTCATAAACGCGCGCTCCCATCCATGCCAAACCAGCTACACCAAGATGACCTCCCGTCATACTGATGCCCGCCGTCAGGTGTTCTTGGATCAACGTATACGGGTCGAGGGGATCGGTGGCTGGGCGACGCCACGGCTCATCCTGATCGCTGTCTGCGCTCACTGGTGTCAGAACACTGCCGTCGGGAAGTGGCAGCGCTGGTATGCCGCCAACCTGGACTAGCTGAGGTTCACCGGTCGCAAGATCCCACGCAATCGGGGTTCGTCCGGCAGGACCGGATACGTCGGTCAGACATCCGAAAGCGTCGACATGTGTGGCAAATTCGTGTGAGCGACCTGCTCGGAAGGTCATCACTCCCGCCAGCCAGCCCCGTGAATCCCACCTGAACTCCTCGCGCATCCCAGCCGAGGATGCAGCCTCGATTCGTCGGCCGCATGGGTCGTATCGGTAGTGCGTCTCTACTGTGCTGTCACCAGGCCCCAATTGCGTCACCGTGCTGACGAGTTCGCCGGCGAGGTCGTAGTCGTAGTGACAGGTTTGACTGGTGCCGGCGTCCTGACACGTCGTGGTGACGAGCCGTCCCGCCGTGTCATAAACCCATCGGCGGCTCGATCCATCAAGGCCGTCGGCGGACGTGAGCGAGCCGGAATCGTCATACCCGTACCGGAAATCCCCGTATGGTGCGCTCACCCGGAGTACTCGGCCCATCTCGTCGCGACTGATGGTCGTGGACCCGCGGGAGGAGGTGTGGCTAGTGACGAAACCATCAGTATACCCCCACTGCTGTTGATCCAGAGGACTACCTAGCTTCGCGAGACGACCGACCGCGTCCCATTCCAAGCTCACCTCACCCAATCGAGAGTGGCGAATCGACCCCAATACACCGGTGTTGGTGTATGCGTAATCGATAGAATCACCAGTCAACGTGAGATGACGTACACGACGCCCCTCGGCGTCGTACCACCATTGTTCGGACGAGGTGAGTGGCCCCTCGTCCACAATCGATTCGTCTCCCGGCACGGGGGCGACGCTGTGGGTCAAGAGCAGCCCACGAGGGTCGTACCCCAACAGGTGGCGCCACGGGAAAGCAGGATCGGTGTAGTCATCAATAGTGACCGTGCGGGTGGTCGGCGTGATGAGGATACGACTGACCAGCTGGTCATCAATGTATTCCTCGACGCCTTTAGGGCCAAGACGACGGCTGACAACCGTGCCATCCGGGCGGGTGATGGCGGCCAGGGTTCCGGACTTGTCCCAGGTATATTCGGTGACTCGCCCCAGTGGGTCGGTGGCGGCGATCATCTGCCCGCACTCGTTGTACTGATACGTGGTGAGGCCACCACCCGGATCGGTGCGGGTGACGAGTCGGCCACACCGATCGTAGCCGTACCGTGAGACGCCACCAGCCGGGTTAGTCGCTGCCACCAGTTGGCCGGCAAGGTCGTAACTGAAGTGACGCTGTCCGTACACTAGATCGCAACTGAACACGAGTCTGCCGCATGGGTCATATCGGTACTGGCTCACTCCAGCGCCAGGAACATGACTGAGCACAACACGTCCCATGGCGTCATACTCGTAGCGCGCGGTCTCGCCAGTTGGATAAGTTACTGTCGCCACCTGGAAATCTGAGGTGTAGGAATAGCGCGTTACGCGGCCTGCGGGATCGGTGACATCAACCATCCTCCCACACGCGTCATAGCTGTAACTCGTGCGCAGCCCGGTGGGGCTGACGAGGGCCACAATGCGGCCCGCTAGATCGCGCTCCACATGAGTCACCGCGCCAGACTCGTCCTGAAACTCAACCGGTCGGCCACACAAATCACGCGTGACGATCTGCTGGGCGCCAGTGACATCGGTGACGGCAGTAGTAAGACCGTAGGGATCGGCATCGACGCGGTGGAGTTGGTGCCCGTGACTATCCGAGGCGGTGCTGGCAGTGAGACCGTCAGTAAAGACCCTGGCCTGGCGAAACCGGCTGGATCAGTGACGCCGGAAAGATTGCCATCAACGTCATAGGCATACGTCCACCTGGCCTCGTCCGGTGCCACCACCTGCGTCAACCGCGATAGCGCGTCATGGATGAAGCTCCAAGCGCTGCCGTCGGGGAGCTGCATGCCCGCCAGGTTCCCCAAGTGGTCGTAGGAGTGTTCAATGACGCGCCCGAGAGGATCGATGACCCTGGAGATCTGGCCGTCTGGGTGATACTCCCACTTTGTGACCCCACTATCGGGGGCAACCAACTCGATCAGATGACCGGCCACATCATAACGATGCTCCCATGTCGCGCCATCCGGTGTGACCACGGCAGCCAGGCGGCCAGCGTCGTCGTAGCTGAACCGCGTCGTGGCGCCACCCGGCGAGATCGTTTCGACGATCCGTCCCGCCTCGTCACGGATGAGGCGGGAAGCCTCCCCATGGGCATCCTCGACGCGCACCAATTCTGCATGATGGTCATAGGAAAACCTCAGGCTCACCCCGACAGGATTCGTGGCGCGCAGAAGCAATCCATCCTTCCACTCCGCAACGGTGACGCCACCGCACGGATCCGTGACGCGCACTGGATCACGCTCGGTGCCGTCATACTCGAAGGTGGTCTGGGCGCCATTGGCCAGGGTTGTGCTCACAAGCCGGTCCAGATCATCCCACGAACAGTCAATCGTGCCTCCAGTAGGAAGGTCCGTGTGCGTCAGTCTCCCTCGCTGGTCATAGCGGTGTGAGGTAACGTTTCCAGCCCGATCGACGCAACGCACCATATTGCCGAAGGAATCGTAGGTCATCGAAACCTGGCCACCATGGGCGTCGACCACACCTGTGGTGCGACCGTGAGCATCACATATCCAGGTATTGGCATTGGTGCCATCCGCATCGCTGGCGGCGGTGACGCCCCCAGGCAGATACCTGAAATGGACAGTACGACCGTTAGCGGCTTGTTGGGACGTGATCCGGCCCCGGCCGTCATAACTGTTGATGCATTCCGCGTTGCCACATGCATCCACCACGGTCGTGATGAGTGTGTCATCCCACTCGTAACGCCGTGAACCGTCAGGCCCGTCTACCTGGACGAGTCGATTTTCGTCATCATAGGAGTACCGGACACAACGGCCATCACTGGAAATAGCCGACACCACTCTGGCGCCGCCATACGACACGGTGATCTTGTGACCCCACGACGTTTCCATCGCGGTCACGCGATCGCCTTCCCGCACGGTATGCACGACGTCTCTTTGCGAAGATCCGCTGCACACCCATGCGCCACCTTCAGTGAAAACCCATCGACCTCCCCGGTTGTCCGAGATCACCCACACCCATTTTGATGTGGCCGGATCGCGAAGGAACTCCGGAAGTTGGGAAGCAGAGACCCGGCTGAGCCACAGATTCTCACCCTGAGCTCGCCACTGTTCGACAGGCTTTTCGTCTTCCTCTGCCGGATTGGGCAGCTGATTGGTCGTCGGCAGGACTGCTGTCGGTGCAGCCTCCACCGCGAAGGCGATATGCCTGCCATCCTCACGCACCCACTCGACGCACCCCGGCTTGACGAGCAGGCACTGGTCAAGGATGCTGACCCACCCCGGGCCGAAAACCCCACCCTGTCCCCGAACAGCCTGAATAGAGTTGTACATCCTGCTGAGGGCGAGGGGGGATGACGCTGCCGCGAAGGCCAGATCGGTCTCGGGCTCGATGAAATTCCCGGTTGCCGAGTTGATGGGATCCTCAACGTATCCAGTGCGCGGATCAATACCCGACAGCCCCGGGGATGTGATGTCGAGATCGGTACGCCACAAAGGGGTTCCAGCAGCTCTCAAGGCGGCTCGCAGGGCAGAGTTAGGCAAGGTAATAACACCAGAGCCAGCAGCTTGAAAGGCCTTGGCTACCGCGTGCAACCACTCGACGTCTCCGTCATTGAGGCCCCGCCACCGATCCAGCTGCACGAACAGATCCCCGACCTCCACGGTGCCGTACTTGCACTGGGAGGTGAAGTCGTCGAACCAGCCCGCCAGGACTGATCCCGAGGGTACCTGTGCTGCGGCTTCCCCCAACACCTGCGCGGCACTGATGAGATCCTTGGGGTCCGCCGCAGATATTCCACCCGATGAGCCTCGGATCGACCGATCCTGCTGACGATCTCCTGTCACAGGCGGATGGAGCAGCTGGGGGGAGGGAGGCTCGGCAGGAGTGAGGTTGGGCGGAACATCGACGCCGGTGAAGAAATCGCGCACATGGTCACCAAAATCGTCATGTTGCGCAGCGAAATCGCGAACCTGTTGGCGTCGCTTATTCTCTAACCGAGCTTGCTCGGCAAGATAGTCCACCATGTCGGCGGCGGTGGTCAATGCCTCTGACAACGCCATAGCGTCCGCGGAACATATGTGGATGTTCTGTGTGAAGACAGTCGCGAAGAATCCCCGAAACCCTCGTGAGGCGATGGACTCAACAAGCGACGTTCGCGCGTCAAAAATGTTTATGCGTTGCGAGGTCCAACGCAGCTGGCTAGAGAACCCTTCGGCTGTTGAGAAATTGAATTCTACGGGATTCTGGTAGTCGCCGAAAACACTGAAATCGACCACTGAATGCTCCCTTGCTCTTTGGGCAAAGTGCAGCGTGATGCTCCACTGCCTGGCCTGCCGGCATGTCCTGAGCGCAGTCGGCAGGCGCTAGACTTTTGAGGGCTGCTATACGTCCTGTGTCACTTCTTGGCGATTCCCAGTGCTTTGGTGGCTGACTGCAGCGTGGACTTGACTATTCCGGCGTCTCGTCCGAAGATGCGGATCGCCTGATCATTGTTGAGCCAGATGTATGCCTGATAGCCGTGATCAGAGGTTCCGGTACTCCTTTTGATGGAGACATCGAAAAGAGCGGCTTGCTTGGAGATATTTTCGTAACCCTTGATGGGTGACGCCTTGATGTTTATTTCCAGGCCGTGATTGACACCTTGCGTGGACAACGTGGTATGACCGCACTTGGAAGTTTGTTCTTCTTGTGATTTGTATGCCTTCTTCTGTCGGTCGGACATGGCCGTGGTGACGATGATTCGTGTGGATGGTTTGTCACTGACGGCCACGAGAGTGTCGCTGATCTCGTGTGAAGTGAGGCCGAGGGAGGACTGCCTGAGAGCCGCATCGCATCCAGCTGGGGAGATCTTCGCTTGACTGAGCGTCTTGTCGAGATTGTCCACAACGGGCCTGAGCTGAGAGTTGTCCTGGATGACAAACGTGTGGCCATCGATCTTCTTGTGGGAGAACGCCTTGGTGAAGTCGTCCTTGCTAATTCGCTTGACCGCCTTGGTGGACGGCGAGGGGTTTGCGGGGGTATCGGATGACGAGTTTGTCTTGTCCCCGCACGCTGCAAGGCTGATCGCCATGATGCCGACCATGCCCAGCAAACAGGTTTTCGTCAATTTCTTGGTCATTCTGTGGTCACCTTTGCGCCGTTTTGATTTATGCTCAGAGAAATATACCCGCTCTTTACGGCAGGACATAACCACCGGCCTTGAGGAGTGAGCGAGTGACGCTGGCCGAAAACCCGAAGTACTATTTCGCGACGGCCCCTGGCAGAATGCAGTGAACTCAAATGAAAATGTCCGCCCCCGGATAGACCGAAAGGCGGACTTGCCGCGGAGGATACGAGATTCGAACTCGTGAGGGCGTGAACCCAACCCGCTTTCCAAGCGAGCGCCATAGGCCTCTAGGCGAATCCTCCGCCAAGTAGCGTACATGGACTTGACGCGTGGCGCCAATTCGGCCGCGAGTCGTGGTGTGTTAAGCCGGGCGAAGAGCCCTCAATAGCGAGAGTCTCGGCCTCGGAGCCGATCGATCTCGCGACGATCCTTCTTGGTGGGTCGTCCAGTCCCACGGTCACGGCGAGCGAGGGGAGCCGAGAGGTAGGCGGGTCGGGGAGCTGACAGATCTTCGTAAGCCTCGACCGCGAGTTTGGCGCCGACTCTTTTCGTGATCGGGTTGACGACCTTGAGGACCCGGTCCCATCCGGGGGTGTGGATGGTGACGGTATCGCCGGGTTTCACGTCGTGGGAGGGTTTAACCGGGTCTCCATTGAGGCGAATGTGGCCGCCCTTGACGGCGGCGGTAGCCAACGACCGGGACTTATAGACGCGCACCGACCACAGCCACACGTCGATCCTCGTCATGATGCCTCCCTTGCCGTGGAAAACGTGTCAGCAATGTTATGGCGAGTCACGCGTTGTTGCAGCCGATGATGATTCGCGCAGCATTGCCACGGGTTGTTCCCCGGGCAGGGCGTCGGTTAAAGTGGAACTTGGTTCCCCGTGCGGCGGCACCTGACTGAACTCCCCCAGGACCGAGAGGTAGCAAGGGTAGGTTGGCTCTACCGGGTGCGCGGGGAGCCCTTTTCATGTCCGCGGCAGCCGTGCCTTATAAGGTTTCGATCAATGCCCGGGAGGAGGGTCGCTATGGACGATCAGCGACGCATCATCACGACCGACCGTGCTGGTTCCATCTGGGCAGGTATCACTTGGTGCTCGCTGTTGCTATTTATCGTCGCCGGCATCATCGGAATGATGGCTCAAACAATGCTGCCGGCCAATCTCGGTTACCCCCAGCTTCACGACAGCGGTGTGCCGACCTGGCTGACCTGGACAGTCGTCGGCCTAGACGTTGTGGCCTTCTTCATTCCCCCGCTCGTGACCACCTCGTGCGGCCGTAAAGCTAAGCGGCTCGGCCACCCGGTGCGCTCTGCGGTTCAGATCTCGTGGGCCACCTTCACCGTTGTGACGGTGATCAGCTTCTTGCTGGTTTTCTTTGGCTGAGGATGTTCCGCGCGGAGCTGGGCGGACCGATGAGAATGTGTCGCAGCCGTCAACTAGGGTTTTCACCGTGGATGAGAGGGCGCCTGAACCGGGCATGGAGAATGAGGCCGTTGAGCCTGAGGTCTTCGAGCAAGACGGTCCGGATCTTTTCGGTGACGAGGAGTCGCCGCGCCCCGTCATGCCTCCTGACGAAGCTACCCCTGATGATGACCTTCCCTCGGATCCGTGCGATCCAGGGTTGCTGGACGGCCCCGAGACCCCTGAGGAACCCGACGGCCTCGAGACAGACGAGGACGAGGAGGATGGGGCTGACGTTATTGAGCGGGTTCAGGAATTAATCGGGGAAGCCCCTGACAGTAACCCCGATGACGATCTTCCAGAGCTTCCGCTGGCCCTCTACCGGCGTTACCGTCCGGAGACCTTCGATGAGGTTATTGGTGAGGATCACGTCATTGAGCCTCTCAAGCGCGCGATCCTTAATAACCGCGTCAACCATGCCTACTTGTTTTCAGGGCCACGTGGCTGTGGCAAGACGACGACCGCCCGCATTCTTGCCCGAGCGCTGAACTGTGAGCAGGGTCCGACGCCGACTCCCTGCGGAACGTGTCAGTCCTGTCGCGACCTGGCCTGTGGTGGACCCGGATCGATTGACGTCATCGAGATTGACGCTGCCTCCCACGGCGGGGTCGATGACGCACGTGATTTACGCGAACGCGCCTTTTTCGCCCCAGTGCATTCGCGTTACAAGATCTACATCATCGATGAGGCCCACATGGTCACCCCGCAGGGCTTTAACGCCTTGCTGAAACTCGTCGAGGAGCCCCCGCCACACGTCAAGTTCATCTTCGCCACCACAGAACCGGAAAAGGTCATCGGGACGATTCGCTCCCGGACTCACCACTACCCGTTCCGCCTTGTGCCGCCGAAGGTGCTCGTCGAGTATCTGGCTGAGCTATGCGGCAAGGAGGGGATCGACGTCGACCACGCCGTCCTGCCGCTGGTGGTGCGTGCCGGTGGTGGGTCGGTGCGAGACAGCCTTTCGGTGCTTGACCAGCTTCTCGGCGGTGCTGCTGATGGCCATGTCAGCTACGAGCAGGCTGCGGCCCTCCTCGGCTACACCCCAGAGGCCCTTCTAGACGAGATCGTTGACGCCTTTGCCGCCGGGGACGCCCACCAGGTTTTTGCCACGATCGACAAGGTCATCGAGGTAGGTCAGGACCCTCGCCGTTTCGCTGAGGACCTGCTGCGTCGCATGCGCGACCTCGTCATCGTCTCGGCGGTCCCTGACGCCTGCCGGAGCGGACTCATCGATGTCTCACCGGAGCAGGCCACCAGACTTGCTCACCAGGTTTCTGGTTTCGGCGCAGGCGAACTCACCCGCGCTGCCGAGGTATTGGCCACCGGGCTAACTAACATGCGCGGCACTACCGCTCCCCGGCTCCACCTGGAGCTGATGTGCTCGCGGATTCTCCTACCCGGAGCCGACACGGATGGTCGTGGAATCCATGCACGTTTGGAGCGGTTAGAGAGGAGGATCGGCGTCTCCGGCCCCGTTGAGGAGGTCGAACGTGCTGAGCGTCCGGTCACCGCCCAGCCTCCCACTCGCTATGCGGACACACCACAGCAGGCTAGTCCTCCTCAGCACTGGCCAGCGGAGAACCTTCAAAACCCGGAGCGTCGGTCCGCACCAGAACACCACGACGCCCCGTCGCCCGGACAGCGTCCATCTGGGCGTCCACGTCCCAGCCGTAAGGATTACCGGCCCGGCAATCAGCTTGCTGAACAGCCGCCGTCCAACCAGCACGGCGATGATGGTCAGATGTCGCAGGGACCAAGGCAGCAGGGCGGTCCGTCAACCAGTCAGCGCCAGCAACCCAGACCTCAGGACCACCAGCCGTCTCAGCGGGATCGTCAGGACACCCCACCGGCCCAACCTCAACAGCCTTCCGCCGAACAAGGCGGTCGCGCCGACGATGCCATAAACATCACCACCTTGCGTCGCGAGTGGCCGCAGGTCCTCGAAGCCGTCAAGGATGGCGGACGTGTCGCATGGATGGTCCTCAATCAGTACGCCCAGGTGCTTGAGGTTCACGGCAATCAGGCCACCTTGGGATTCTCTAATATCGGAGCCCGGGAAAATTTCGCTGCCGGTAATTACCCGAAGGTCTTGCATGACGCCGTTGTGAAGGTGCTGGGAGTGGACCTGGCCTTCACTGCGGTCGTCGGGGAGCCTCCGGCCGCCGTCCGCCCCGAGTCCCATCCTGCTGAGTTTCAGAGTGGACCGGCTGCCCAGGAACCACCGGATGACGATCCCTGGGAGCAAGGGCCACACCATCAAGACTCGACGCGAGGTGGCGAACCGTCGGACCCTACTCATCCCGGTCGGGATCCTCAGGGCCGACCGGGTGACCGTCAGGCGATTTCCGACGACGCTTCAAAGGATGCGCCACCCCCGCCGGTGACCAGCTCCCATCCCAGCGAGGCCGGGGACGACGATTCTGCCCCTGATGCCACGACCGAGGACCAGTCCGCAGATGTCCGCGATGAGGTCGTGGAATCGGGACCCGTAGCTGGCGCCCCAGACCCTGACAGCGGTGGAGCTGCCGAACCTAAACCTGATCTGGTGCCAGGCCAGGATCACGTCGAGGCTGCCGGACGCGCTGAGTCTGCGCGGCAGATCGACCCTGGTGGCGCATCCTCGCAAGGCCGTCCCTCCGCTGCTGCGGTCAGTACCGCGCACCGTTGGAGTGAGCGCGCTAAAGGAAGTGTTCGCCCTCTTGAGGTGACTTCGCGGTCAGCCCAGGTCGAGGAGCCGCCTGATGACGGCGGGGAGTGGGACGACACCGTTGTGGAGGAGTCCAACGAGAGTCCGATTGACCTCATCATGCGCGAGCTAGGTGGGGTCGTCATAGACACCGACGGTGACTCAACCGCCAGATGAATGCGAGCGGGAATATATCAACCCAGAATCTCGTCGTTACCGACGGCTACTGTGGATGACGACACCGCCCCACCGGCGAGGACCAGGGGCCACACACACGGGAGACACTATGACCACTGGAGGATTCGACCTCGGGGGACTTGACATAGGTGCCTTGCTCGCGCAGGCTCAGTCTGTCCAGAACCAGCTTGAAGCGGCCCAGAACCAACTCGCGGAGAGCAATTTCGAGGGCACCGCTGGAGGTGGCCTTGTTCGCGCCACGGTTACTGGAACCGGTGAACTCGATGCGCTGACGATCGCGCCCGAAGCCCTCGAAGACACCGACGCCGAGACCCTTGCGGACCTCGTTGTGGCTGCCGTCAAGGACGCCACCGGCCAGGCCCGCGCCATGCAGCAGTCTCTCATGCCTCAGATGCCCAGCCTTGGGCTGTGAGCTACCCCAGCACACTAGACAGGAGAATCGATGTACGACGGTCCGCTGCAAGAACTCATTGACGCCCTTTCTCGGCTACCGGGGATCGGGCCGAAGGGTGCGCAGCGGATCGCTTTTCATATCCTCGACGCTCCTGCGGAGGAGGCCAATGAACTGGCCGACGCCCTGCGCGAGGTCAAAGAGAAGGCCAAGTTCTGCAAGATTTGTTTTAATGTCTCTTCCGACGAGGTGTGCCAGTACTGCCGTGATCCGCGTCGGGACCAGTCGATGATCTGTGTTGTTGAGGAGTCCAAAGACGTTATTGCTGTGGAGCGTACCCGACAATTCCGTGGTCTGTATCACGTTCTTGGCGGAGCGATCTCGCCGTTAGACGGAAAAGGCCCAGCTGATCTCCACATCCGTGAATTGTGCCAGCGGTTGGCTGACGAAACCGTTACCGAGGTGATCCTGGCCACCAACCCGAACCTTGAGGGGGAAGCAACGGCAACGTATCTTTCCCGCCTCATCGCGCCCATGGGCGTGACGGTGTCCCGACTAGCCTCTGGTTTGCCGGTTGGCGGCGACCTGGAATACGCCGACGAGGTCACCCTGGGGCGCGCCTTCGAGGGACGCCTCCATGTGGGAGTTGGTGCCTGATTAGCGCTGTGTCTCACTAAGTGGGCAAAGGTCGGATAAGTCCTTGACCGACGAATATTGCGTATGCGACTATTGGTCGAGATCGAAGCACGGCACCCGGAGGTTACATGTCCATCAAGTTCGCCATCCTCGCCTTACTGGCTGAGAAGCCTCGTCACGGGTATGAGATCAAAAACGAGTTCGATCGGCGCACAAATCATACCTGGCCCTTGAACATTGGACAGGTTTACACAACGTTGGACCGTCTTGAGCGTGACGGGTTGTGTTACCGTGGAGAGGAGACCCCCGATGGCAGGGTTATCGCCACCATCAGTCCGAAGGGTCGCGAGGAAGTGCGTCGATGGTTCACTACCCCGATCGCCCCAGCCAACCCGCCTCGCAATGAATTGGCCATCAAGATCGCCCTGGCGGCTACGTCGAAAGATGTTGACGTCGCCACCCTCATTCAGGATCAGCGTCACGCCACCATGCACCAGT
>OKJL01000217.1_pt1 | contig 14061 bp, 2 predicted proteins | sample 1613751 | NCBI WGS metagenome assembly OKJL01 (sample SAMN04436874, study PRJEB24849) | human gut metagenome | biome: human gut; feature: NICU; material: stool | host: Homo sapiens | place: USA: Saint Louis, MO | collected 2011-11-11 | reverse complement strand
ATATGTTCAATCATATGATTGATTACCTATCATTGTTCAGTTTTCAAAGATCTGTACCAGTTAGACCAGATATTATCTAGCTCTGAAGCACTTTCGTTTGAAGTGTTTCACCAACTGGCGACTAGATTATAATATCATGTTGACCATTCAGTGTCAAGCACTTTTTATAATCTTTTTTAGAATTCTGTAATTACCTCTATGTGAGGGATTTACATGAAATTCCAAAATAACTAACAAAGAATCTAGATTGTATCTAGTGTTTCCTCATTAAGAAACAGTCGCCTCAACGACTGTATGGTTATTATAGTACAAACAAGAGATGCGCGCAAGCCCTAATTTTAAAAAATTTGAAACTTTTTTCACCTTTTCTGTATAATGTATTTATTTATTTTGATACTACTATATATTGTATTTGACAGTCCTCTTTTTATATTTCTATAGACTATAAATACAATATGTGCTATTCCACTAATTAGTTTCAGTTATATCTATTAATTACTACAGGCCTGTTCTATTTCTCTGGAGGCCTTGCAACTATCATCCTACAATTAGTACAGACCTGTTCTATTTCTTGGGAAGCCTTGCAACTACCATCCTACAATTAGTACAGGCCTGTTCTATTTCTTAGGAGGTCTTGCAACAGTCATTCTACATTTAGTACAGGCCTGTTCTATCTCTCAGGAGACCTTGCAACTGTCATTCTACATTTAGTACAGGCCTGTTCTATTTCTTGGGAGACCTTGTAACTGTCATTCCACATTTAGTACAGGCCTGTTCTATTTCTTGGGAGACCTTGCAACTGCCATTCTACATTTAGAACAGGCCTGTTCTATTTCTTGGGTGACCTTGCAACTGTCATTCTACATTTAGTACAGGCCTGTTCTATTTCTTAAGAGGCCTTACAGCTGTCATTCTACATTTAGTACAGGCCTGTTCTATCTCTCAGGAGCCCTTGCAACTATCATCCTACAATTAGTACAGGCCTGTTCTATTTCTTGGGAAGCCTTACAACTGTCATTCTACATTTAGTACAGGCCTGTTCTATTTCTTAAGAGGCCTTACAGCTGTCATCCTACAATTAGTACAGGCCTGTAGTAATTAAATAACACTGTATAATACTATAATATGTTTATCTAACTTATCATTATGTTTATATAACCCATTGATCTACCTTAACGTCCTATCTGATATACCATTTACATTCTTATATAAAACAAATGACGCCACCCACAAGGGTGGCGTCATTCGTATAAGGATTATTTGTGCCCTAGTTAGGGGTTCTAGGGTATATACGGCCCCTATATCAGCATATGAGGGGCCATATTATTTTTTTAAAGATATACGGTCAGCAATCTTATTGTTGAATTGCTTTACGCAAATCAATTGTGTGAGGAGCGGAAGGTTCCACTGGCTCATTGATTGCTTTGCGAAGGTCTACTACATGTTCTTCAGTAGCAGTAGGCTCTTCACTTGCTTTGTTTTTTACGGTTTCTTTAGCTGCGTACCAAATTGTTTCGTTCATCATGTGACGAAGGTCTTCGTTGTTCACATGTTCTTGATCTTGAGCCATGATATCCAAGATTGCGTCTTCCAAAGCACTTGCTTCATCGTTAGTCATAGGACCGCCGATTTCTTTTTGTCTTTGAACGACTGCATTGATTTGGTCTACCATGCCGCGTAATACATTGAATCCGTAGCTATTTACGAAACCATCTTTTTCATTGTATTTTGGCATATCAAAGAATTCGTATTCATTTTTGTTGCGGTTTTCGCCGTTCCAGTTGAATGCGACTTCAAAGCCATGAACACGTCCCAAGGAATGTGTGCGGAAGTAGTCCGCATAGTTATGTTTATCCTTAGAATGTAACCATTTACTTTCAGCCTTAGTCAATTGTTCATGATTGTCATGTTTAATCTTAGCTTTAGTATAGTTAACTTCTGCATTTTGCCATGCTTGTACAAATGTATGCAAAGCTTGTACCGTTTGTGGACTAGCCACAGGAACAAGTACGACAGAGCCTGTAGTTGGTGTAGAAGCAGGGTTAGGCAAAATCAAATTGTCATCATATGTTGGTGAGCCAGCAGCATATCCTGTAATGGATGCAGCGCTCATAAGTGCTGCTGCTGTGAAAGCAAGCATTGTAGATTTTTTCATATCTATTCCTCTTTTCATTGTCGAATATTAGCGATGGTAGGGGATTCAAGGAGAATCCCCATCCATGTGTATCTTATTACATACCTAATTTAGCCATCATAGCAGCCATTTGAGCTTTCAATTGGTCTACTTCGCTTTGTAAGCCTGCATTTTGAGCCTTAATTTGTTCATTTTCAGCTTTCAAATCAGATACTTCGCCTTTTAATCCGGCATTTTGTGCTTTCATAGAAGCCACTTCAGTTTGCATTGCATATGTAGAGCTGATAGGACCCTTACGGTAACGATCTGCTACAGCAGCTTCGCTATCGCGGTTGCCGACCTTCCAAGTTACACCAGCGTTAGCCATCATATGGCCGTTGCCGCCAGCCCAGGACACGCCTGCATGGAACATTGTGGATTCGTTCTTGTAATGAGCTACGCCCAATGCCAATGCGGAGTTGCCACGGTAGTTACCATAACCAGCCATGATTTGAGTTGGTTCCATTGGATCGTATTGGATAGGTTTCAATGCGGACAATGCAGCAGATTGTGCACCTACATGACCGATTTCTTCACCCAATTTATCTACGCGAGGGTCAGCTGCAGGGTTAACATGTAAATCGTATTCATGTTTGTTAGGATCTGTGCTTAGATCTGTAACTCGTACAGTGCCATCAGTAGATTTAACAGTTGTTAAGGAATCACGCAATTGGTTAACGTTTACGCCATCAGTACCATCGATACCAGGTGCAAGGTTAACGATGCGATTACCAGTCATGCTGAGGTTACCACCATGAACTTCAAAAGCTGGAGTCACAGCTGTATCACGGTCGTATTTATTACCGCCTGGGTTAGAGTTGATGCGAAGAGTTGCGCCACCGTTGCTGATAGAATTGATTTCAGTCAAGTCGTGAGCCAAGCTGTAAGTGATAGAGTTATCAAGTTTATCGTCGCCTTCAACAGGTTTACGTTCAACAACCATGTTGTCGCCAGCAATGTATTGCGTACCTTTTTCAACTTTTGCAGGGTTCTTAAGGCCTTTAGCCACACCAGAGCCATCTGTACCAACGCCAGCATAAACTTTCGCGCCAGAAAGATCAGCGTTTACAGTATATGTTTTTTGACCAGTTGCGTTATCAGTTGCTTCATCAACGGATACGTTTTGACCAGCTTTCACGATTGTGCCAAGGCCAGTGATAACCTTTTTACCTTCGTTAGTAATGTTGGACAAGTCTTGACGAGCGATACCGGAAATAGTTGCTTTCACAGGGTTGCCGTGTTCGTCAACTAATTGTTTACCAGAACCATCAACATATGTCATTTCAACAGTACCGTTTTGACTAACTTCGTAGTTACCATCTTTGATACGAGTATCGTTAGCTTTGGAGATACGTTTAATATCGCCAATGTTAGCGCCATTGGAATCTACATCGCCACCAGATTTCACGTTGTGAATTTGTTGGCCACCCATATCAACATTGTTCTTAGTGATAGTAGGACCACCAGTGATAGTCAAACCATCGTTGTTAACTACTGTATCACCAATTGTTACGGAACCATTTGGAGTCAAGTCGATGTTGTTGTTCAATGCGAATTCTACTTTTGCACCGTCAGCAGTGTTAGTTTGTTTAACAGTGAGGTTCTTACCACCAGAGAATTCCACAGTTTTACCATCAGTGATGTTTTTAGCTGTTTTATCGGAATCGTTAGTAGTATTACCAGTAGATTTAACATTGAAGCCGTTCATAGTACCAACGCCGTCAGCACTAATTGTCATCTTACCAGCTGCATCAGTAGAAACTTTGATGTGGTCGCCGCCTACAACATTAACTTTTCCGCCTACAGGTTTAACGTCTGTGCCATTTGCTTGGATAGTCCAGATATCATCTAAGTTAGCTACTTGTTTAGTGCCGTTCTTAGTTGTGTACTCGATACGATCATTACCTGCATTGTAGTTAATAGTTGTATGAGATGTTGGGCTACCTAAGTGGATTGTGTTAGTTTGAACGCTGTTAAGCTCTTTCAAATCTTTATCCAATGCGAATTCGTAAGTTTGTTCATCGCCGTTTACAGTTTGTTTTACGTTCAAGTTTTTGCCTGCACCGTAATTTACTGTGCTACCAGGTTTAACGATTGTTGCAGTGGATGTACCTACCACATTACCTGTTGCATTAGCTTTCCAACCGGAGTTATTGATTGTATCTACTACAGTTTTAACTGTTGCGATACCATCTTTACCATCTACGCCTGGTTTACCGTCTGTACCTTGTTTAATGTTACCAATGTTAACGTCGTATTTAACTTGACCATTTGCATCAACGGAAGCAGATGTGTAGTTACCATCAACAAAATTCAAACCTTTAGACAATTTAACGGATTGAGTGTTAGTGCCGTTAGCAGAGTATTTCAATTCTGCATCGCCAAGGTTAACGCCAGTAGCACTTACCTTGTAGATTGTTTGACCGTTAGCACCTGTACGGGATGTTACAGTTACATTGTCACCTTCTTCAACTTCTGTTCTAGCAGAGTTCAATTGGTTAACGTTTACTGCATCAGTACCATTTACGCCAGGAGCTACATTAACGATTGTTTTATTACCAGCATTGATACCGCCTTTAGTAATGGATGGACCTTGGTTGATTACCAAACCATTATCAGTAATGCTAGTACCACCGATAGTTAAGGAACCTGCTGGAGTCAAGTCGATGTTTTGAGCTAATTGAACTTTCAATTTTCCATCTACGTTGTTCACGCCGATGTTGTTGTCAGTCAATTTAGTGCTGTTTGCACCACCAACGATATCCATTGTTTGGTTCAATTTCTTAGCGATAACCTTGGATTTATCTGTGCCTTGAGCATCGTCGCCAGCATATTTCATGCCGTCATCCAAAGTAGCCACTTCGTGTGTATTCTTGCTGTTATCTTCGTATACGATACGAGTGATACCGTCTTTACCGTTTACACCTGGTTGGCCATCTTTAGCTTTCATAGTAAGACCGTCTTTGCCGTCCTTACCATTTAAGCCGATGGAACCGTCTTTACCGTTGATAACAACAGAGGAACCATCTTTACCGTTTACACCAATCTTACCGTCAACACCGTCTTTGCCATCTTTACCAACTTTGATGTCATCAGACAATGCATAGTTGTAAGTATGATCGCCAGTTACTTTATCAACGATTTGTTCTACAGTTAAGTTTTTACCAGCACCAAAGTTTACAGTTGTGCCAGGTTTAACGATTGTAGCTGTATGAGTGCCTACTGTGTTACCAGTAACATCACCTTTCCAACCGGAGTTGTTGATTGTATCAACTACAGTTTTAACTGTTGCGATACCATCTTTACCATCTACGCCTGGTTTACCGTCAACGCCGTCTTTCACCTTACCGATTGTTACGTCGTATTTAACTTGACCATTTGCATCAACAGAAGCAGATGTGTAGTTACCGTCAACGAAGTTCAAGCCTTGAGACAATTTAACGGATTGCGTGTTAGTGCCGTTAGCGGAGTATTTCAATACTGCATCGCCAAGAGCTACGTCGTTCGCATTTACTGTGTAAATTGTATGACCGTCATTACCATAAGTTGTGTCTACAGTTACGTTGCTACCAGCCTTAACTTCTGTTTTAGCTGTCTTCAATTGTTTTACGTTAACTGCATCAGTGTCATTTACACCAGCATCTACGTTAACAATTGTTTTATTACCAGCGTTAATACCAGTCTTAGTAATGGAAGGACCACCAGAGATAGTCAAGCCATTGTTATTAACTACAGTATCGCCAATTGTTAAGGAACCAGATGGAGTCAAGTTCACTTCTTTGGACAATTGAACTTTCAATTTGCCATCTACGTTGTTCACGCCGATGTTGTTGTCAGTCAATTTGGACTTATCTGCACCACCAACAACGTCCATAGTTTCGTTCAATTTCTTAGCAATCACTTTGGATTTGTCAGCACCTTGTGCATCGTCGCCAGCATATTTCATGCCGTCATCCAATGTAGCCACTTCGTGTGTATGTTTGCTGTTATCTTCGTATACGATACGAGTGATACCATCTTTACCATTTACACCAGGTTGACCGTCTTTTGCTTGCATAGTAAGACCGTCTTTGCCGTCCTTACCATTGAGGCCGATAGAACCGTCTTTACCGTTAATCACAACGGAGGAGCCGTCTTTACCGTTTACACCGATCTTACCATCAACGCCGTCTTTACCATCTTTACCAATCTTGATGTCATTGGACAATGCATATGTATATGTTTGTTCACCAGTTGCATTATCGATATGTTGAGCAATTGTCAAGTTATCGCCTGCTGCATAGGAAACAGTCTTGCCGTTGCCTACAGCTGTAACTGCATGGTTACCAACTACATTGCCTTTAGCGTCAGTAGAGAAGGAATAACCGTCTTTGATTTGATCAGCCAAACCGGACAAGTCGATTTTCGCGATTGTACCAGTTTGTGTAGCGCCGTTGCCATCGTTGTATTTCAAAGTAACGGATTTATCTGCAGTGTTATATGCATATGTTGCAGTTGTTTCACCAGCACGATTAGATGTAGTAGGTGCAATATGTAAATCGTTAGCTTTGGAAATTGTCTTAACGTCGCCGATGTTAGCACCATTTGTATCATCAGTGGAGTTGTTGTTCACGATACCAGATTTAAGGTTCGTAATGTTGTTGCCACCCATGTTCACATTGCCGCCGTCGAATTTAAATTCGTTACCGCCGATTGTGAAAGTAGCAGGGCCACCGTTTTTAATTGTGTTGATGTTGTTCAAGTCTTTAGCCAAACCGATATTGATTTCGCTATTACCATCAGCACCTTGGGTGATGCTTGTTTTGATGTTAGAGGAATCATATTCGGAATCAGCTTTAGCGCCTGTACCTTTTACAGTTACTTTGGAGCCAAGTTTATTTTTCTTTTCGCCACCGGAGTTAGCATCGAAACGTAAACCGTCATCCAATGTAGCTACTTCATGTTTGTTGTTGTCATGATCTTCGTAAACGATGCGAGTTACGCCGTCAGCGCCTTTTTCGCCTTTCATAGTAAGACCGTCTTTGCCGTCCTTACCATTTAAGCCGATGGAGCCGTCTTTACCGTTGATAACAACGGAGGAACCATCTTTACCGTTTACGCCGATTTTGCCGTCAACGCCGTCTCTGCCATCTTTACCAATCTTGATATCGTTAGCCAAGTCGAATTCAACCTTAGCGCCGTCATTGTTGCTAGTTTGTTTTACAGTCAAGTTCTTGCCTGCTGCCATTTCAACTGTTTTACCATCAGAGATAGTTTTTGCAGCTGTTTCAGAATCAGCAGTTGTGTTACCTGTGGATTTCACATTCCATACGGATTGTGCAGCACCAGGAGCTACATGCAAGTCGTAAGTCACTTGGTTACCGTTTTCAGTTTTATTAACTGTTACGGAATTATCGTTAGATGTAACAACTGTACGAGCATCTTTTAATTGTTTTACGTTAACTGCATCAGTGTCGTTTACGCCAGCTTTCACATTAGTAATGTTCAAGTTACCAGCGTTGATACCAGTCTTAGTAATGGATGGGCCACCAGAGATAGTTAAACCATTGTTGTTAACTACAGTATCACCAATTGTTAAGGAACCAGATGGAGTCAAGTTCACTTCTTTGGACAATTGAACCTTCAATTTGCCATCTACGTTATTTACACCGATGTTGTTGTCAGTCAATTTGGACTTATCTGCACCACCAACAACGTCCATAGTTTCGTTCAATTTCTTAGCGATCACTTTAGATTTGTCAGCGCCTTGTGCATCGTCGCCAGCATATTTCATGCCGTCATCCAATGTAGCCATTTCGTGTTTATCGTTGCTGTGGTCTTCGTATACGATACGAGTGATACCATTAGTACCATTTTTACCGTCTACGCCATCTTGACCTTTTTCGCCACGGATAGTAAGACCGTCTTTACCGTCCTTACCATTGAGGCCGATAGAACCATCTTTACCATTGATCACAACGGAGGAACCATCTTTACCGTTTACGCCGATTTTACCATCGATGCCATCTTTACCGTCTTTGCCGACCTTGATGTCATTGGACAATGCGTATGTATAAGTGTGTTCACCAGTTGTAGCGTCGATATCTTGTTTTACAGTCAAGTTATCGCCTGCTGCATAGGAAACAGTTTTACCATTGCCAACAGCTGTTACAGCATGGTTACCAACTACATTGCCTTTAGCGTCAGTGGAGAAGGAATAACCGTCTTTGATTTGATCAGCCAAACCGGACAAGTCGATTTTTGCGATTGTACCAGCTTGGTTAGCGCCGTTGCCATCGTTGTATTTCAATGTTACGGATTTACTTGCTGTATCGTAAGCGTAAGATGTAGTTGTTTCACCAGTACGATTAGATGTAGTAGGAGCAATGTGCAAGTCGTTAGCTTTGGAAATTGTCTTAACGTCGCCGATGTTAGCACCGTTTGTATCATCAGTGGAGTTGTTGTTTACGATACCAGATTTAAGGTTCGTAATGTTGTTACCACCAAGACTTACATTACCACCATTGAATGCGAAGTTATCGCCACCAATTGTGAAAGTAGCATTGCCACCGTTCTTAATTGTGTTGATGTTTTTCAAGTCTTTGTTCAATTGAACTTCTAAAGTATCTGTACCATCAGCTTTTACGTTGATGTTACCAGCTGCGCTCTTGAATGTAGCAGATGTATTTTTATCTACGCCTTCGCCTTGTACTTTTACTAAGCTGTTCAATTTTTGTTTGTTCACTGTATCAGTGTTGTTACCAGTGAAGTTCAAACCATCATCTAACGTAGCAACTTCATGTTTATCATGGTTGTTATCTTCATAAACGATGCGAGTGATGCCATCTTTGCCGTTTAAGCCAGGTTGGCCTTTTTCGCCCTTCATAGTAAGACCGTCTTTGCCGTCCTTACCATTTAAGCCGATGGAGCCGTCTTTACCGTTGATCACAACAGAGGAACCATCTTTACCGTTTACGCCGATTTTACCGTCAACGCCGTCTTTGCCATCTTTACCAATCTTGATATCGTTAGCCAAGTCGAATTCAACCTTAGCACCGTCGTTGTTGCTAGTTTGTTTTACAGTTAAGTTCTTGCCTGCTGCCATTTCAACTGTTTTACCATCAGAGATAGTTTTCGCAGCTGTTTCAGAATCAGCAGTTGTGTTACCTGTGGATTTTACATTCCATACAGATTGTGCCGCACCAGGGGCCACGTGCAAGTCGTAAGTCACTTGGTTACCGTTTTCAGTTTTGTTAATTGTTACGGAGTTATCGTTAGATGTAACAACTGTACGAGCATCTTTCAACTGTTTAACGTTAACTGCGTCTGTATCGTTTACGCCTGCTTTCACATTAGTAATGTTCAAGTTACCAGCGTTGATACCAGTTTTAGTTACGGATGGGCCACCTGTAATTGTTAAACCACCATTGTTGAGAATTGTGTCACCAATTTTCAAGGAACCATTTGGTGTTAAATCAACATCATTGGACAATGCATATGTGTAAGTATGTTCACCAGTTGCATTATCAATATTTTGAGCAACAGTTAAGTTTTTACCTGCTGCATAAGAAACAGTTTTACCATTTGCTACAGGTGTAACAGCATGGTTACCAACTACATTACCTTTAGCGTCAGTAGAGAAGGAGTAGCCATCTTTGATTTGATCAGCCAAACCGGACAAGTCGATTTTCGCCACTGTACCAGATTGGTTAACACCGTTACCATCGTTATATTTCAATGTTACAGATTTGCTTGCTGCATCGTAAGCGTAAGATGTAGTTGTTTCACCTTGACGATTAGATGTTGTAGGTGCAATGTGTAAATCGTTTTCTTTAGAAATACGTTTTACGTCGCCAATATTAGCTGCGTTATTGATAACATCACCACCAGATTTAAGGTTAGTAATGTTTTGGTCCCCCATGTTGATAGGGCCATTTGTGATGTTAATGGAGTTAGGACCAAATTCCATTTTTGGACCATTTGTAGTATTGGAAATGGAATTGATGTTAACTAAATCTTTATTCACATCGTATTTAACAACACCTTCAGCATCTACAGAAGCTGTTGTGTTTCTGCCGTTTGTGAAGTTCAAACCTTTATCCAATGTAACTGTTTGAGCATTTTGGCCATTCGCTTTGTATGTCAAAGGAATTTGAGTAGCTGCTTTGTTACCATCGAATGTTACTGTATAAGTTGTGTTATGGTTTGTTTCATCTTGTACAGGTGTAACAGTGATAGGGTTGTTAGTTGTGTTTGTAGTATTTACAGTTACCGCTTCACGAGCTGCATCTTTTACGTCGTTGCGGGATACGTTTACTTCGTAAGTTGCGCCAGCGTCGCCGTATTGGTCACCTGCTTGAGGAGTAACCTTAGCAATATTTTTATCTGTAGAACTACTGGAATCAGCTTTTGCTTTTACCTTTTCAGTAGAAGCAGCTGTAGGTGTTACATTATCAACGTCTACTGTGTAAATTGTTTTCTTACCACCGTCAACAGTATTTTCTGTTACAGATGTAACCTTCGCAGCATTTTTACCACGAACCTCTACAGTATTGTTCAATTTACCTTTAGCTTCATCGGACAAGTCAACAGCTACGTTGCTACCAGATGCAGTTGTTTTGATGTATTGGCCATTGTTAGCACCAATTACGCCAAAGCTCAAGCCACCAGCTTGGTTCAATTTTTGAAGATCAGTAGCACCAGTGTTACCAGTCAAGCCAACTGTGTTATTGAAACCGTTATTAACGATGCTTAATTGTTCTTCAGTAGCGGCGCGACCTTTTTTAGCGAAGTCAGGAGCATCCAACGTTACGTTAGTTAAACCAGTGATGTCACCAACTTTAGCATTCAAGTTAATGTTGTGATCACCTGCTACGTTAACAGTTTGGTTACCACCGAATACAACCTTGCCATCGCCAGCTTTATTTGTGATGGATGTAATGTCGTTTAAATCACCTTCAACGTCTACTTTGAAAGTTTTAACGCCATTGATTTCACGGTTGCTAACCTTTGTATTCTTACCATTTTCCATATCGATGGATTTTTTAGCAAGATTTTGGATGACTGTTTCGCCACCCTTGTTAATATTGGAAAGATCTTGTTTAGCAATACCTGTGATAACAGCTGTTTCGTTAGGAACGTCCTTGTTGTTGCCATCAAGGTAAGTCATTGTTACTTTGCCGTTGTTATCAACTGCGTATTCACCAGGTTTGATGTGACGTTCATCAGCACGAACCTTTTTCAATTGGCTAACATTAACTGCATCGTTATCATTTACGCCAGCTTTCACATTAGTAATGTTCAAATCACCAGCGTTGATGCCAGTTTTAGTAATGGAAGGACCATTATTGATAGTCAAACCATTGTCAGTGATGTTAGTATCGCCAATTTTCAAGGAACCATCTGGAGTGAGGTCCACATTTTTGTTCAAGGAGAATTCAACAGCCGCATTACCATTGTTGTTAGTTTGTTTAATGGTCATGTTTTTGCCGGCTTGCATTTCTACAGTTTTGCCGTCACGAATTTCTTGAACGCCAGCAGAACCTTGTGCAACCTTACCTTCTGTAGCAGAAGATTTTACGTTGAAGGAGCTCATATCGCCAGTTTTCAAACCGCTCAAGTCGATAACAGCTTTAGGACCAGTTACAGTATTACCATTACCATCTTGGTATGTTAATGTAACCTTTTTGTTAGCATCTACAGTGTATTCAGCTACGTTGTTGTTAGTGCCTGCTGTAGGTGCAATGTGTAAATCGTTAGCTTTGGAGATACGGATAACATCGCCGATGTTAGCAGCGTTATTGATTACATCACCACCAGATTTAAGGTTAGTGATATTGTGATCACCAAGATCTAGGTTACCACCAGTAATGCTGATGTTGTCACCACCAAAGTGCATTGTAGGACCACCATTGTTAGTGATGGATGTAATTTCTTTTAAATCCTTATTCAAGGAATATGTATATGTTTGTTCGCCTGCAGATTGGTCGATATCTTGTTTTACTGTTAAGTTTTTACCAGCTGCATAGGTAACAGTTTGACCGCTTTCAACCTTAGTAGGTGTAGCAGTGCCATCTAATTTACCACCATTAGCCTTAGCATTTGTTAAGAAATCGTATTTTGCAGCAGCGTCTACAGCGTTAATTGTATAAGTAGTTCTACCGTTTACAGTTACTTCATCAACCTTAACGTTTTTACCAGCTTTCACCATGCCTTTATCATCAAAGCCAACAGTGATTTTGGAATCTTTTTCACCTTCATGAGCCGCCACAGTAGATACACGACCTGTGCCGATAACATTTAATCGCCCACCATCGGCCAAGAAATCACTCTTACCAATATTACCAGCAACAGCAACGCCAACGTTTTTCAATTGAGCTACGTTAACAGCATCTGTATCAGCAGTACCAGCAGCAAGGCCTGTCAATTGACGAGTTAATTGCTTACCATTACCGATAGATACAGCAGCCGTAGTAGCTGTTTGTACATTACCAGTTAATTTATCATATTTACGTTCATGTAAATCAGATGGATTATAACCAAGTACACCTTTATCTGTAGTTGTAACAGAAGAAGAACCAAGAGCTACACCATTAGCAATATTAGCCTCTGCTGCATTACCTAATGCAGTAGCAGCTTCTGCATTAGCTTTAGTTGTACGACCTAATGCGACGCCATATTTACCACTTGCACGAGAGCCAGCACCTTCAGCGATGGCAGCTTCCCCAGTAGCTTGAGATTGCATACCAATAGCAATGGAGTTTACACCAGATGCAATTACTTTAGGAGAACCTTTACCACTTTGACCGATAGCAATAGAATTGTCACCAGAAGCCTCTGCACGAGCACCGACTACAGTAGAGCCAGAACCAGATGCAGTTGTTTCACGACCGATAGCAATCGTATCTAGGTGAGTTGCAACATTGTCACGACCGATAGCGATTTGAGAGTTTTCATCTCTAGTATTCGCAGCATTTCGACCATCATTAGAAGAATCAGTCAAGTTGTTTTTACCAATGGAGATACCACCCATTGTTTTTGCATTATTAAATTGACCCAAAGTTACAGTGTCTGCTACATGGGATGTATTTTCAGAACCAATAGCAACGGAGTTTTGACCATTTGCATTATTGTTGTAACCAGCAGCAAAGGAACCTGCACCAGTAGCATTAGTATATACACCCATAGCGGATGCACTTGTACCAGTTGCACTGGAGTAATTACCTACTACAGTAGAATATTCACCTGCGTGTTTAGGTGTTGTTTGCCAAGAGCCTTTGGTGTAATTAACATTATTGTAGGTACCAATAGCAATAGCAGCCTTAGCATCAGCATTATTTACATTACCAAGAGCAACAGAAGCTTTACCAGAAGCAGTATTACCAGCACCAACGGCTGTTGCCGCACCACCTGTAGCTTTATTTTCATTACCTACAGCTGTAGAAGCGTTATTTGTGGATGTATTTTTAGCACCAATTGCTACTTTACCATCATGGCCAGCTACGTTATCAGTAGTATTTTGATAGCCTACAACGATCGAGTTTTGACCAACATTATAGTTTTGACCATTGCTCTTTGGATTTGTATCTGCCCAGATATTAACATGACTATTGCCAGTATCATAACCAGCCATTGCTTGTTGAGGCGCAATACCGCCCATAGCGCCAGCTACAGCTAAACCAGCTAATACGCTAGCTAGGACTTTCTTTTTGCCGCTATTATTTTTCGCAATTTCAGGAACTACAACGTAGCATTCCTTAGATTTGCTCCAAACGACTTTAAAGACCTTATTCATAAAACCTTTGAACCCCTTTCTCATAAGTACATGAAAAATGTAACTTTTACACTTTAGTTCACTTCATGAAGAGTGGTTTTTCTCTCATTCACACACACTTCATATAGGATAACTT
>OKJL01000215.1_pt1 | contig 14131 bp, 13 predicted proteins | sample 1613751 | NCBI WGS metagenome assembly OKJL01 (sample SAMN04436874, study PRJEB24849) | human gut metagenome | biome: human gut; feature: NICU; material: stool | host: Homo sapiens | place: USA: Saint Louis, MO | collected 2011-11-11 | reverse complement strand
CCTGTGTGGGCGTGACCCTGACGCCCTCGACGCCGCCGAGATAGCCCGGGGCGCCGTCGAGTCGATGGCCGAGAACGCCTCCGACGCCGCAGTCGCATCGCTCTGGTGGGGCGCGGTCGCTGGGTTGCCCGGGCTGCTCGTCCACCGCGGGGCCAACACCCTTGACGCCATGATCGGCCACCATAACGACCGCTACGAGCACTTCGGCAAGGTGGCCGCTTACCTCGACGACGTTGTCAACTGGGTGCCAGCTCGGTTCACCGGAGCCTTGGCCGCTGGGTGTGCCTCAACGGTCGGAGGCGATCGGAAAACTACCTGGCGAGTGGTGCGGGCCGAGCATGGCCACCATCCCAGTCCCAACGGTGGCTGGTGCGAGTCGGCCTGGGCAGCGGCCCTCGGTGTTCAACTCGGCGGACGTAACGTCTACTACGGCAACCGGGTGGAGTTCCGCCCCTTACTGGGGTCGGGGCCCCGTCCCGATGCTGACAAGACGGCCGACGCGGCGCGCCTGGTCACCACGGTCACCACGGCAGCCACCTGGTGTGCTGTCGCAGGGCTGGCCAGTGTGGCCCATGTGCTGTTTTACGGCGGCCTGATTCCGCGCGGTCTTCTGCCGCACAGCACAAGGCGTTGATGACAAGGAGACTCACCATGACCGGAATCCTCGTTGCCGGAACATCGTCGGACGCGGGTAAATCCCTCGTCGTTACCGCCTTGTGCCGGGTCGCCCGACGTCGCGGCGTCGACGTGGTGCCTTTCAAAGCCCAGAACATGTCAAACAACTCGATGGTGTGCGCAGACGGTTCCGAAATCGGCCGAGCCCAGTACCTCCAGGCCACTGCAGCCGGGGTCAAACCAACATCTGCCATGAATCCAGTGTTGCTCAAACCGGGCACTGATCGGCGCTCCTTCGTCGTGTTGCGGGGAAAGCCCGGTGGAGTGTTGGAGGCGGGGGAATACACCACCGGACGGCGATACCTGGCCGAGGCCGCATGGGCTGCCTATGACGAGCTTGCCGCGTCCCACGACATGGTGATCTGTGAGGGAGCTGGGTCTCCGGCCGAGATCAACCTGCGCCGAGGCGACTACACGAATATGGGGTTGGCTCGGGCCAAGAACCTGCCGGTCGTGCTTGTCGGTGACATTGACCGCGGCGGGGTTCTGGCAAGTCTCTTTGGCACCTGGGCACTTCTCGACGATGACGACCGGGCTCTGTTGGCCGGTTACATCGTCAACAAGTTCCGTGGTGACGATGCCATCCTCGCTCCCGGGCTTGAGGAGATCACCGATCGTACCGGGATGCCGAGTTTCGGGGTGTTGCCCTGGGTCCCGGGGGTGTGGCTCGATGGCGAGGACGCCTTGGAAGTGGGGCGGTGGCGTCACGAGGGAGACGCCGTCGACCCGTCATCCTTACGGGTTGCGGTGGTGCGGTTCCCGCGCATCTCCAACGCCACCGACGTCGACGCCATGGCTGGCGAGGCCGGGGTGGACGTCCAGGTGACGACAAACCCGGATACGTGTCAGGCCGCTGACGTTCTCGTTCTGCCGGGGTCGCGGTCCACAGTGTCCGACTTGGAATGGTTGCGACGCTCGGGCATCGCTGACGTCGTGGCTCGCCGTGCCGAGCAGGGGCGCACCGTGGTGGGCATTTGTGGCGGGTACCAGATGCTGTGCCGGACTATCCTCGACCCCGATGGTCAGGAGACGACTCCAGGAAGTGTCGTCGAAGGGCTTGGACTGCTGCCGGTCGAGGTGGACTTCGCCGCCACGAAGACCCTTGCCTTGTCGCACGGGACATGGCGGGGGATCGAGGTTGGTGGCTATGAAATCCATCACGGCGTCTGTCGTTCGCTTGAGGACGCTGAAGCCTTCCTCGACGGCGTACACGTCGGTCCGGTATGGGGGACGATGTGGCACGGGGCATTCGAGCACGACGAATTCCGTCGCACGTGGCTGGCTGACGCGGCCCGTCACGCTGGTTCATCCTGGCGTCCGCACTCTGACGAGCTGGGTTATCAGGCTCGACGCGAGGCGATGATCGAAACCCTTGCCGACGCGTTAGAGGCTCACGTCGATGTCGATCGGATACTGCACCTGGTGCGTTGATCTGGCGGTTGAGGATTTTCCTACTCGGCGATGAACTCGGCCACCTTGTTCTCAGATGACCTGGTTCAGGCTGTGAGTGTGCAAGAACACCACGGCGGCGACAGAGAACCCGTTATGCGGTGCGGTGATGTGTTCCTCGCTACCGCAGCATTAGGTGTGTGTGGTGTCTCGTCTCGGCTATGCTCGATATGCGATCGAGCGATGAGCAATCCGGTGAGATTCCGGAGCGGTCCCGCCACTGTGAGACACCCCATGCGGTGCAGCCAGACGCTCTGCCCGGTTCCTGCCGAACAAACCGTCAGGCGAGGGTACCTGAGGAGAACCACATGAACGATGCCACGTCACGCACCCTTTTCGGAGTGGGGGTCGGCCCGGGTGACCCGGAACTGGTCACCGTGAAAACCGTACGCATCTTGCGCGAGGCAGACGTGATCCTCGTTCCCTACACCGAGGCCACCACTGATGGTCCGGGGCGTGCCGAGAGCATCATCACAGCTGTCGCCCCCGAGATCGCCGGGCGTATCAGACGCATCCCCTTCTCAATGCGGGAGAGGTCCGGTGTCGGTGAAAAGCGCAAGGCCTCCTGGCAGGTCTCCTCCGACGCCGTGGTGACAGCCTTCGATGAGGGAGCCCGTACCGTCGCCCTTGCCACCGTCGGTGATCCGACTGTTTTCTCTACCTTCACCTATCTGCGTGCCAACGTTGAGGAGAGGCTGCCCGACGTCACCGTCGAGTTGAGCCCTGGCATTACCGCCATGCAGGCCCTGTCGGCTGCATCCGGGCGTCCACTCGTCGAGGGCAAGGAGATCCTGGCCCTCGTCCCGGCTACCGTCGGCATCAGCAAACTTGGGCAGGTCCTCGACCTCGTTGACTCGGTTGCGATCTACAAGGGCGGACGTAAACTCCCCGACGTCGTCGAGCAGTTGCGCAGCCGGGACCGTCAGGCTGTCATCGGCACCGACGTCACCTTGACATCTGAGCAGATCATCACCCTTGACGAGGTGGCTGACGCGCAGACTCTGCCGTATTTCTCGACCGTCTTGACCACTCCGGAGCGCACCACCACAGGAGGGAAACTGTGAGCGAACCTCAGGCCGCACGGCCCACCCAGCATGTGTCTGAGAAGGCTCTGGAGGATTTAGACCACAACGTCATCGAGCCGCCGCCGGTGTCCCGTCATGACATCCCCGAAGGAGCTGGCAAGGTCGTTTTCGTTGGAGCTGGTCCGGGTGCCCCAGACTTGGTGAGTGTGCGTGGTGCTCGGATTATTGAGACCGCCGACATCATCATCTGGGCCTCCAGCCTGGTACATCCCGACATGGTTGCCCGTCACAAGGAGGGCGCTGAGCTCATCGACTCCGCCTCTATCCCCTTGGAGGACCTTGAACCTCTCTACACCCGCGCCCGCGACGAGGGCCTGATGGTGGCCAGGGTCCACACCGGTGACCCGTCCATCTACGGGGCTACCGCAGAACAGCGTGACCTGTGTCGTCGTATTGGTATTGACTTCGAGACCATTCCTGGCATCTCTGCTTTCTCGGCTGCCGCTGCACGGATGGACGTCGAGATCACTGTCCCGGAAGTCTCTCAGTCACTCATCCTCACCCGGCTCGAGGGCGGGCGCACACCCATGCCCGACGGTGAGACCGTTGCCTCCTTCGCCCGTCATGGGGCGACTATGGCAATCTACCTGTCAGCGGCCCGTAACAAGGCGCTTCAGGAGGCCTTACTGGAGGGCGGATATCTGCCGGAGACCCCCTGCATCATCGGGTATGCGGTGACCTGGCCCGAGGAGATGATGTTCCGCTGCGACCTGGCTCACCTGTCGGAGACGATGCGTAACCACAAGCTGTGGAAGCATGCGGTCGTCCTCGTGGGCCCGGCGCTGGCAGAGGGGCCGATCTCCACCCGCAGCCACCTCTATCATCCCGGTTTTCGTCACGAGTATCGCGCAGCCGACGCTCAGGCCCACGCTGACCTCAAGGCTCACGGCACCTGCGGCGTTTACCACCGGAACTCCACGAACCCCGACACGAAGGGCAATTCATGATTCGCGTCCACGGATATCTCGGCACTATTAGCGACGCCCTGCGCGAGGAAGTTACCCAGGCTGATCTCGTCGTCGGTGGTCAGCGTCACCTTGATGCCCTCGCTGTCCCCGACGATAAGCGTCAGAAACTTGGACTTATCGGGCCTGCCATTGAGCGGATCCAGTCGCTGCCTGACGACGCCAACGTCGTTGTTATCGCCTCCGGTGACCCGCTGTTTTTCGGTGTGGTTCGCCGGATCCGACAGGCCGGTTTGCGTGTCGAGGTGGTGACGGCTCCGACCTCTTTGCAGGCAGCGTTCGCCGCGGTCGCCCTGCCGTGGGATGACGCCCAGTTTGTCTCCTCCCACTCCAAGGACATCGAAACGGCCGTTCGGCTTGCGAAGATCCATCCCAAGGTTGGCGTGCTGACGGCGCCCAATCGAGGTCTCGCTGAGCTGGTTGATGGGCTTGCAGGTCGCGGCAAGACCTTCGTGCTGGCCGAGAAGATCGGTGAAGAGGGTCAGCGAGTACGCGTTCTGGACGAGGACGCTGCCAAAGCCGTTATCGCCGATGAGGACATCCTTAGCCCCAACGTCGTGCTGGTGCTTGAGCACCACCCGGATTCTCCGGAGGCCCTCGGTATCAACCCCGAGCTCGCTGGTGATGTCAACGTCAACGGTCCCGACGACCCGCAGCCAGGTTCCGACACCAACCCCGACGGTTCCGACCGTGATCCGATCATCGGACAGATCATCAACTCCGACGCTGCCGTAGCCCACGCCGAGGCCATTGACCGCGCTCTCAAGCGTGAGACGAAGAAGTATGTCGGGCCATCGCGCACCGGTCTGGCCGCAGCATGGGGGGAGTGCGATCTCATCATTTCCCACTTGGCCCTGGGCGCTACTACGCGGATCATTGCCCCACTACTGGAGTCCAAGAAGACTGACCCGGGAGTGGTCGTCGTTGACGAGGCTGGACGCTTCGCCATCCCGTTGGTGGGTGGTCACGTCGGTGGAGCCAACGAACTCTCCCGCACCGTTGCCGAGGCCCTCAGCGGCACCGCCGTTGTCTCCACCGCTACCGACTCCCTCGGTGTACCGGCCCTCGACCAGCTTGGCTGGGCCTACGAGGGTGATGTCGCGGGTGTAACCGGATCGATCATCGCCGGACGTCCGGTGCTCGTCGTCCGCGAGCAGCCTTGGCCGTTGCCCCCGCTACCCCAGAACGTCACCGAGGACGTCGAGACCCCGGCTGCCCGGGTTATCGTTTCCGAGCGGGTTGCAGAGCGCGTCTTCGTCGATCACGGTGACGACCTGCCTACCGTTGTCTTGCATCCGAGCTGTCTAGTCGTTGGGATGGGATGCAACAAGGGCACCGAGGTCGAGTCGCTGCGTCAACTCCTCGTTAAGACTTTGGAGGATAACGGCCTGGCTCTCGGTTCGGTGACCCGCTTGGTGTCCCACGAGGTTAAGGCCGGCGAGCTTGGTTTGGTGAAGCTGGCTAACCAACTCGGTGTGGAATATCGCACTGAGTCCGCCGAGGCTCTGGCCGCCCACGATGTCCCGACACCTTCCGACGTCGTTGCCCGGGAGGTCGGGACGCCGAGCGTCAGTGAGGCCGCGGTGTTGTGCCAGGGGGCCGAGTTGCTGGTACATAAGACCAAAACCTCGGAGGCTACCTGCGCCATCGGCCGCATCCCGGCACGTGGCCATCTGTCGGTGGTTGGGCTCGGACCGGGCTCCCGTGATCTGCTGACTCCGCGCGCCGTCGAGGCCATCCGCAATGCGACTTTCGTTGCCGGCTACGCCCCCTACGTGCGTCAGATACGAGACCTGGTGCGCCCAGGGGCCACAATCCTGGCCACCAAGATGGGCACCGAAGAAGAGCGCACTCAGGCCGCTATCGAGGCCACCCGGGACGGCCGCAATGTAGCTTTCGTGTGTGGTGGCGACCCGGCCATCTACGCGATGGCCTCCCCTACTCTGGAGATGGGTACCGACGGTATCGACGTCGAGATCGTCCCTGGAGTCACCGCTGAGCTCGCCATCTCGGCGATCCTCGGTGCTCCGTTGGGACATGATCACGCCACTATCTCCCTGTCGGACCTGCATACCGACTGGGACCTCATTCTCAAGCGCGTAAAGGCGGCTGCTGAGGGAGACCTCGTCACCACCTTCTATAACCCGCGTTCGCGCACTCGTACCCACCAGCTCCCTGATGCCCTGGCGATCATGGCCGAGCACCGTCCGCCTTCCACCCCGGTGGCCCTGGTCTCCCACGCTGAGCGCCGTCAACAGCAAGTGATCATGTCTACCCTCGAAGAGTTCAAGCCCGAGTGGTGTGGCATGACAACCTTGGTTGTCGTCGGCTCGACGACGACCAAGTACGTCAGCTCCGGTGATGGACGACGTCTCATGGTCACCCCGCGTGACTACCACTGGATGGACGGGCACGTGTGTAGCGAGGCTCGCAAGAATTACACCCACAAGGACTTGCCCAAGGCCGACGAAGAGACTTATCTCTCCAAGCCTCCGGTTCACTCCACTCGCATGTCTGAGCCCATAAACGACACAAAGGATTCGAAATGACCGATCCCCTCACCAGCGGAACTCCGCTGGTCATCGCTGCCCACGGCACCCGCGACGAGGCAGGTGTGGCCGAGTGCCGTGCTTTGGCTGAGCGCGTTGCTCGCAAGCTGCCTGGTATCCCGGTGGAACTGGGGTTCGTCGAGCTCGCCGAACCCGGCATCCCCGAGGCCGTCGGTGCCGCCGTCGCCCAGGCCCCAGACAATCCCGAGGGGGCCGGCGGCGACGAGGAGGCAGCCGCTGTCGTCGTGCCACTGATGTTCAACACTGGCGGTCACGTCCGCGAGGATATTCCGGAGGCAATTGACGAGGGCCGCGGGGACGCCCGGGTGATGTATTCCGCCCCGCTGTTGCCGGACGTTCGGATGCGCAAGGCCCTCAACCATCGTCTCACCGAGACCCTTGCCGCTGGTGAAGGATGCGAGGAGTGGAGGCCTCGGGACACGTCGGCAGTGCTCGTGGGGCGTGGCGCCCTAGTGCCTGACGCCAACGCCTCTCACTACACCCTGACGCGAATGTTCTGGGAGGAAAACGACCTGTCGCGGGTCGAGCCTGCTTTCATTCAGGTGACTCGTCCGTCAGTCCCGGAAGCCTTGTCTGCCTTAGCCGCGCAGGGGGCCAACCAGATCGTCGTGCAGGGCAATTTCTTGTTCCCAGGCCTGCTACATGTGTGGATGACCGAACAGGTGGAGGCCTGGCAAGCTAGCCACCCCGGAGTCGAGATCCGTATTGCTCCGGTAATTGGTGACTGTGACGAGGTCGCAGATGTCGTCGTCGATCGTTACCGCGAGCCTCTCGACGAGGTCGGTCTGGGGGAAGGAGCTCCCGTTTATATGTCGGGCCTGAGGTTGCAGGGGCGCAAGGTGCTGGTCGTCGGTGCGGGGCACGTGGCGGAGCGTCGCGTGGTGCGGTTGTTGGAGGCGGGCGCCGACGTGCATGTCGTGGCCCCAAATTCTGGCATCCAGCTTACCCGCATGTTCCGTAAAGGATTGGTGAACCTGGAGCGTCGGGCTTTCCAGACTGAGGATCTTGACGGAGTCTGGTTCGTCCAGGCACTCACGAACGATCCAGAAGTCAATGCCCTGGTGGCCGAAGAGGCCGACAGGCGAGGCATCTTCTGCGTGCGTGGCGATAACAGCCGCAAGGGCAGTGCTTTCACCCCGGCCACCCAGCAGGCTGGCGGCATGACAGTCAGCGTCGTCGGTGACCGCACCCCACGTCGTTCTGCCAGGCTGCGGGATGAGGTGCTGCGAGCCTTGCAAGGCTGATCAATGGGGTCATTCATGACACGGCGTGGGATCGCTCGACCATGACGGGCGCGTCTGGTGGTGCATATCATCGTCGGGTGATTTCCCACGACCTGCATGCCCTGGGCTTCGATGCTCCCGATCTTGACGCTCTTGTCAACTCTGCGGCTGAGGCTGGTGCCGTCGGTGTGGAAGATGTCGGCGGATTTGACTTGCTGGCTGCTTATACTGATCCGTCTGGAGCTCGGCTAGCTCTCATGAAGCAAAAGGGTCACGACGAGATGGAGACGATGGCCTCCCTTGTCGCCCCGACGACGCATCCGGCGGATCTCGTGCGATTCAGCCCAGCGGTGGCGTTAGTCGACATCTATTCCCATGCGGGTCTTGCCTCGATGCTCACCGGGGAGTCTGTCCTCACATTGCCGACAATGAATCGCAGGCACGTGGCGCGGTTCCTGGCCAACGTCGACGATCCGGTCGAGGTGCCGTTGTGTGCCGAGCCTGGCGACGACACCCCTCGTTTTGTTAAGCATCTTCGTGTGGGCGCGGTCGCCAACCAGATGTTGCGGGTTTTTGAATCCGAGGAGGAGTACGGGCGTTCCCACGAGGGATCCTTGGGCGGCGAGCTACAGTTCGCCGCCGGAACCCTGATCAGTCCTTGGCTCATGGAGATTAACGCCGGGCGAGCTACCCGTGGTGAGGCCAGTGCTGTCGCTGAGATGACGATGGTGTGCAAGAAAGTTGAGAAACGCACGAACGTGCTAACTGGGGTGGACTGGTACCGGATCGTGGGTGACACTTCGATTCCCATGACTCTGGCCGTGTCTGCGAACCTTCCTCGTGTGCCGCATGTGGGGTCAGTCGTCACTGGGCAGGTCGTCCCGGTGGTGTCGACGGGAACCTGGGAGGGTGACGTCCTCTGGGGGTGAGCATGAGCGGTCCTTGTGTTGCGACGCCCCACACCTCATCGTCATGACGGGCTGGTCATGTTTGCAGTGTGGAAACGTCACACTACAACTCACACTTCAAATTTTGCAGTGTCAGTTGCACTGTGAGTTGAAGTGTAGCTTTCTGGGTTGCGGCGTGGGGTTTTTCGATGTGGATCGTGGCGGACGGTTTCCTGTGGCAGGCAACGGGACCCCTTCGCGGGCGTCCGTTTCACGTTGAGCGTCCACAGTTGTAGCTGCCTGTTGCATTGACGCTGGAGGTGCGACTTTCGGGCCGGATCCGATCACAGTCGAGATCTAAGCAGCACTTCGATGAGGGTCTTAGTGTGAGGAACACAAGCGCGTTGACGTCACGGGGGACGCCAGATGGGGAAAAGACCGCGAATTGCTGCCCGAACGCGCTGTCTGCGAGGCTTTCGTCAACGAGCATGGCGGATCGTGGATTCTACTATCTGTGCGGTGACAACGCGTCCTGACGCTTTCGCGTCCAGCGGCATGCTCTCACGCAAAGTTTGCATCACGGTAGAGCTTGGCTCGGACGCGATCGGAAGTGGGCACCTCGCGGTTACTGTGTAGCTTTTCGCCCCACGAAGTCGTGGTCTGAGCCGATTCTGTTGTGTGGCCCGGTACGTTGACGGGGCTGTGCGGCATGGAATGAAGGTCCCTGATATCCTCCATGAGTCTGTATGGTGCGGCCCTGATGAGGTCGCAGGAACCCGGTGTGAATCCGGGACTGTTGCGCAGCGGTGACGGTGACGACGTCGGCGAAACCACTGGGAGTGATCCTGGGAAGGGCCGACCGAGGGTGATCCGAAGTCCGAAGACCCCCATGCACGGCGCTGTGTCGTTCGGATCTCGCATCAAGGTCCTCGCACCAAGAAGGAACTGTCATGCCCTCATCGAGGCGATCGGTTGAGCGTGACCGCAGGTTACCGGTGGCGCCGTTGCTGCTGGTCCTCGTGGTGCTCATCGTCGTCAGTGCCGTCATCTCGTTGGCCATCGGATCCGAACCACTGCCGCTGCGTGGAGTCCTTGACACCGTGGGCGCTCGGGTGACCGGTCAACCGGGACCCGATCCGACAATCGACGTCATCGTCTGGGACCTGCGTGCCCCGAGGGCTCTGCTGGCGGTCATCGTTGGCGCCGGTCTTGCCCTGGCCGGAAGTGGCATGCAGACCTTGGTGCGGAACCCGCTGGCTGACCCCTACCTGCTAGGTGTATCGGCTGGCGCAAGTGTGGGAGCAACCGCAGTCATCGCTTTGGGGATGTTCACTTCGTGGGGAACTCACCGACTCACTCTTGGTGCCCTTGTAGGGGCCTTGGCAGCAGCTGCACTGGTCTATCTCATTTCCATGGCGCAAGGAGGCATGACGCCGCTTCGGTTGGTGCTATCGGGCGTGGTGTTGTCCTCGGCGTTCTCGGCGTTGGCGAGTTTCCTCGTCTTCCGGAGTCCCGACCCGCGTGCGGCACAGTCGGTGCTGTTTTGGATGCTGGGGTCAGTTGCGGGTGCCACCTGGGACAGCCTGTGGGTGGCGGCCCTTGTCACTGTTGTTATCGCCGTGCTCATGATCGCGTTCTCCGGGTGGTTAGATGCTCTGGCGGCCGGCACCGACGTTGCCCGTTCCCTGGGCATACCTGACACGCGCGTCCGCAAGGCGCTGTTCGTCGGTAATTCAGTGCTCGTCGGGGTGCTCGTGGCCGTTTCCGGCGGCATCGGGTTCGTGGGGCTTGTCATCCCCCACATGGCTCGATTGCTCGTGGGAGCCAGTCATAGGTCGATGCTCCCAATCGCCGCCGGCGTGGGCAGCTTGTTCCTGTTGTGGGTGGACGTCGGTGCGCGAGTTATTGCGGCTCCGCAAGAAGTGCCCCTCGGCGTCGTAACCGGATTCATTGGTGCGCCCATCTTCCTGTACCTCATGGGTCGCAGCGAATACCGATTCTCGAGTGAATCATGACGTGTCTTGACGTTCGCAATGTGCAGTGCCGGATCGGTGATCGCGTCATCGTCGACGACGTGAGCTTCACGGCGGAAGCGGGACAACTCACTGCCATCGTCGGGGTCAATGGTGTGGGTAAGTCCACGCTGTTGCGATCCATCGCCGGCGTCAGGAAGGTCAATGCCGGGGATGTCCTGCTCGACGGGAAATCCGTGAACCAGTACACCCCCATGCAGCGGGCTCGGCTCATGGCGTTCGTTGGGCAGGAGGAGTCTCCCTCCCCGGATCTCCTGCTGGGAGAGATGGTGGCGCTGGGACGCACGCCGCACCGCAAGCCGTGGCAGGTGGGGCAGCGTTCCGAGCGCGCGATCATTCGTGACGCTTTGGCTTTGGTCGGGTTGGATCATTTGATCGATCGTCGGTGTGACCATTTGTCGGGCGGTGAACGGCGACGTGCCGTCATCGCGCGTGGGCTGGCCCAAGGGGCCGATCTCATCCTGTTGGACGAACCGACCAATCACCTCGACGTTCGGCACCAGTTGCAGTTGTTGGAGACGCTGCGTGCCAGTGGGCGGACGGTCGTGGCCACCATCCACGATCTAAGCATGGCCGCTTCGCACTTCGATCGCGTGGTCGTCCTGGCCGACGGTGGGGTTCTTGCCACGGGACCCGCCGAGGAGGCGCTCAGCCCGTCTAACGTGGCGACGGCTTTCCATGTCATTGCGCATCATGTCACCACCCCTGAAGGCAGCCGGGAACTCGTCTGTACCGCAGCGCTGCCCGAGCCCTCTAGAAAGGAAATCTGAAATGTCTATTCCTCGCTTGCCCATCGCCGTGGTCGCGTGCCTAACCATGGCTCTTGCCGGATGCAGCAGTGGATCCACCTCCAAGGGTGACGACGCCAAGAGCTCATCCGAAGTTACCTTGACCAACTGTGGAAACAAGGTGACGTATCCCAAGGTTGCCCAGCGTCTCTATGTCAATGACGGCAACATCATCGCCATGGCTCTCAGCGCGGGGGCCGCTAAGCAGATCGCTGCTGTAAGTTCACTGGGTGATGACAAAACGATTCTTGCTGCCAAGTACGGCTCGCATGTCATCGACAACCTGCATGAGGCCGTCAAGGGGTATCCGACGCTGGAATCGATCATCGCCAACAAGCCCGATGTCGTTGTCGCGGGCTGGAATTATGGGTTCTCCGAAGAGGGCAATCTGACCCCGGACAAGCTCCATGAGCGGGGCATTGGCAGTTATCTGCTCAGCGAATCCTGTCGGCAGAAGGGCAGTGAGAAGGCCCGTGGTGTCATGCAGCCGTGGGACGCCGTTCGCACAGATCTGAGTAACCTGGCTAAGCTCACCGGCAATGAACCGACCGGGAAGAAGGCGGTCAAGGACCTCGACGACCGGCTTGACGCTCTTAACAAGGCTCCGAAGGCTGCGAAAACCCCTGTGGTTTTGCTGTTCGACTCAGCCAAGGACACGGTCTTCACTAGCGGAAATAAGGGCGGACCGCAGGCCATCATCAATGCTGCGGGTGGGCAGAATGCGGCCCACGATGTCAACGATACGTGGGTAAGGATCAGCTGGGAGAAAGTGGCGACACTCAAGCCCGACGCCATCGCCTTCGTTGATTACGATGCCCAGCCCTACTCCGAGAAGGTAAAGATCCTGCAATCCAACCCGGCGACCAAGAATCTTGCTGCGGTGCAGAAGAAGCGCTTCCTGAACCTTCCCTACGCCATGTGGACCTCTGGCCCTCTCAACATTGATGCTGCTGAGCACCTGCGGGTCAGCTTGGAGAAGTGGGGGTTGGAGCCTAAGTCGTCGATCAAGCCGCAACTCACCATTCCTGCATCCGTGCCGGGGCACGAGGGCTGAGGGATCGGGGCCGTCCTGATGAGGCTCCGGTTGGTCTCGTGCGGCGCCGACCAGGCCTATGTGGCCGAGTCTCGTCTCATCGCGACCACAGTGACGAGACGGGAAGCGATTCGAGCCGATCGCCGGCTTTTTGTCCCGTGCTGGTTGTCAAGACGATACCGGCAAGGAATTCGTCACCAAGCCGATCTCGAAGAGCCTTGAGGTGCTGGAAGTGCCGGGCGGTGGCCGCAACAGCAGACTTCACTTCTACCGCGATAATGCCTGTCGGAGTCTCCACGATGATGTCTACTTCGGCACCTTGGCGATCCCGATAATGGAAAAGTTTAAAGGGTGTTGCCGACCATCCTTGTTGCCGCAGCAACTCACAAACCACGAACTGTTCGAGTAGAGGACCAAGGTGGTCGGCACCCTGCATCGAGCTCAGGTGGGCGGCGTCCATATTTGACAGTGCGGCGTTGAGCCCCGTGTCGGTGAGGAACACTTTGGGACGCTGGATCTGTCGTTTCGTGAGATTGCGGGACCACGCCGGCAAACGGTGGATAAGGAACAAGGATTCCAAGAGATCTGAATAGCGAACCACGGTCCCGCGTGTCACCTTGAGTTTCTGCGCAAGCCTGTCCTGGACCAGCTCGGCCCCGGGGGCAGCCGCCAGCAGTTGGAGTAACTGGCCAAGGATGGGGATTCGGGTCTGTGCCATGTCGGAGGCATCTCGCTGGACCAGTCTGTTGGCGTAGTCCTTGAGCCATGCGGTTCGTACGCGAGGTGACATGGACTGAACGAGTGGGTATCCCCCGACTGTGAGGCGCGTGATGACGTTTGAACGGTCGGCTTCTTGGGCCTTTCTTCGGTCCGGGCTGAGTAACCAACTGACCCAATCCTCCTTATGCCCTTCTAACTCTCCTTGGCTAAATGGATGTAGCCGGGCGGTCATGGCGCGTCCGGCCAAAGAATCCTGGGCGCCGGGAAGTCTCAGCAGGTTTGCTGAGCCAGTGAGTACGAAGCGACCGGGGCGACGGTCGTTATCCACGACGGCCTTGAGCGGAAGGATGAGCTCTGGGCAACGTTGGATCTCGTCAATCACGAGACGCCCCTCTTTGGCCGAGCTAAGGAAGCCCGCCGGATCGTCATGGGCGAACGTGCGGGTTAGGTCATCGTCCATGGTGGTGAATGTGGTGTTGGCGTTGTCGATCATGCCTGTCAATGTCGATTTGCCGACCTGTCGAGCGCCTTCGATGACCACGATTGGTGAGATGTCCAGTAACTCTTGCACCCAAGCTGTGATGTTGCGCTGTAACAGCTGCATGCTAAGACAGTAGCAGTTTGCTACCGCTGAATCAGCAAAACGCCGTGCCTAGAATGACGATTCGCTGTCCTGGAAAGAGCGGTTTGCTGCCGTCAGCGA
>OKJL01000203.1_pt1 | contig 14763 bp, 15 predicted proteins | sample 1613751 | NCBI WGS metagenome assembly OKJL01 (sample SAMN04436874, study PRJEB24849) | human gut metagenome | biome: human gut; feature: NICU; material: stool | host: Homo sapiens | place: USA: Saint Louis, MO | collected 2011-11-11 | reverse complement strand
CGCGGCCCTGGCGTGACGGTGATAACCCAGCCGCCGGGCTTAACGACGCGCGCCATTGGGGTTGTAATAGCCTCCGCGGTCGGTGTCGCAGGAAACGTCAGAAATCATTCAAGCGATAAGGCCATCCTCCGCGGGTCACCGGTGAACCCATGTGGAACCCTATAGATGAGCCACTTACGTGGTAGCGTCTCGGCCAATAACCAGCGGCAACCAAAACCCTTGTCTAAGGATGGTACCGTGATCAAAACAGACATTTTGAGGCACCATGAGTCGTCAATCGCAGCATCCACCATAGGTTCACCGTATATCCACAATTAACTGACGTCGAATGATGTCCTATTAAGAGCCAATCGTTGACACAATCTACAACAAAATGGTTGCACGCACTTCGTCTGTTTGGTGACAAGGGAGACACCAGCAATGCTCATCACAAAGCGACCCCTAATGCTCGCTGCGACCCTCGTGCCGCTCATCGCCACCGCCATGCCAGCCCCGTCTGCCGTGGCGACATCAATATCCATTGCCGACCCAAGGCGGGTCAGTATCCAGCAATTCTTATCCCGAACACGGCAATATCACTGACGACCCGAACGTCACCCACATGGTCGATAACGAACTCAACCCGACTCACGCACACACCATCCAGTGCACGCCGTTGCCATTCAGCGAATGACCAAAACGATCAAAGTTAGAACGTAGCTACTCACCAAGGACACGGTTCGTATGAAATCACACAAACTACTCACGTTTGCGGTGGCTGCAATCATGGCTACCTCCGGCCTCAGCACCATGATTCCTACTCAGTCCGCTCTCGCGTCTGGACCATCGCAGAGGACACAGAGCCAACACGTTGGCCCCATGACGTGTGTGCCCTTCTTCGGGCGCCCCGGTAGCTCGGGACAACTCCCCCTCGGAGTCATCCCACCAAACTGGGGAACTGACGGTTGGCAACGAATGGATTCCACCAGCCGCTCCGATCTGCCCAGCAAGATTGTGATGCGTGACAACACCGAGGGTTTCAACCAGCGCATGGATTTCGCCCTGCGTGACGGCAAAGTGTACGGACGTTTCCAATCCGAGAATCAGTGGCGTCACATCGACACGCCATCCTGCCTCGACGGACATATCTCAGCCATCTCCGTCAATGACGCCATGCTGGCCGCTGTCGATTCCAACGGTTGGGTGTATAGCCTTAATAATTTGCTCTCCTCTCCTAAGGACTGGGGCTGGTTCCGAGCATGGGGCAGCCCATTCTGGTTTGGCCGTGGGCTCAAGCTCGACAACCACGACCAAGGTTGGTGGGCCCTGTCCCTCATCGACAACCAGACCGACCGCACCTATCGCGGTGTCGACGGTCATGATCACCCAATCTCGTTGGCGATGTGCACCGAAATCATGATGGTCTCCAAAGATGGAGCTCACATTTACCAGCACGATCCCTGGCTGCCGAACGACTACTCCTTCGAGGCTTCAACCCCGTACAACTCGAGGTTCCGTGTGCATTCCATGTCCGCGTCGGGGTCAGTGGCGCTGATCACGAATGATCACGGCGACATGTTCACGAGGCTCTGGGACTACGACATCGCCGGGACCGATCCCGCCCAGTTCCGCTACACCTGGCAGGACCAGAGTAATCTTCCCAGTCCTTCCACGTGGCTGCAGGGCAAGGTCGATCCTCGCTACGCTGCCATCAAGCTTCCACCGGCCGGGTGGAAGCATCAGCCGAAGATCCCCGGCGAGATCACCGACAGGCTTACCGTGGTGTCAACCGCTCCCGGATCCCAGAACCGGGAACTTCGTGTCGAGGGACGTCGTGAGGGCCATACCGGTTACTGGTCCAAGATGATTGACGCGAAAGCCTGGAAGTTCGTTCCCACCGGTCAGAATCTCAAGGGCAAGCCCCTTGACAACCCACAGCGCGATACGTCGAAAGTGGATCTCGGATCTGCCAGCGGGCTCAACTACTCGGGAAATCTGCAGGGCAAGGCGAACATCAACATCAAAGACTTCGCCTACCAATCGACGACCCGAACGATCGAGCTCACGGTGGGTGAGAAAAAATATCCGGTAAAGCTCCACTCGATTGACGGCCGCCTCAAGACGACCTTGTCAATGCTGAGCCACCGGGAACGTGGGCTCACGAGCACCCCACGGTACTACGACGCAGCCATCGAGGTTCCTGACTCCTATCTCAAAGACCCGGATTTTTCGCCTTTCATGAAGGGATACCTCAAAGGAGAGAAAGTCCATGAGCTTTACCTGGAGGTGACGAAGGATTCATTCAAGGTGATCAACGACAGACACCCCGAAATCGCGCTACGTAACGGACGAAACGTTTCCACCCTTGACCGGGCGAAGTAACACACCGAGACTCATCATGGCGGCGCTGATGCTCGGGCGTCGGCACCGCCATGATGGCCTAACGTCATCACGACTCTAGCTAAGGAGTATGGAGCCTCTGACAGGAATCGAACCCGCGACCATCGCTTTACAAGAGCGGCGCTCTACCAACTGAGCTACAGAGGCATGTCACCTCGCGGCGACGTGGAACATTGTGGCACATATCGCCGATGCGGCGTCAATCACCTCAATGCCGAGGCGAGGTAGCGACGCGCACCCACCATGGACGGCCCGTACCACGCGAGCTTCTGGCCATCGACAAGACGCACGTCGAGGCCAGGAAAGGCGGATACATCGTCAGGACCGAAGTGGTATGGCTCGTCAGGAAGAATAACGCGATCCGGATGGGCCGCAGCGATGTCAGTCAGCTCGACGTGGGGATACCGGGACTCCCCCGGCAGGTCGACCAATTCTATCCCGACCCGCCTGAGCACATCAGAGATGTAGGTGTCCTTCCCCACACAGATCCAGGGATCCCGCCAGACCGCCGTCACAGCCGAAAGTACCTCATCGCGGCACGGTTCACGCCATTCCCGACCGGCTTCCTCCAGCCACTGTGGGCACCTGACGCCAAAGCCTTCCTCGAACAACCTCGTCAAGCTGGAGATGGCCTCCTCAACGGTGTCGATGCGCGTCACCCACACTGCCACCCCAGCCTCGCGTAACAAGGTGACGTCGTGCTCGCGGTTCTCCTCCTGGTTGGCCACCACGAGGTCCGGTCGAAGGTCGATGATCGCCTTGCGATCCGGGTTCTTGGTGCCCCTCACCCTAACCACTTCGTGCCCGACGATTTCTTCGAGATGGGTCGGACGGATGCAGTAATCGGTACAACCCACCAAGACATGTGGACAAGTCATCGCGATAGCTTCGGTAATCGACGGCACTAAGCTCACCACCCGCTGGACAGGTCTCGCTACCGAAGCCTTCACACCAAGATCATCGATCATGACACCACCGCCACGGTCAACGCCGTCAGGACCCAAAACGTCATCTGCGTCACCTCATTAATGCTTCCAAATGTGTCACCCGTCATCCCGGATAGGCGTCGCACTAGGTGATGAATCCATCCTCGCGCGATAAGCAAGGTCAGCGCGGCACAGCTGACCGTTACCAAGCACCACATCCAGCCTCCAGCCACCAATCCGGCTAAGGCACACACGCATCCCAACACCGTGAGGTTGATCGCCGCAGACCTCGGCGTCGTCACTCCCGCAACTAAAGACCCGAACCCGCCCGGACGGGCACACGGCACTTCGGTCATCGTCGCGAGAAGGATCGCCGCACGAGCCAGCGCAGGGCCAAGTCCCACCAGAATCGCCACGCGCCACCATGCCCCCGAGCCAGCTGTCCCAGCCAGACTCACCACAGCGGCCGCGTCAACAAGTAGCACCAGCACGATACTCATGACACCCATCGGCCCGATATCGGACTTCTTCATGATCATGAGAGCCTTCTCCGGCGCCGCCCGGGATCCCAAACCATCTGCGGTGTCAGCGACCCCGTCGAGATGGAAGCCGCCCGTCGCGCCGGCAAGCCAGCCCAGCGCTAGCACTCCGGCAAGCCACGGCCCGACCCCCAGTCCCAGGGCCAGGGCGACGATCCCTCCCGCCACCGCGCCTAAACACAGACCCAGCCACGGGAAGGCGGTAATGGCACGACGGGCTAGTGGACGGTCAATGTCGTTCAGATATGGCCCGGGCAAGATCGTAAAGAGAGACAAAGCCTCAGCAACTCCACGCAGTGGCCCGAGTCTCCCAAGATCCGGATGCTGCTCGTCCGTCATGCCCACCTCTTGGGGATTCCGGCCACACACATCCACACCTCGTCGCATGCTTCCCCGACGGCGGCGTTGAGTCGCCCCAACTCGTCGCGGAAGAGCCGTCCAGCCGGGGTGTCGGGCACGACCCCCATCCCCACCTCGTTAGAGACAAAAATGACGTCACGTCGGGTACCACGGATGGCGCTGGCCAAGTCATTAACGTGGCGTCTTAGATCGTTCTGCCAGGCTTCGTCACCAGGAGCGGCAGCCCAGGCGCCAACCTCGTCAAGAATCCGAGTGATCCACACCCCAAGGCAATCCACCAGCACCGGGGAGTCGTCGTCGGCCAGCAGCACTGAAGCGATGTCGGTGGTCTCGACAGTCTGCCACGTGGCCGGGCGCCGAGCTTGGTGCAGGCGGATTCGCTCCTCCCACTCCGCGTCGCCAGGGTTGCGCTGGGAGGTCGCAACATAGGTGACACGGGAATCGCGAGGCAGCCTCGACTCGGCAAAGGTCGATTTTCCCGAGCGGGCACCCCCAATGACAAGCATCCGACAAGGAGGAACACTCGTCTGGACGGTATCGGGAATCTCGGTTTCCCCGCTCACTTTGATGTCGATGACCTCAGCGTCCTCAAAGGTGGCCATCTCGTTAAGGATGTGAGCGCTTGCCTGCACGATCGGTAGAGTCAGGATAGCCCCGGACCCCTCTCCTAGCCTCATACCAAGGTCCAACAGAGCGGGCAGGCCCAGGGCAGAGGTCGACGCCGTGATTCCTGGCTCGGCACCGGCGTGACTCGTGATGATGAAATCTCGCGCTTCAGGACAGATCGCGGTGGCCGTCAGGGCGGCAGAACAAGCGATAACACCGTCAATGAGCACGGGGATCCGTGACGACGCTGCAGCCAGAATAAAACCGGCCATGGCGGCGTGCTCAAAACCTCCCACCTTCGCCAAGGCCTCAACCGGATGTTTGGCCTCGGGTCGATTAACCTGCAAGGCGCGAGCGACGACTCCGATCTTGTGCTGGTGACGACGATCATCCGACCCAGCTCCCCTCCCGGTCACCTCAGCGGGCGGCAACCCGGTGAAGACGCTGATGAGGGCCGACGCCGGGGTGGTGTTAGCGATTCCCATCTCTCCGGTGATAAGGATGTCAGCCCCCTGCTCGACGGCCGCCACCCCAGTCTCAATACCGACCTCAAGGGCCTCGACAGCCTCGTCAAGGCTCATCGCCGGGCCTTGGGAGATGTCGTCAGTGCCACGACGCACACGCCGCTGCCGAATCGCGGCGTCTACCTGGTGGCGGGCGCCGACGTCAGTGATCCACAGCTGCGCACCCATTTGGCGCGATAACACGCTGATCGCCGCCCCACCAGCCGCCATATTGATCATCTGCTGGGTGGTGATCTCCTGAGGATCAGGGGAAACACCTTGCGCCCATACCCCGTGATCACCGGCAAACAGCCCGACAACCGGATGGCTCGGCACCGTCACTGGCACCTGCCCGTACATTCCGGCCAATCGAATCGACAGATCCTCCAACAGCCCTAGCGACCCCTCGGGTTTGGTAAGTAACTGCTGACGGGCTCGGGCCGCCTCCAAGGCTTTCGCATCAGCTCCTCGGATGCCTCGCACCGTGCGTGCAAGCAAGCTTTCGGCGGATAGGGATTCGGGCAGGCGGGCCATCATGCTCCATCGTCGGGGACGCCGCCGCATCCCCCGGGCCTGTGTCCTCGCAGGCCTGGGCGCCGCGCGCGTGCGCCGCAGTGGTCCCACCCCGGTCGGGGTGAGTGAGCGCGGTTCTGGTCTGACTTCGCCCAAGAGGCGTCACAGTGGCGGGACCGTCCCGGATTCGCACCGGTGTTCCACCGCGATTGAGGCTCATTGTTCCACAGGCTGGTTTGATGGACTCATGGACGTCCTCATTCTCGGCGGTACGACGAAGGCCCGGCAGTTAGCCACCCGATTGATCGATGAGGGGGTAGACCTGTGCAGCTCGTTAGCGGGGCGCACGAAGTCCCCCCGGCCAGTTCCTGGCCCGACTCGGGTGGGTGGTTTCGGCGGCATCGACGGTCTCAAAGAATTCCTGACTGACAACGAAGTCAAGGTCATGGTGGATGCCTCCCACCCCTTCGCAGCAGCTATGCACGGCCACGCCGCTCAAGCATGCCGCGACCTCAACCTTCCGCTGGCACGGCTGGCACCACCAAGCTGGCGTACCCAACCTGAGGCAGCGACCTGGCACTGGGTTGACGACCACGACGGTGCTGCTCAAGTCTTAGCTGACTTACCCGACGTCATCCTGCTGACGGTGGGACGCCAACCCGTCAGCCACTACCTGAGACTCGGCCCACGTCGGGTGATCGTGCGCTGCGTCGATGCCCCCGAGGAGGAGCTTCCCGCAGGCTGGAAGGTACTGCGGGAGCGTGGTCCGTTCACCCTCGACCGCGAGCGAGAGATTTTCTCGCAGGGTGTGGCTACCCTTGTCTCCAAGGATTCCGGAGGCACCGGTCTCGACCCTAAACTCAGGTTGGCGGCCGAAACCGACGTCCAGGTCGTCATGGTCTCACGTGGTCCGGCGCCCGGCTGGGGGGATGAGCTCAGCACCGTTGACGACGCAGTGCAGTGGACAGGAAACCACATCGCCACCGTGATTGAGCAGTAATCCCTCACGGAGCACTATTTTCAGTGATCAGACGGGACGTGGGCCTGGGTCCCGTCGAGGTCAAGCCCGGCGACATCGCCGACGACGGTGATGGCCGGCGGGTTGATCTCGGCTTCCGCCATGTCTTCGGCTGCCTTCTCGAGGGTCGTCGTCAGAGAACGCTGGGTGGGCAGTGAGGCATCAGCAATAATGGCGACCGGTGTGTCGCCGGCCAACCCGCCGTCCATGAGGCGGGTAGCGATGTCGCCAATGTGGGCCACTCCCATGAGAATCACCAGGGTAGTGCCTGTCTTGGCGATCTGGGCCCAGTCCAATTCGGACCGAGTATCGCCAGGGGCGACGTGACCCGAAACGACGGTAAATCCCTGCACCATATGACGATGTGTCAGCGGAACCCCCATGAGCTCGGGACCGGCTACGCATGAAGTGACGCCGGGGATGATGCGCACCGGAACGCCAGCAGCAGCGCAGGCCTGCCACTCCTCGCCACCGCGACCAAAAACGAAGGAATCGCCGCCTTTGAGGCGCACCACCTTACGCCCAGCCTTGGCGTGCTCGATAAGCAGTTCGTTGGTGCGCTCCTGGGGGACGTAAGGCCCGCGCGGCACCTTACCGACCGGGATCCTCTCGGCCTGGGGATTCTCATCCATGACGGCGGTTGGAGCGAGCCGGTCGTAAAGTATGACGTTGGCCTGGCGAACCGCCTCAAATCCCGCGACGGTCAGCAATCCGGGATCACCAGGGCCACCTCCGACGAGAGTGACGGTGCCGGGAACGAGGTCTGCGGAGTAGATCATTGATATTCCTTAGTTGCGGTGTGCTGTCAGATCGGAGATAGCTCGAGCGAGCTCGGCATGAATATTCGAGTCACGGACTGCGAGTCTGATCCAGGTAGGCCCGAGCCCGGGGAACGTCTCCCCCCGCCTCACAGCGAAACCACGCTCGGCAAGGGGCTGGCGTATCGAATCCCCGCTGAGAGACGATGTGTTGACCAAAACAAAGGGAGCCTCGGAGTCAACGACGCTCAGCCCGAGGCCTTTAAGCTTGTCGACGAGGTTGGCGCGGGCAGCTGGGATGTCGTCGCGTAACTGGGTCCGAAAACGTCTAGCCTCTTCGCAGGTACACGCGATCATGGCTGCAATTGCTGGAGTCGACACCGACCATGGGGTCTGGTGAGCTGCCAACTGTGCGACGAGCTGTGAATCACCGACGACATATCCGGCCCGGATTCCAGCCAGACCGTAGGTTTTTGTCAGGGAGCGCAGGACGAGGAGGTCGTCCATATCGCTTCCAATAAGGGAATGGGACTCATCGGTGGCGTCCATGAAGGCCTCGTCCACGACGAGGATCCTTCCGGGGCGGCGCAGAGCCAGCAGGTCGGTAGCCGGGTGCAGTCTGCCAGTGGGATTCGTCGGGTTCCCGACGACGACGAGGTCGGCATCGTCGGGGACGAGATCCGGGTCGAGGGCGAACCCATCGGACACGTTAAGGATGTGCCGACCGACGCTAATCCCGGCCGCTCTCAGAGCAGCTTCGGGCTCGGTGAACTGGGGGTGGACGACGATTGCGTGACGAGGTTCGAGGGTAGCGACCAGCGGGAAAGCCTCTGCAGCACCCGCGGTGGGCAGCACCATGTCGGTAGGCACCCCGTGCATGGCCGCCAGGGCCTCGCGACCCGGCGTGGCGTCGGGGTAACGGGCCCAGTCATGCTCGGTGGAGATGATGGCGTCGCGAAGCCACTGCGGCGGCTCACTCACGCGCACGTTGACGGCCAGGTCGACCAAACCGTCGGCGATGTCACGATCCCCGTGATGGTTGAGATCAGGCTCAACGACTTGATCACCTCGACCCTCGTGGAACTTTGTCACCTCGCTGGCAAACCACGCTGCTTGGGTGGGCTGGCCGGCCCAGTGCAGGTGCAGGTAGGACGCCTGAATCGTGGGTCGGCCCAGCCCCGCCGGATCTCCCAAAGCCCCCTCGGCGCGGTCGGTGCCGTCGGGCATCGTGATGTGCCACGCCGGGTCGAGGTCGGCCAGCGGAGTCGTCGTGGTGCGGTGAAATTCGTGGCCAACGACACTGATGGAGTCACGTGTAGCGACGCGGTACCCCATCGTGAGCCGCTTTGCCATGGCCGCATCCATCGGCAGCACGCCAGCCATCTCGTGCCCGTCAAGGTGACGGCACAGATACAACAACCCGGCGCACTCGGCGACAATCGGCATCCCGGCCTCAGCGTGGGACCGTACGTCGTCCGCCAGCTCCGAGTTGGTTTCCAAATCGGTGGCATGCATCTGAGGAAAGCCGCCTCCCAAATACAGTCCTTGGATGCCGTCAGGAAGGCGCCTATCCGTAAGGGGATCAACGTCGACGACCCGGAACCCTGCCGCTATCAGCATCTCGGTGGTCTCGGGGTACCGGAAGGTGAAGGCCCGTCCGGCGAACATACCCACAAGCGGCGACTCACCGAATGGATGGCCTTGCCAGCCGGCGGATTCCAGGGTAGCGGCGGGATCCCACGGCTCGACATCGAGGTCGGGGGCAGTGGCAGCCAAATCCATGACAGCGTCAAGATCGACGTATTCGGCAATGAGGTCCCCCAGCCCGGCAACCTTGGTCGCGGAGTCTTGCCATTCCCCCGCTGGCACCAGACCGAGGTGGCGCGACGGCACAAAGATCGACTCGGTACGCGGAATCTGACCGAGCACCGGGATGCCCAGTCGGGCTAAGCCCCGAGCGACTTCGGCACCGTGACGGGGTGAGGCCACCCGGTTAAGAATCGTCCCCGCAACGGTGACGTCAGGATCGAACGTCGCCAAACCGGCCACGACGGCGGCATGGGTGAGCGAAGCATGCGCGGTGTCAACGACCACGACAACCGGAGTTCGGGTCGTCGTGGCGATCTCGGCGCTGGAGCCACGACCAGTCCCAAGCTGGCCGTCGAACAGTCCCATAACCCCCTCAATAACCGCAACATCGGCCGGATCAGGGGTGACGAAACCGTGGGCTAGCAGAGGGGCCATGAGCTCGTCACCGCACATCACGGAGTCGAGGTTGCGACCGGGACGTCCACTCGCCATCGAGTGGTATCCGGGGTCGATGTAGTCCGGTCCGACCTTGAAAGGCGCCACCGTCCGGCCACTGGCGCGAAGAGCTGCCATGAGACCGGTAGCAACAGTTGTTTTGCCACCACCCGATGCCGGGGCGGCAATAAGAATTCGTGGAAGGCGCATCACCACTCGATTCCCGCCTGGCCGCGCTGGCCAACGTCAAACGGGTGTTTGATCTTCGTCATCTCGGTGACGATATCGGCCACCTCGACAAGCGCATCCGGTGCTCGACGTCCGGTAATGACGACGTGCTGAGTTCCCGGGCGATTGACCAAAGTCTCGACGACCTCATCGACGCCGAGCCATCCCCAGTCCATTGGGTAGGTGAACTCGTCAAGGAGGTAGAAGTCGAGGGCCTCGTGCGCCAACAGATCAGACACGTGGCGCCATCCTTCCCGGGCGGCCGCCTCAGGGTTCTCCGCAGCATCAAAGGATCGTGTCCAAGACCACCCGGTACCCATCACCTCCCAGGTGACCGGCCCTCCGACGCCGATCTCCTCATGCAACTGTCCGAGCGCCCGAAGAGCATCTTCCTCACCGACGTGCCAGCGCCCGGACTTCACGAACTGAAAGACCCCAACTCGCCATCCCTGATGCCAGGCACGCAGGGCGGTTCCCATGGCCGCCGTCGTTTTCCCCTTACCCTCACCGGTGTTAACCACCAGCACCGGGCGTAATCGCCGCTGCCTCGTGGACAGTCCGTCGTCGGGTTCGGCACTAGTGCGCGCGTGCGGCATGGATGACCTCCTTCGGGTCCGCGCCCTTGGTACCGCGGCGTTTCTGCGACTTGACTTACGGGATAGACCTGGCTTGCGCTGGGACGCTCACAGTGGCGGGACCGCTCCGGATTCGCACCGAATTCCTCCCCGCGAGTCCCCTTGATTGTGTCACACGGGCTTTGGCTCCCCCACCCCGCGTTGGCCCGGATCCGGGGGCCAGCTTGCGCACTGGCCTAGGCTTCACCCATGACCCACGATCCTGATACCTCTCTCCTCGGACGTACCCCCGGCCTGGCCGAGGAGCACTTCGCCCACGACGGGCTCATCACCAAGCACGCGGTACGAGCCGTTGCGCTGGCAGCCCTGCGGCCCATGCCTGGTCAACTGTTATGGGACCTCGGTACCGGAGCCGGGTCAATCGCGGTGGAATGGTGCCGCACTGACCCAACCTGTCGGGCGATCGGGCTGGAACGCAAGGCTGAGCGGGCCGCCAACGCACGTACTAACGCGTCCGAACTCACCCTTCCGGGCCAGTTCGACGTGATCGACGCCGATCTGGCAAAGGGACTGCCCGAGGGGCTTCCTGACCCCGACGCAGTGTTCATCGGCGGTGGAGCCACCAAGGCCCTGGTGAATCAGTGCCGGCCACGACTTCCCATCGGCGGTCGGCTCGTCGTTCACGGTGTCACTATGGAGGCCGAAATGCTAGTGGAGACCCTGCACTGTGACCTAGGCGGTGATCTCATCAGGTTCGGAGTCGAAACCGCCGATGTCATCGGTCGGTTGCACGGCTGGAAGCCAGCTCGCACCGTCGTGGCGTGGACCTGGCAACGCACTGAGTGACATGCCCGGCTACCCCCACTGCGGACTCAGCTGATCTGGGAAGCGAGTAAGCAGGCAGCCCGCATCTGCTCGGCGGTGGGACGCACGTGGCGCGATGCCGCCGAGATACGGATGTAACCACCGGCCGCGGGGAAACAGATGAAGCGATCGGTTGGGAATCCCACCCGAGAGGGATCCTCCAGACCGACGTCGGTGCGCATGACGGTGGCGTCCTGAATGACAGCTTCCCCGGAAGGTGGAGCTCCGTCCACCCAAGCTCCGGCCTCAGCCCCGACCAGACCGGCCAGACGCTGAGCAACCTCGTCACGACTCATGTCTCCCGACCTCGCGTCCAGAGCGTAGGTGACATATCCCTGTCGTCGCTCAGCCAAATCTGAGGCCGTCAGTGCCCACCGCGAAATGCCTGCGATCGCGGCACCAACGACGAAGAGCACAATCGTCACCTCGATGTCGGGACGCGAGGCGATCTTCATGCTCCGGTAGGGGTAGGTGAGGAAGAAATCGAAGCCGATGGCACTAACGACGATAACGAGGGCGTCGACCAACCACGACCCTCTCAGACAAACGATGACAATGACGAGGACGAGCACGAGAGCCGCTGCCGGAGCGACGAAGACGTCGATGAGGGCGCTCAACACCGCGCACACGGCGATCGGCACGGCGACGGCGCCGATGAGCAGCGCAGCACTCGACGATGACCTGTTCATGGGGTCCATCGAACCACCGCTGCGCCCGGACTGCCAAGATCGCTGCGCAGCACTTTAACCATCAATTCGAGGGAGCTGGCGAGGGATTGTCGGACAGCATCGCCACGACGTCGTCCATCGTCCTGGGAAGGTCCCGAACACCGAGGCGCCGGGCGAGCTCGAGGGGCCACGGAAGGTGCAGGTGTGCCCGTCCCACCATGTCGGCATCAGCAAGTAACTCGTCGATCGGTCCTTGGTGCACCTGACCATCGACAACGACGAGAGCCTCCTGGGCCCACGCCAGAGCCAGGTCGACGTCGTGGGTAGCCATCGCCACCGTTGTTCCATGATCGCGCAGCCGATCCAGGGCCTCCAACATCTGGGTGACTCCAACCGGGTCAAGTCCGGCGGTGGGCTCATCAAGGAGCAGCAGATCCGGGCGCATGGCCACGGCACCGGCAACCGCGACCCTCTTGCGCTCACCATAGGACAGTTGATACGTGGCACGCTCAGCCAGATGACTGGCCCCGAGCAGTTCTAGGGACTCGGAGACCCGGTCACGCACCTCGTCAACTTTGAGGCCCATATTCATGGGGCCGAAGGAGACATCCTGGCTGACATCGGCGCTAAAGAGCTGGTCGTCAGGGTCTTGCAGCACAAGCTGGACGGCTCGACGGTGCTCACGAAGTTGAGCGCGCCCGTAGCTGACAACGATGTCGCCCCTCTTGACGTGACCCTTGGCGGGTTTGAGGGAACCGGACAGGCAGCGCATGAGGGTCGTCTTACCGGATCCATTAGCTCCCAGGATCGCTACGCGAACCCCGGCGCGAAAGGAGACATTAACGTCGGTCAGTACCATAGGACGGCCCGGGTGGGTGGCGTACAGGTGCTCGGTCGACAGCAGGACCTTGGCACTCATCTGAAAATCCTTCCGGTCGTCGTCCAACTGATCACCCACAGGACAGCGATGACGATGACGACGATGATCTTGTATCGCACCGAACCGGTGCGTTTGATGGGCAAGGTGGCCAGCGCGGCCTCGAAGCCGCGATTAACGAGTCCATCGTTGAGACGGTTAGCCCTCGCCCATGCCCGGATTCCGACTGATCCCAGCAGAGCGGCCGTGTTGTTCATGCGCCGATTGAACCCGCCGAATCGTCCGGCCGGGGTATCGCCAAGGCGGGCGTGCTGGGCCTCGCTGGCTGTGACAACGGTATCGAGTAGCACGAAGATGAGTCGGTAGGTCAAAGAGGCGATTTCCAACAACGGATCAGGGATGTGGAATTTCCGAAGCCAGGTTAGGAGATCAACCATCGGCGTGGTGACCGCCAGCACCATGAGGGCGAGGGTGCCGCATACGCCGTGTTCGATCAGGGACATCGCCTGGGCGCTGGAAACAGGTCCGATGCTAAACGCCCCGGCATGCCACCAAACCGTTCCAACCGGGGTGGATCCAAGGCTGACGAGAACGGAGATGCCGCCGATGACGAGAAAGACGAGCGGGGCGACAACTGCCTGCCACAGTACCCGTCCAGCAATGCGGGCTGGCCCCAGGACGACGATCACACTGACGATCCCAGCCAACAGCGCCCCGGGCCAAATACCAGAACCTACCACCGACCTCACCCACCGCGAAGCCTCCATTGACGGAGTGCACAGGGCAGTCAGGAGCAGGGCCGTCGATAGGGCGACTTTTTCCCCGACCGGGCGACGCCGCCAGGGGGAATCCCAGGCGGCGTCGTCGAGAGAGGTAATTGTCATGACTTCGAAGTCGACGTGTCCTCCGAAGAGGTGACGGCGGCCTGCGGCACGTCGTCGACACTGTTGAGGTCGGAGGCGCGCTCAGCCTCCTCACGACCCTTCGTACGGCCACTCATGCGACCCAAGGCATATCCAACTATGCCAGCACCCAAAGCTGCCTGGAGAGCGAAGAGACCGGACTCGACTTCAGAGGAATTCGGCTCGAAGATCGGTTTGATCCACTTCTTGGCGCCGGCCTTCTCAGCGGCCTCGGCGGCAGCGTCGTCAGTTCCCCCGAAGCCTTCCTCGCCGCCGCTAGTCTTCTTGGCACCCAGGACCATGCTGATGATGAAAAGGCCAACCACGAGGACGATGATGACGGGGGTTACCCACTTACTCTTGCTAGTCAGGGAGCTGTCCCGATGGGCCTTAGCAACAGTATTCTCAGGCATGAGCCACCTCCGGGTTGTCATCGAGGACGCCGAGCTGTTTGAGCTGCGGGGCGGCGACCTTGGCAAGGAAACGGAACAACAGGATGCCGACGAGACCCTCTATGAGAGCCAGCGGAACTTGGGTTATGGCGAAGATGCCGAGGAACTTACCGACAGCTCCCCAGAAGCCACCGGTTGCATCCGGGAAGGCAAAAGCCAGCTGGAAGCTAGTCACGACGTAGGTGATGAAGTCGGAGAAGACCATACACAGGAAGATCGCTAACGCGTTAGGCCCGCGAAGTTTCTTGGTGAGCTTGTAGAAGGCGTACCCAGCCCACGGTCCCGCGATAGCCATCGAGAAAGTGTTGGCTCCCAGGGTGGAGATTCCCCCGTGAGCCAGGAGCAGGGCCT
>OKJL01000200.1_pt1 | contig 14902 bp, 17 predicted proteins | sample 1613751 | NCBI WGS metagenome assembly OKJL01 (sample SAMN04436874, study PRJEB24849) | human gut metagenome | biome: human gut; feature: NICU; material: stool | host: Homo sapiens | place: USA: Saint Louis, MO | collected 2011-11-11 | reverse complement strand
CCATCAGCAAAAGGGGATGATAAGTTTATCACCACCGACTATTTGCAACAGTGCCCAACTTGCTACGGAAAAATAGCAACAATATAATCTATCAACTAGTAGATTATATGGAGTAATTATGACAACCATGACACGGGAACGGCTGCTCAGCGAAGCAGAACACCTGATGCGCGAAAAAGGGTATTCAGCATTCAGCTATGCTGATTTATCAAAAATAGTGGGTATCACCAAGGCCAGTATTCATCACCATTTCCCGACCAAAGATATTCTGGGTGAGCAGGTGGTAATACAGGCGTTCTCTGATACACAACGCGTATTTGAGCAGATAGAGGCGACTGAGAAAAGCGCGGAGAGAAGAATTGCGGCTTACATCGATATCTTCGCGCAAAGCCATAAAGCTTCGCTACTGCCACTGTGTTGTGCGTTGTCAGCAGAGACCGCCAATCTGCCTCAGGCAATTACTGTACAGACATCACTTTATTTCGATATGCAAATCGAGTGGCTCACAAAAGTCGTCAGGGCGGGCATGGAGTCAGGTGAGCTTTCATCCCATGCCGAACCATCAGATATTGCTTTGATGATCATTAATGTCTGTGAAGGCTCAAGCGTAGTGGCGCATGCAACGGCCAGACCCGAAGTCTTCGCCAACAGCCTTAAGTATATAAAACTGCTTCTTAATACCCCTCATTCAGGAGAATGACACTATGCTGGACTGGAACAACTATCGCTCAGAGTTAATGCAACGTTTAGGCGAGTTGGGCAAACTGACCCCCGAGACCATGAAAGGCGTGGTTGCCCTGGGCAACGCAGGTAACAAAACTGACCTTTTGGGCGCAAAAGTGCGTGAACTCATTGCCCTGGCGTGCGCAGTCACAACCCGCTGCGACGGCTGTATTGCTTTTCACGCCGACGCCGCTGTGAAAGCCGGTGCAACCGACGCTGAAATTGCTGAAGCGCTGGGCGTGGCGATTAACCTCAACGCTGGCGCGGCGGTCATTTATTCAGCCCGCACTCTGGATGCCGTCGGTCAGGCACGCGGTTAAGCATTAATAAATTCCACGTTAAAAGGGCATTACTGCCCTTTTTTTATGTCCGCAATAGCCTGAGCATATACCGATGCAGGTTTCACACCCGGTATGCGTTTAACTAATTGCCCTTCATGAAATATCAGCACAGACGGCAGCCCCCAGATCTCGTATTTGGTTGTCAGCACCGGCGCCTGATCTACATTGACTTTCCCCACCTGAATATCTCCATCGAGCCGGTCTGCAAACTGACTGAACATTTCTTCGCTGGCCTGACAGGGCGGACACCAGGGTGCAGAGAAACGTACCACCGATATTCCTTTGTACTGCTCTATCTGGCGGAAATTATCTTCGTTATAAGCTGTTAATGTACGCATGGTGATGACCTCGCAAAATGAGTGACAATTCAGAAATGGCTGCGTTATGACAAAAAAATACGACACACCCATTGACCTACCTACTAGATGGTTGGTATATTGCCACCCATCAGATGTTTATGCAACTCCAGTGCGCGACGTCCAGTCGATGATACTGCCGGGCTGTGCAAATCCCTGCCGGGATACTCCTTTTTGTTTTTTGTGAGGTATACGATGAGTAAGCTTTTCACCCCCTACAATCTGTCTGGCCTGGCGTTAAAAAACCGTGTAGTCATGGCACCGATGACCCGCACCCGCACCATGAATGACGTGCCGGATGAGGTCGTGGCTTTGTACTATGCACAGCGTGCTTCTGCTGGCCTGCTCATCACCGAAGGAATGCCGGTTTCAGAAGAAGGCCGGGGTTACCTTTATACCCCTGGTATCTACAACGACGAACACGTCCAGGGCTGGCGTAAGGTGACACAAGCGGTTCACGCCAAAGGTGGCTGTATTTTCGCGCAGCTCTGGCACGTCGGCCGTATGTCTCACGTCTCTCTTCAGCCAGGCCACATAGCGCCGGTTTCAGCGGGCACCGTTCAGGCGGTCAATACCACCGTTTTTGCGCTGACCGAATCCGGAGAACCGGGCCCGGTTGTACCAAGCCAGCCACGCGCGCTGGAAACGCATGAAGTTAAACGCATCACTGCAGACTTCGTGCACTCCGCACGCCTGGCGATGGAAGCCGGCTTTGACGGCGTGGAAATCATGGCGGCAAACGGATTCATCTTTGACCAGTTCCTCAGTAGCGAACTGAACACCCGCACCGACGAATACGGCGGCTCGGTGGAAAATCGTCAGCGTTTCCTGCTGGAGACCATTGACGCCGTGGCGGAAGCCGTGGGTAACAGCCACGTTGCCGTGCGCCTGTCACCGTTCGGCCGCATTTATGACCTCGCGCCGTATGAAGGTGAAGAGCAAACCTGGTCAGCCATCACCGACGCGCTCGGTCAGCGGGAACTGGCCTACGTACACCTTTACTATCAGCCGGTGTACACCAAAGCGCCACTTCCGGAAGGCTTCCGCCGCCGTTTTCGCAACACGTTTAAAGGCACCATCATCGCTGCCGGCGGTTTTACCCGTGATATCGCAGAGCAGGCTCTGGAAGATGATGAGCTGGATCTGGTGGCATTTGGTGTGCCCTACATTGCTAACCCGGATCTGGTTGAAAGAATGCAAAACGGCTGGCCACTGGCAGAAAGTGACCGCGCCACCTACTACGGCGTCAGTGGTTCCCCGGAAAAAGGCTATACCGATTACCCGGTCTGGCAGGCGCAATAAATCCCATACGGTCGCGGTTCTCTGATAAGTGAGATCCGACCGCCCAACGTCTTTGAGGAATCATTATGCAAACGCTGAAACCCACCCTTACCATCGATATCTGGTCAGATTTGGTCTGCCCGTGGTGCTGGATTGCTAAAAAAAGATTTGAACAGGGTCTGAATCGCTTTGAATTTCGCGACCAGGTGGTGATCCGCCATCACAGCTACCGTCTGGCCGGTGGTACTCCCGCGATGCCTTTTAAGGATGCCATCGTTAAAAAGCTGGGCAGTCAGCATTCAGCGGAGCTGATGATGAATCAGGTGGGCACCGCCGGTAAATCTGAAGGTCTGATCTACAACTTCGACGGCATGATGTTTGGTGATACAGAAGATGCACACACCCTGCTGGTTGCCGCGCGTAAGGCCGGAATTGCGGACGCGGTGGAAGAACGTTTTTATCATGGCAGTATCACCGAAGGTCGCTCTCTCTTTGACCGTCAGCAGCTCGTTGCCATGGCCGTAGAAGCCGGTATGCCGAAAGCTGACGCTGAAGCCGCCCTGGAAAATGACGATTTTCGCGCCACCGTTTCCGACGATGAAGCCCACGCACAGTCTATTGGCCTCAGCGGCGTTCCGGTTTTTGTGATGAACGAAAAATATGCCATCAGCGGGGCTCAGGCAGCAGATAACTTTTTGAATGCCCTGCGTCAGGTCTGGGATGAACAGCAAACCGAATTTTCAGCCACTGCGGGTCAGACCTGCGGAACGGATGGCTGCAGTATTTAATCCGTCAACCGCCGGCAGTTTCACGCTGCCGGCAACGTCTTACCCACCAGTAATGGAGTCAGAAAATGAACACTTTTTTCAAAGGTAAAAAACTGCTCGTCGTCGGCGGTACCAGCGGCATGGGCCTGGCCGTGGCACGCATGGTACTGGAAGCGGGCGGCAGTGTCGTGCTGACCGGGAATAAAAAAGGCAAAGCCGAAGCGGTGCAAAAAGAACTGAGCCCTCTGGGACCGGTTGCGGTCATCGCGGCGAACCTGATGACCGAAGAAGGTATGGAAACTATCCGTCAGGAAATTAATGCTCACCATCGCGATATCAGCCTGATGGTGAATGCCGCCGGTATCTTCATGCCCAAAGGATTTACCGAGCACAGCTTTGCCGATTATGACATGTATCTTTCGCTGAACCGAGCCACGTTCTTTATTACACAGGATGTCGTGAAGAACATGCTCGCCGCGAAGCTCGAAGGGTCTATCGTCAACGTCGGTTCGATTGGTGCTCAGGCTGCACTGGGTGACTCGCCGGCCTCGGCCTATTCAATGGCAAAAGCGGGTCTGCATGCCCTGACGCGTAATCTGGCGATTGAGCTGGCCAGCGCGGGTATTCGTGTCAACGCGGTGTCTCCCGGGATTGTTCATACGCCGATATACGAAGGCTTCATGGACAAAGCGGATATCGCAGATGCTATGAAGTCGCTGAACGATTTCCACCCGCTGGGACGCGTCGGAACTGCCGAAGATGTGGCAAACACTATTCTCTTCCTGTTGTCTGACAAAACCTCATGGGTGACGGGCGCTATCTGGGATGTCGATGCGGGCATCATGGCGGTCAGACGATAACCCCGTGACGCTGGCATAAGCCGCCCCTTAAGGGCGGCATTTTTTTGTCGCCAGACATGTCATCAGCAGGCTTCACTAAGAATATTCACGACCTGTTCATCCGTGCCTTTTGTGTTCCCGGCACAGGGTGTTATGCCGGGTTCTGACGACATCCTGACAGGACAAAACGGCCAGAGAGAAAGGGGTTATACACGATGAGGAGCCGGTAACGGAGAGTGATTCCCCTTTAAATAATCCGTGGATCACCATCGCAAACTGTACGGCACCAAAAAGTAACAGCGCACCTGCCCCGGTATCGAGATGGATATAGGCGACAGAGAAGAGCACTGCGTACACCATGAGGTAAAATCCGCTCAGCGGACGCCACAGCGATAATGTAGTTTTTGCGTGATAAAACAAGAAAGGTGACAGGACGAGTGCACCACTGGCCAGCCTGAGGCTGCTGAATGAAAGGGGATCAATGTGGCCTCCCTGCAGGGCCAGACGGCACAGAATAGAGTTTGCAGCAAACGCCAGCATTGCCAGGGATATTTTAAGAATGAGCGCGCAATTGGCCATTCAGCGAGACCTCATAAAATTCTTGTAAACTACCATCTAGTTGGTAGCATAGCGTAAGTGATCACCGAACAGGAAGCAATAATCAGCTTTCAAACTGGAAGGTGAGGACAGGCATTCGGAATGAATTCTGTTTCACATCCCCAGTAGAGGAAGGAAAACGCGTAATGCCAGATGCAGAGCAGAAGATTATTTTTCCCTGCGATCAAACATATGAAATCAGTTTAAGACTTGGAATATCCTATGAAAAAACTAAAATTTACGTTCAAAAATGCGGCTGGTGAAGAACTGGCCGGATTGCTTGAACTTCCTGAAAATCCTAAAGCGTTTGCGCTGTTAGCTCATTGTTTTACGTGTGGCAAAGACCTCAAAGGCGCGGCGCGTATTGCGCGGAAACTGACAGAGAATGCTATCGCCGTTCTCCGGTTTGATTTTACTGGTCTGGGAAACAGCGAAGGGGATTTTTCCAACACCAACTTCTCATCCAATATTTCGGACCTGCTTTGCGCGGTAGATTATCTCCGCCGACAGTACGAAGCGCCTTCTTTGCTCATCGGCCATAGCCTGGGGGGAGCGGCCATTCTGTCTATTGCCGGCGAAGTTCCTGAGGCAAAGGCCGTTGTCACCATAGGATCACCCGGAGAACTGACACACGTAAAACGTCTTTTTAAGGATGATGTTGAAAACATTAACCAGCATGGAGCCTATCCCGTTGAGCTGGCCGGGCGGGTATTTACCTTAAAGAAACAGATGCTGGACAATATTCAGGAACACAAAATCGCTCATAAGGTGTTCGCCATGAACAAGCCTCTGCTTATTTTTCATGCGGCTGAAGATGATACTGTGTTAATTGAGCAGGCCGAAAAAATATTCAAAGCAGCAAAGCATCCCAAGAGTTTCATTTCGTTGGGTAAGGCGGATCACCTTCTGACTCATGCTCAGGATGCTGAATACGTTGCCGATATCATTATATCGTGGAGCGAATGTTACCTATAAACAGAGTAAATGCGTTCAAACTCGTAGCGCAGAGGGCGATTTTCTGCAGAGATCGGACGCTGTTTATGCTGGACTGATTTTGCGATAAAGGCTTAGGCCGATGCATACAGGCGGGGCTGAATAAGGGTGAGGCCCTTGGGCGAGCATCCTTCATGCACCGGCTGAATGAAATCAGGGATCTGGGGGTGGGAGGATCAGCGTTACCACGCCACCGGCGCTGACACTACATACGGCGGCGATAACACTCTGGAATACGGTTTATATAGAAAGAACCATTGAGCCGCTTAAGCAAAAAGGAGTCCCTGTTAATGAACTGCTGGTCTCTCATCCTTCTCCACTGCTGTACAAAATATAGTCTTAGCGTGGGATAATTTCCGTTTTCCAAGCGGACCCCTTTAACGGCAGCAAGCTGGCCGATGAACTGAGCCCGAAAGACGAAAATGGCAACGTCATTCCGGAAACGCGCGTAGAACCCAGCCGGTTGTCTCGCCTGTTTGAAGAGTGGGAGCGTTACGGCCTGATAGAGCGACCGGACCTTGAAATGGACCCCGTAACCGGTTACTGCATGCCGCGTCATATCGTATTGACCGACCAGTTCTGGCAGCTGTGCGGCATCGATATGGACAAATTTCTGGCTGAGCGCAACGAACGTCTTGCTGCAGAAGCCGACGGCATCATCGAACCGGGCACGCACGCCTCAGTTCGCGCCGCGCGCCGGCGCTGGTATGAAAATATGCGCATGGCCACGCTGATCAGTCGTCGTGATAAAGCATCCAGGCAGAAGCGCCGTAAACGGCTGAGTAAACTGCCGCTTGATGACAGGCGTAACGCGATGGCCAGGCTGCTGCGCACGCGTCCAGTCCACGAGTGGAAAACGCTTCCCCCGGAAGATTTTGATCGCCTGGTCTGGAAATGTCTGCGCCAGCTGGAGCTGGGGCTCGACTATGAGCCCATGCTGCCTGAAGTACCTGATATAGTTCACTGACATACCCGCCCAATTTTAACCGCCTTGACTGGCGGTGAAGTCGTTTGTGCCGGGCACTGAACGCCCTCTTTTGCGCTGGTATTTCTCCTGGCAATCAGTGAATCGTGGCCGCAAAATCACTGCGGCCTTTTTTACCCACAGTTACCCGCTATCAACATCAGAAAATTACCTGCAATTACAGTCAGCACTACGCGCAATACAGTCCTGACTTACGTCAGAAAGAATAATCAAAATAATAAATAAGGTTTTCATGCAGACATCTGGCGAAGATAAATTAAATGATTTCGCTTGCAGCGGCCGCAGGCGTCCGCGCCGCTCAGAACCTGAAGTAGCTCCCGCCGACAGGCGGCGGGCAATACATATTAGTTACATCATTCATAAACACTTCCATATACCCCCACCCGAGCCGGACCTGAAACCCCATGCCCCTCTCCGGCAAAACTCCGGAGCCAGACCTGAAGCCCGGTTGCCCCCCCTGACCAGCCGCCGCCGCCCGGCCCGCAGGGCCGGTATCTTTGTGGCTTATAGATGCGTGCTGTAACTAATAGGGTGGGTGTCGCTGTGGGTTGTGCGGCTGAAACGTTCTTTTGTCTTCGACCGTCTGGCTTCAGTGCACCTGACAGGCCGCTGCTTAAAACGGCGGTCGGGCAGGGCGACTAAAGTAGGGCCTATAAGGTCTTCGCGGTCCATTTGGCTCTTTAAGCCACTCAAATTACATCTTCTGTATACTTGTATAAGAGCAACTCACAATCGGCACACCGATATGGATATTGAGGTAATAAGTTGTATTGCTGATTGAAGGGCATATTATAAATTAGTGTATTAACTCTCATTCCTCTGAAAAGTCGTTATGTTTCGCAATACTGTAAATTTTCTATCAATTCTTTGGCGTAGCATCTTGGCGCATAAGGCTAAAGTCTCCGGTGTGCTGGTTTTAATTGCAGTCATGTGCGGCTATATCAATGATATCGGCGCGACGTTTAGCAGCGTCGAACAATGGCTAAACAATAAAAAAGAAACTCTCGTTGTCATAAAAGCGCGGCTGAAACCTTACCGGTTCAGACCGGACATCCGTGAGGCCCGCGACGAAGCATTCCTTGTAATGGAACTCCGTAATTATGGCAGCACTACGGCTATGCTGACCGCCGCTAGTATTAAAGTCACTGGCAGTCACGTTGCGCGTGAAGGAAAAGCAGGCTGGTATGGGCGCTGTTCGCTGTCTTCCGACAAAAACGCCAACAACCCACTCAGTATTGCACCGGGTGAAACAAAGTGGGTAATGGTAAACAATGCCATTGATTTGCCTGGGATGGCCGATCTGCTAGACCAACCTCCTTTCAGCGAGGTGTTTGTGGCAACACCCGAAGAACCTTATACCGTAGCAGAACACAATCTGATTACGCCATTGAACAGTCAGTTCTCTAAACTTTATGGTCCCAATGCGGCAATCGAAGCAACTGTATACGTCGGACCTGACGATGAACCACACCATTACAGTTTTCCGCTCGCAAAAGGCAAATCGATCTTTGAAAAAGATGGCAGCTTGCAACATGACTGGCTTTTAGCTAACTGGAAATATCCCACCACAGGATTATGGCGTAGCCTATCGAAATCCTGTCTGGTGCTAAATGATTTTGAGTAGATTCTTTTCTGATCGTATCGGCAGTCTTTACTGCTTTAATGATCAATTTACCGGTTTAGCCGTCTCGCTGTCTAACAACTTAGTCATCATGTTAAACTTCGCTCAGGTACTGCCTGACCAGAGTACTGGGCTACCAGCCTGTACTTAATACATCATCAAAAGGTGACAGGAGTATTCACCCACAACACTTTGGCAACCGTTGTGCCGGTATTGCGGTAACCGTGCGGCACATTGCTGGGAAAATAGAACGAGTCCCCGACACTCAGTGCGTAAACCTGATCGCCAAGGTAAAGCGCAACCTCTCCCTCAAGCACATAGCCCATCTCTTCTCCGTGATGTTCAATCTGTCCGTCACTGGCGACACCGGGTTCAATAACATGAATATTGCCCTGCAACAGGCCGCCTTTATGGTGATGTGTTAGGTTTTCCAACTCAATGCCACCTTTCCTGTTACGGTGCACAAAGCGTTTGCGTTGGCGGCTGTCCGCCTTCATCACGGGTGAATCGGCCACCCAACTTTCAGCCATCAGGTCAGAGATGTTGGTTTCAAGTGCGGTGGCCAAACGGTGTAGCATTGCCAGAGACGGTGCAGCGACCTCATTCTCCAGCTTCGACAGCAAACTCTCTGAACAGCCGACTTTTTGCGCCAGTTGCTTCAGGGTGATCTCCTGCGCTAAGCGCGCATGGCGTAGTCGCATGCCTAAATCTGATAACCCTATTCCACTGGCTTCGCCGTTTTTTTTCATACTTTGCTTCTGTCACTTTCTATTAAAACGCCCGACATTGGCCGGGCACGTTAATGCCTGAACGAGCAGGCTGGCTTATCAAGCCGCTACGTAGAAATGCACCGGCTGTGGATCACAGCTGTTAATTGGCACGATATCCTGCGGGCATGCCGACATCACCACAATACAATCCAGCTCGGCACGAATCTCTACGTAGTCGCCTGCCTGGCTCACCGTTGGCAGCCAGGAGATGGAATTGTCGGCATTGACCGGGATATTCATCCACAGGTTCAGTGGCTGCGGCACTTCACGGGCGCGCAAACCGATAGCGTTTAGTGCCAGGCGCATATTGTCGGCACAGCTGTCGTGATAATCAGTCACGCCTAAATTTGTGTAACGATGCAGGTCACAAGCGGCTATCAGCGTATCGTGAATGCCTGGCGAAGTGTCAGTCAGCAGCGTACCAATCGGACGACGTTGGTTGGTGACTAATGCATCGCCTTCCTTCGGGATGATCTTATCAATATAGGCTCGGGTATGTTCCATCGAGGAGAACTCGCTGAGATCATCGCTGTTGAACAGCCAGGTATCGCAAACCTGACTGCCGGGCGTGTTGATAATACGAATAATTTGCCCCTTTCTCAAACGCACGGCGCAGCCGCAGCGTGCCGGCACAGTGTACAGCTCTCCAGGAATCGGCGTACCGTCTGCAGAAATCGCGGAAGATAACGTGGCGTTGCTGCCCAGCGCGCTGCCGTTGTCTTTGTCACAGCATGCAGGATAGGTTGATGTGCTCATGGATTAACTCCTTCAGGTTGATTGGCCAGTTCTGTCAGGCAGTGCGCTAACGCTTTGGCGCCAAGATAAAGATATTGAGGGTCAGTGTGCTCAGCCGGATTATGGCTAATACCACAATGGCTGGGGACGAAAAACATGCTGGTTGGGCAGTGTCCGGCAAGATGCATCGCATCGTGGAAGGCGCCGGACATCAGCTTCATCGCCGCGATTCCCAGCGCCTCAGCGCTGGCATGCTGCTGTGATATCAATCCGACGTCAAAGGCCACTGGCTGATGATGAAACAGGCTTTTGACCTGAACATTCACAGCGGCAAATTGCTGCATGACGGCGTCAAACTCCGCGAGAACTGAAGTGTCAGCATGGCGAAAATCTATGGTAAAACTCACCCGCGAGGCGGTAGTGTTAATGGCGTTTGGCGCTATGTCCCAGCGCCCAAAAGTCAAACGTAATTCTTCCGCTGGCAGATGCGCCATCGCCAGTTCGACCTGATGAGCCGTGTGACGGGCGAGCGTCATCGCATCCTGACGCACAGCCATGGGCGTCGTGCCGGCGTGTGCAGATTCGCCGTAACAGGTAACCTGATACCAACGCACGCCCTGAATACCACTGACCACAGCCAGCGGCAGCGCGGCCTGCTCCAGCACGGGTCCCTGCTCAATATGTAGCTCAATAAAGGCAGCAAAGGGAACGCGGGCACGGCGGGGGAAATGGGGAAAACGGTCATGGCACCGTTGCAGCGCTTGCGCCACTGTGGTTCCACTTGCATCCTGATGAGCCAAATAATTGTTCAAGCGCGAGGGTTCGACATAAGCGCTGGATCCCATTGCGCCCGGCGCGAAACGACTGCCCTCTTCATTCATCCAGACTGCGACCTCGATTGGGCGACGCGTCGTAATCCCCGCATCATGCAATGCGCTCAGGCACTCCATTCCCGCGATAACGCCATAGCAACCGTCAAGATTTCCCCCAGACGGTTGGGTATCAATATGGCTGCCGGTAACCACAGGCGGCAAAGCCTCTTGTCCGGCACGACGAATGAAAAGATTGGCACTGTCATCGGTTATCACTTCACAGCCCAGTGAGCCGGCCCAATCGATTAACCAGGCGCGTGCATCCAGTTCCACAGTCGACAGTGCCTGGCGATCAACGCCACCATTTTCCTGCGCGCCAAAGCGGGCGAGTTGCGCCAGTCTGTCCAACAGACGCTGCTGGCTGACTTGCGCCACGACCTGCATCGGGGGGATATCAGGCATCGTTTATCTCCCCTTCGTCCAGTTGCAACGGGCGCTTAAACCAGGGCGCGAGGAAATTCTTCAGTCGATCGGTCTGGGGCTGACGAAACAGCTTATCTGGCGCACCGCTTTCAATAATCGAACCGCCCGCCATGAATACCATGCGTGAGGAAATTTTTGCAGCGAATGACATTTCATGGGTCACCATCACCATGGTCATCCCGTCATTGGCCAGGGCTTTCACCACGTCCTGTACCTCTTCCACACGCTCCGGGTCCAGTGCCGAAGTAGGCTCGTCCAGCAACATAAGCTCCGGCTCCAGCGCCAGTGCTCGGGCAATACCAACGCGCTGTTGTTGTCCTCCAGAAAGGCGAGCTGGCCGCGCACTGGCTTTTTCCGCCATTCCCACCTGCGCCAGTGCTTGCACCGCTTTCTTTCGCGCCACATCGCGTGGCGTTTTCTTGCCAAGAATTAGCGGTGCGCAGACATTTTCTAATACCGTCATATGTGGCCACAGATTAAATTGCTGAAACACCATAGCCAGTGGACGACGCACCTCGGCAATCAACGCTGCGCTGTCACGATCTTTCAGGCTACGGCTGTTGCTGCTGTACCCCAGAAGCTGCCCTTTGATCAGCACGTCTCCTTCGTCATAGGCTTCGAGAAAATTCATGCAGCGCAGCGCGGTGGTTTTACCCGAGCCTGAAGGGCCGATAAGCGTCACGATCTCACCGGTACTGACGGTGAGATTGATATCCGCAAGCACCCGATTGTCGGCAAATGACTTGCCAACACGGCGTAGTTCAAGAATAGGTTGGGGATGCATGCTCTTATCCTTCTACAGAAGTGAGGCTCAACAGACGCACGCCGATACTGACACCCTGAGCCAGCAGCCAGTAGCTGAGGATCAACAGGGTGTACGGCACGATATAGGTGTAGGTGTTGGCGACAATTTGCCCGGTCGTCATAGTCAGTTCAGGCACGGTAATCACCGAAGCCACCGCGCTTTCTTTAATCGTGGAAATAAACTGATTACCCAGTAATGGAAGGCTGAAACGAAGCGCCTGCGGCGTCTGGATATGCCAGAAGCTTTTCCAGGCAGAAATATCGTGTACCTGCGCAGCTTCCAGTTGTCCGACACTGATGCTCTTCCATGCAGCGCGGAAAATTTCGCTGAAGTAAGCGGTACTGTATAGTGCCAGTGAAATCACTGTGGCTTCGACGGCGCTAAGCGTGATGCCGATTGCCGGCAGGCCAAAGTAGAACACCGCCAGCTGCGCTAAATAGGGTGTGCCGCGTACCAGCCAGACATAAGTGCGCCACAATCCGTACAATAACGTATTCATACGGCTTATGGCCTGCGCAGCGAAACCGATGAGAGCGCCTGACAACGCAGCACATAAACTGATACCGAGCGTAACGACGAGAGCGTGACCAAAATCGGGAATATAGAGCAGGAAGTCGTTCATTGGCCCTCCTTCTGCCAGCGGCGTTCAGCATAGCTGCCCAGCAGCGAAAGCAGGCTGGTGAGCACCAGGTACGACAGCGCGATAGCAATATAGACTTCCAGCGGCCGGTAGGTTGAGGAGGCAAGTTGTTGCCCGACTCGCATCAGATCCGTAATGGCAATCACTGACACTACTGCAGAAGCCTTGATCACATCGATCAACTCGGAAATTAACGACGGTAACGTCAAACGCAGCACCTGCGGGATCTGGATATGCCACAGCGCCTGACGTGGCGTCAGCCCACAGATTGACGCAGCCTCCAGTTGTCCTGGCGCAATGGCCTGAAAACCGCTGCGCAAAATCTGTGACTGGTAAGCTGCGGTATTCAACGTGAGTGCGATAACAGCGGCCAGGTAGCCAGGCAATGACAGGCCCAGCTCACCCGGCAGGTAATAACAGAGCAAGACCTGTGCAATAACCGGCGTGCCACGAAACAGGCTGATATACACACGGGCGACTCTGCACACGATTGATGACCGGCCGTTCTCCATCAGATAAATCACCACACCGACAAAAAAACCAGCAACGATGGCAACGATGCACAATGAGGCGGTAGTCACCGCGCCATTCATTAACATCGGCAGCCAACGGGTCAGCAGCGAGAAGAATTCACCCATGTTCTCACCACTTACAGTGCGGGTGCGGGCATTTTGTCCGCCGGCACGTCCATCACGAAACCAAACCATTTCTGCTGAAGGGCTTTCATCGTGCCATCTTTGTTGGCTTCACTAAAGATGCGCTGTCAGTATCCTGACGCCCGACCCAACCGAAATAGGTAGTGGGTCCGAGCATGGGCTTCAGGGTGGTGAAAAGGCCCGGGCGTGACTTGATCAGGGGACCAAGGTTGGCAAGAGATTGCGCGACGCCATCCAGACGTTTGTTTGCCAGATCGGCGTAGGTCTCATCAAAAGAAACGTACTGCTTGATCTCTTTGATGCCCGGCTTGCCGCTGGCCTTCAGTTTTGCGTTGAACTCCTGCAACACCTGCAACTGACCTGAGCCCGCTTGGGATCCGACTATTTTGCCGCTCAGATCCTCTAATGTGGTAATGGTGCCGTCATTTTCACGTTTAAGCAGCGCAACAGTAGATTCTGCAATCGGTACGGTAAACGCGAAGTGCGCAACGCGCTGTTTGTTTACGGTGACTGCCGTGACCACAAAATCGAATTTCCTGGCATCCAGCCCGGGCAGGATGCCCTGAAACGGCAGGTCAAGCTGTTTAACCGCCACGCCAGGCAGCTTTTTCTCCAGAATATGGTTCATCAGATCGACGTCATAACCCACGATCTTGCCGTTTTCTACCGACTCAAAGGGGGCGTAACGCGCCTCAGTCGCAATGGTGATAGTTTTTTCTTCTTTGATGCGATCCAGCACATCTGCACTGTGAGCCGTCGCGGAAAATCCGCCGATTACGCATAGCATCGCCCAGTTGAGAGAAAGCGCCTTTTTACGTCGTTTCATGTTAGCCACCCCGGTGAAAGTATTTTGAAATTTATTCAAGTTACTTGAACAGGGTGAAATAAGCATGAAGCATGCCAGTCGAAAACCACCAGCACCAAAAAGTGATGCAATTTTTTTAAACACATGATTTTAAATTTAAAAAGCAATAATCTTATTTAGCAGATGTCGGCGTTTTACAGATAGGATTGCGAGGCTTGCTGGCTGCAAATGCACAGAAATAATGCAGCCGCGATATTTATTGGTGCAGAAAGAAAGGAGCACTGCAGAAGAAATGCCCCCTCGCAGAATAAGATGCGGGCAAGAAGCGGCAGCGTAAAGCCAATGAAACGGATCGGATAAAGCTATAAAAGTCCCCGTCTTTCATCAGGTTGTTCTCTATCATCGTAAAACTCATCCAGACATTCGCACCTCATGCAAGAGCAATAAGAGGCTTTGCCTATAACAAAGCCTCTTATTTCTCTTGCTGTCTCGCGCTATGCCTTTCTTTTAGCCGTATGCGCGTCCAGCTCCCGGTTAAACGCTTCCGGATTTAAGTAGTCACGTAAGGCTTCCAGCACCAGTTGCTGCTGAGCGTTCCCGATACGTCTGTTGTTACCTGCCCCTGAGAAGTGGTCGGCTGAAGTGGTTTACTGAATTTGGCCACCTGAACAGAGGTGATATGCTCACCTCAGA
>OKJL01000199.1_pt1 | contig 14925 bp, 15 predicted proteins | sample 1613751 | NCBI WGS metagenome assembly OKJL01 (sample SAMN04436874, study PRJEB24849) | human gut metagenome | biome: human gut; feature: NICU; material: stool | host: Homo sapiens | place: USA: Saint Louis, MO | collected 2011-11-11 | reverse complement strand
ATGTTCAATCATATGATTGATTACCTATCATTGTTCAGTTTTCAAAGATCTGTACATTAGAAGTTTTAACGTTCTAACGACTTTTTAAAGTATATCAGTCATCTCATAAAACGTCAACCACTTTTTTAAGAAGTTTTGTTTCATTTTGACCACTTGTGTTTCCACAATATACTTACCATCATAACCAAATTCTCTAAAATTAGAGATAGAAAACTCACAAACTTTCGTTTGTGAGTTTTATTTGGTGGCTCATCCGCGACTCGAACGCGGGACACCCTGATTAAAAGTCAGGTGCTCTACCAACTGAGCTAATGAACCATGTTGGCAGGGGTGGCTGGGATCGAACCAGCGCATAACGGAGTCAAAGTCCGTTGCCTTACCACTTGGCGACACCCCTACAATGATTACGATGTGTAGGTTATGGGGTGAGTAGTGGGGATCGAACCCACGCGTAACGGAGCCACAATCCGCCGTGTTAACCGCTTCACCATACCCACCACCTTGTAGGTATCGAAGACACTGTCTTCGTAACAAAGAGAATTATATCTGTTTTAGAAGTTTGTGTCAATAACTTTTTCTAATTTCATTTAACTTTCAATTTTGAAATTAACAAGCTATATACTTCTAATATAAAACTCTTTCACATCCTAATAAAAAGGAAGTACCACCGTTAAAATGTTTCTTAACGAATGGTGCTTCCCTATTATACATATAAATTATTTATTTGGCAAATAGTTTTTTACAAAATTTGGTAATGCAAACGCAGCCTTTTGAATATCCTTGTTATAGTACTTAGTTTCAAAATTTTGTTCACGATTTGGTTCCCATGTTAATGGGTCGTATTTTTTAGATCCAACCGTAAAGCAATGCATCCCGGCCGGATAGATTGGAATGTATGCGGTGTACAAACGAGCGATTGGGAAATGATTATTTACATAACCAAACACCTTCTCAACGAGCGGTTGATGAAGCATAGGAGATTCGGTTTGTTGTACAAATAAACCATCTGCTTTTAGAGCTTTCAACGTATTTTTATAAAACTCTTCCGTAAATAATCCTTCACCAGGACCAATTGGATCAGAGCAATCTACAATAATAACGTCATAATAATCTTCAGCCTCTGCCATAAAGCCAATACCGTCACCAATCTTTACTGTTAACTTAGGATTGTTTTCAATCATAGCTTTAGAAATAGTAGGTAGGTATTGTTTTGCCAATTCTACAACTTTACCATCAATCTCAACCATGGTAACTTCTTTAACGCAATCATGGCGTACGCATTCTCTAGCTACACCGCCATCACCGCCACCGATAATCAATACCCGTTCTGGATTTGGATGCAAAAACAATGGTACATGAGCAATCATTTCATGGTAGATAAACTCCTCCCGTTCAGACGTTTGGAATACACCATCTAATGCAAGCATCATGCCATATTCTTTAGACTTAAATACTTCAATTTTTTGAAATTCAGATTCACCAGAATAAAGTACCTCTTCTGCTTCAGCACTGAGACGTAAATGAGGCGTTTGCTCTTCTGTAATCCATTGACTCATAATAACCTCCTATATAGGTAGAGCGATAGCTTTCACCATCGCTCTCATAATACTAATATTATTTCTTAGTTATATAACAGAATCCACCGCCAAGGATGGTATCTTTCAACCAATGAACTAGTGAAAAATCACGGATTTCCCCTTCATCAAAAATACCGCAACGAATATCATCACCATCCATGAACATCTTATAAATAGGCACCCAATGCCATGTATAGAGCGCAGGTTCTTTACCTTTATGGCGATTTAAGAACGCTACAGGAACATCCTGTGATAATGCATCGTGAATAAACTGCGCCGCCGCCTCTACTTCTACGCGGGATGCAGAAAAAGGAGATACATTAAGCATGTGCACCTCATAAGGCAAATTCTTATCATCAAACAAACGACTAAGGCCGCGTTCCATCCATTGCGTTTTATAAACGCCACCACCAAATCTTGGTTTTACATAGTTCCACACGACATTCATACGTTCTAATGCTAATGTATGATTCGCCGTAGTAGACACATCTAATAGGCCATCTCGAAATTCAGAATAACTCAATACCTGTGTAGCCGATGTAGGGCCACAACCAGACAAACGTTGCCATTCATCATCAAACCATTCTTGATCATAGCCGTGTGATATAGTCCCATTTACATCGATATCAAGCCACTCCGGATGTTTAACAGATACATCATTCATGAGATTAACCTTCGATTACTTCCACTGTTTCCATGATATCGCCTTGATGGATACCATCAACTACATCCATGCCTTCGATTACTTTACCAAACACAGTATGTACACCATCTAAATGAGGTTGTGGTTCGTATACGATAAAGAATTGGCTACCGCCAGTATTAGGACCACGGTGAGCCATAGACAACGCACCGCGTTCGTGTTTATGAGGATTGCCAATCAATTCGTCTTTAATTGTGTAACCAGGACCGCCTGTACCATTGCCATTAGGGCAACCACCTTGCGCTACGAATCCAGGAATTACACGATGGAATGTCAATCCATTATAGAAACCTTTATTAATAAGGTCGATAAAGTTTTGTACTGTGCCAGGTGCTTCTTTGTCAAATAATTCAATTACAATGTCTCCACCTTTTGCCATATGGATTTTTGCTTGTTTCATTGTTCAGGTACCTCCAAAATTGTACGCAACACATGTGCTGCTAATATAAAACCTGCCACTGGTGGCACAAAACTACATGTTCCTGGGCTCGTTGCTTCGCCGCGGAACTGTGGTTTTGTCGGTTTTTCTGTAGAAAATAAAACTAATTGTTTTTTTATACCCCGTTTCTTAAGTTCCCGGCGCATAACGCGTGCCAACGGGCATGTATGAGACTTATTGACATCTGCAATCATAAGTTTCTCTGGGTAAAAGCGATTACCGCCACCCATACAGGAAATAACAGGGATGCTTTCACGTTGACAAACCTCGATAATATTGAGTTTTGCCGTTACCATATCAATGGCATCGATCACATAATCAACGTTCAAGCTTTGAATAAATTCAGGATATTTCTCCTCAGTATACATAATATCGTGAGTTTCTATCACTACATCAGGATTGATGGAAAGAGCTCGCGCCTTTGCGACCTCAACCTTACGTTCTCCAATGGTATCGTGTGTCGTAATCATTTGACGATTCAAATTGCTGGGTGCAATGGAATCACCATCAATAATAACGATGCGCCCTACACCAGCACGTACTAGAGCCTCGAGGGCCCCACCGCCGACACCACCAACACCAAAGAGTGCAATAGATGTATCCTTTAATGTTTGGATTTTATCAGGACCAACCAACCACTCTAAACGAGTTAACATATATTCCATTAATATTTACCCGCCGGAATGATTTCTGTCCAATATCCATCAGGATCAGCGATAAAATAAATACCCATGTCGGCATTTTCATAGGCTACAACACCCATCTCTTTATGTTTTTTTAGAGCTGCTTCGTAGTCATCTACATAAAATGCCAAGTGGAATTCATTATCCCCTAAATTATAAGGGCGATCCCAATCGCGCAACCATGTAAGTTCTAATTCATGTGCCGTATATGGACTTTTTAAATATACAAGGGTAAAAGCACCGCTTGGGTCTTCCAAGCGACGAGCCTCTTCAAGCAGTAAGGCCTCTTTATAGAAGGCTAAACTCTTATCAAGATCCTTAACATTTATATTATTATGAGCAAATGAAAACTTCATAGGACCTCCTTATGTAAATACAGTATATTTTTGTAGGAATTATCCTCTTTTAATAGTATCACATTTTGTAAATGTATAGCTAGTTAATCACAAATTTTGCCGTACTACCTTCATCACCACGTGTGACTTCTAAATGGGCAGGTATCCGCGTCTTTAACTCAGGTACATGGGAGATCATGCCGATAAGGCGCCCCGATGATTGTAGTTGTACCAATGTTTCCATAGCGAGCTCCAATGTATCAGGATCAAGTGTACCAAACCCTTCATCAATGAACATCGTATCCATATGAATACCACCGGCATAACTTTGAATCACGTCGGCAAGACCTAAGGCAAGTGCCATAGAGGCCAAGAATGTTTCTCCCCCTGACAAGGTATTCGCAGGTCTAGATTGTCCTGTGAAAGCGTCCATTACGGCCAAATCAAGGCCTTGCTTACCACGGCCGCCACCGGTATAGTCTGAACGCTCCAAAGAGTAACGGCTACGGCTCATCTTTTGAAGACGTAAATTGGCTGCATACACAACCTCATCTAAAATGGCCCCCAATACATAGCGCTCAAAGGTGACATTTTTAAAACCTTGTTCACCCCCATTAGCGAGATCATTCAATCGACTTAAGAAGGCTACCTTCTCTCGGGCCTCCCCCATAGCCGATTCAATTTCCTCTAGTGAAGCAAGTGTAGTTTCTATATGCTGTGTTTCTTTATCCCAAGCCGCTAAATGGCCCACCAATATATCACGACGTTCTACCGCTGCATCATATACTTCATCCGAAACGGTATCGCTAGGTTTAACCACAGTCTCCGTAGTCTTTAGTGCCGCATCATATACAGCTTGTGCTGTACTAAAGGCCTCTTCCAAGTCATATAACTTAGATTTAAAATCCTCTAACGCATTAAAGTCACTCAATGCTTCTACAAAATCAATTTCACTTAACGATATAGATTGCAATGACTGTATATATTCCCCATGGAGCGAATCTAGATTCTTTTGTTCTTCTTTTACTTGAGCAGATAAGATTTCTAGTCGACCTCGTTTAGCACTTAGCTGCCCTCGAGCCTCCTCTAATTGTTTTGTGGTCACTGTTAACTGCGCATCATACTCTTTAATTTCTGATGCTAAGAATGTCACTTGTTTACGCCACAACTCTATATCCGTAGTAGGCAACGACTCTGATAAGGAATCTATTTTTGCTTGTACAGAACTGATACTAATCTCTAGTGCATGCAATGCTTTAAGCAACTCATTATGTGCAAGTTCTGATTTAGCCAACGTATCCTTAGCGGTGCTTAACCTACGCTCCGCATCAGAAATAGTCTTACCTAGCTGTTCAGATTCACCACGTAACGTTTTGAATCGTTCCATTTGAGATAACAGAACTTGTTGAAGCGATGCAAAGTTTTCCTTAGAAAAACCATCTATAGAGGACTGAAGAATCGAAACTTGTGCGTCCATATGGTTAGATAATTCATGCATCCGCCCCACTAACGCATCCCTTTGACCAACTTCATTCGCTTGTTGTTGTAACGCTTTATCACGAATACCTCGAGCAGCTTCAACCTCATCCTTAGTAGGATATAATTCTGGCTTAGTTGCTAAATGAGGATGTTCTGTAGATCCACATACTGGGCAAGGCTCATCTTCTTTCACGAAAGGAACCAGTTCATACGCGCGCCCTTCTTGCATTAAATGCTCTAGCCGCTCTAAATGTACCTTCGCCTCTTTCACTGTTTTATCAAGAACTGCTAAGGTCTCATCCTTAATGTCGATTTCTTTTTGAACCTGACTAATTTCTTCTACCAACTCAGAATATCTGTGCACATGATTAAGCTGTTCTTGAATAACAGGAACCTGCTCCAGTAGTGTACTATTCTCTTGAAAGCGTTTACGTAAACCCTCAACATCTACTTCTATCTGTTTGATGAGCTGGCGTTGTATCTCTAGGTCCGCTTCACTTTTTTTACTATCCAATTGTTTTACATTACCACGTAGTGTAGACATCTTTTTTTTCAACAATCCTAACTCATCAAACTTTTCAGACTGTTGTTGGAGTTGAGCCAAAGTAGTCCTCTTAGATTGTATCGTCTCAGCTTGAGATGCTAACGCTTCATGAACCTCTATACAGTTAGTCTCATGTTGAGTAGCAGTGTCCACACTTTTTTCTGCATCGGACAGTGCCCGTTCTAATGTTGTTAAACTAGACTGTTTATCAATGTATTGTTGATACAATGCATGAACTGGAGATAAGGAATTGAGGAATTGAACCTTTTCACGCAATTGTGTGCGCTCAGGTTCTTTAGCTTTCACCAAATCTAATTGAGACGTAGCCTGTACTAGAGATTGTTGTGCTTGGTTATATAGAGCCCACTCCTTACGCAAGGCATTAAATTGTTCTACCTCATTAACAGCCCTATCTCGTTCTACTACAAGTACATCACGATGTGGTACTCGATTGGATAATAGTTCACGTACATGTTCGACAGTTAGCACTGGAGTCTCTTCATCGTGAGGAATAGACTGTATCAACGCCGTTTGTTTCATCAAATTTTCTTCAATGCCAGCTTTTTCGTCATCATAAGCTGATTTAAGAGCCTCTTGTAGTTTTCGATATATCTCTGTTCTAAAGAGCGTATGTAGTAATTCCTCCCGTTCATTTGTAGAGGCGACAAGGAGTTTTCTGAATTCCCCTTGTGGCAATAGAACCACTTGTAAAAATTGATCCTTTCGAAAACCTATGATTCGTTGAATCGTATCGCGAATGTCAGTCGCAGAGGTGGCGATAATCTTCCACTCACCAGCTTTCATTTCATAGACAGTGGCACTAGCGTTCTGTTCGCGCATACCTGTACCGCGTTTTTTGGCTACCATCTGTTTTGGTAATCTTTCAACACGATATTGAGCATCTCCGATGGCAAAGGAAAAGTCTACACGCGTCATCCGCTCAGGTTCCGCAAAATCGCTGCGAATAGCATCAGTTTTACGCGCTTCTCCGCTAGGCTCACCATATAAGGCGTACACCATAGCATCTAAAATGGATGTTTTCCCTGCTCCTGTTGGGCCGGAGATGAGGAACATAGAATGATTCTCTAATTCACTAAAGTCCAAGGTAACCGAATCTCGATATGGACCAAAGGCTTCTATAGTTAAAGATATAGGCTTCATCTAGTCCTCCTTTAAAATTCGATCCCATACAGAGTTGATATATTGTTGCTCACGCTCTGTTAATGGGTTCTTCCACACGGTTTCAGCAAACTGATTAAATAATTCACGCTCGTTTAACTCTTTAAATACGGCATCCCCCATATCTACCACAGGTGTTGCTATGCGCCCTGCCAATTCAATGGTCATACATCGATGATAAACCTGACGCAACTTAGCCATACCATCCATGATAGGCATCGTATCTAGGAGGCGTGCCTGCACGTAATCATCCTTATGTTTCGTTTGGAGGGCTGTATTATTTAAAAGGTCCTCAAAATAACCTTCCAAGATGACTACATCTCGCTTTGCCTCTACAGGGATTGTACTAATATCTACCTTCCCGTTTGTATCCATATCAATAATAGTAAAAGATTTCTTCTGCTCATATTCATCAAAGGAATACTTCAATGGCGATCCGCTATAGCGAATATGGTCTGCCCCCATCCGTTGCGGACCATGTAAATGTCCAAGAGCTGTATAGTGAAAGTTTTTAAAAACGTGAGGGCTCACCTGTTCACTACCACCTACAGACAATGTTCGTTCCGAACCACCTACTTCGCCACCCATTACAAAGGCGTGACTAATGGCAATGCTACGCATCTGTTTTGGCACTTGTTTATATAGATAATCACTCCAAGCCTGATACATTTGGTCATAATTATGTAAATTAAGTGCGACCGCTTCTTGAGCCTTATCATCTACATAGGAAAACAAAGTATCATCAGTCATATCCGCATCAACTGGTTTTGATTCACTGGAGTTCAGTTCCAAAGCGTCACCTATACGACGAGGTTCGCTAAACGGCATAGGACAAATGGCCACCCTACCATCAAAGCCTTCAAATTCAAAGGGTTGTAATGCATGATGAGGGGAGCCCCAAATATGAATACCCGACTGTCCTAGCATAGACCGTCCCACTTCAAGGCGTTCCGCTCCATCGTGGTTTCCACTCACTACAAATAGAGGAACCTTATAATCCATAGCGAGACGAGTAATGATAGAGTCCCATAATTCAATAGCTTCAATGGGTGGTACCGCCCTATCAAATATATCCCCTGCCAACAAGATGCCATCGATTTTTTCTTCTTTCAAAATAGTAAAGAACTGATGCTCCAACACATAAGCTTGGTCATCTGTTAAATACTGACCATAAAAAATACGACCTAAATGCCAATCCGCAGTATGTAAAAAACGCATTTCATCCCCCTTTCCAGTTCTCCCTATACCTTATATATTTAGTTTATACCAATTATTATATAACTCAATTTATTTTGCTTGATTATTGATTATCTACGATAGAGCGCAACATAGCAATTTCTTTTGCATAGCCATCTAATTCATTTGGCGTTTCTAAATAGAACGGCAAGCTCGTCAGTTTAGGATGTGTCACAATGCGGGCAATTGCATCGATACCGATATGACCTTCCCCAATTTTTTCATGACGGTCTTTATGTGCCCCCATAGGATTTTTTGAATCATTCAAGTGAATTGCTTTCAAACGGTCAAGACCAACAATACGATCAAACTCGTCGATGACACCATCTAAATTATTTACGATGTCATAACCACCTTCGTGAATATGGCAAGTATCTACACAAACACCCATGTACTCTTTTAATTTTACACCGTCAATAATACGAGCAATTTCTTCAAAACGAGAGCCGATTTCCGTGCCCTTACCAGCCATAACCTCTAAAAGAACCGTTGTTTTCATGCCTGGGAATAAGATTTCATTCAAGCACTCTACGATGTATTCGATGCCTTGGTCAACACCTTGCTTTACATGACTGCCGGGATGAAAGTTATACATCTGGCCTGGTAAATATTCCATGCGTTCTAAGTCTTCTGTCATGGCTTGTTTTGCAAAAGCGCGCAAATCTTCCTTAGCTGCACACGGATTATACGTATACGGTGCATGGGCTAACAAGGTACCAAAGTTATGTTCTTTCATATACGCACTAAGGCTATTCATATCCTCCACATCGAGAGCACGCATGCTACCACCGCGCGGATTGCGCGTAAAGTATTGAAATGTATTGCCACCAATCTTAGTGGCTTCCTTTCCCATATGTAAATACCCTTTTGATATTGATAAATGTGAACCTATAATAAACATTAAATTTCCTTTCCACTCTATTTTTACTCAAAAACCCCCTGCATCTTATACGCAGGGGGCGTCTGTTAGTGACTTTCTTTTTTTGCACATTCTGGGCATACGCCTTCGAATGTAATTTGTTGTCCTGTAATTTGATAAGCACTAGCTTTTCCAGCAATATCAGCAATAGCATGTAGATCGACATTCATCATATCTTCTACCTTATTACAACGAACACAGCGAATATGTGCATGAGCTGTTGTATCCCAATCATAATGTGCGCGTTCATCGCCCACTTCCAATACCTTAACAAGGCCAATTTTTTCAAAAATCTCCATTGTTTTGTATACGGTTGCTAAACTCATGCTTGGATGTGTAGGACGCAAGCTATGATAAATCATCTCTGCTGTTGGGTGATTGTGATGACCACGCAAAGCATCATAAATTGCAATTCGTTGAGGGGTTACCTTAAACCCTTCGCTTCGCAAAATTTGTGCGATATCCATAATAATCTACCTTTCTCCACTTGGAAACATATCGGTACTCTATCGTCCATTTTCAAACAATAATTATTATTTATTGTACCATTCTAGTAGATTTTAAGCAATAAAAAACGTGGATTTATACAATCCACGTTTTCATAACTTATGTTCAATAGCAATCCTACTATGAATATACATTAAACAAAGTTCATACCATATTAGTCTTTAAAGTATGGTTTAAAACCTTCGCTTTGATGACGTGGTTTACGATCGGCTCTAGGACGGTCGCTACGACGATCATCACGACGACGGCTATCACGGCGGTCACCTTTGCGATCATCACGACTGCGGCGCGGACGGTCATCACGACGACGATCACCATCGCGGCGGCGGTCTCCATCACGGCGACGACGATCACCACGACCACCTTCACGGCGACGACGCACGCGTAAAGGCTTTTCTTCTGTAATATTTACAGGTGTTGTATCCGGTTCTTTCGTAAGCAACTTAAGTGCTGCCGCAATCAATGTAACGGAATCAGTATCATTCAACAACTCTTCTGCATTCACCTTAAATGGTGCCAACTCTTCTGTATTGCCAGCCATTTCAATTAAGCTTTCAACAGCAAGACGTTGTTGACCTTCCAAAACTTCGCCCAAAGATGGAGCACGACGTTTCGCAATTTTACGTTTTGTTAAACGTTCAATAGCATGAAGGTGTTCAATTTCACGAGGGATAACAAATGTATATGCTTCGCCTGCCTTACCTGCACGACCTGTACGACCTACACGGTGCGTATAGCTTTCAGGATCTTGTGGCAAATCATAGTTATATACATGAGATACGCCGGAAATATCAAGGCCACGAGCAGCCACATCAGTAGCTACAAGAATGTCAATTGTACCTTCTCGGAATTGACGAATTACACTATCACGTTTTTGTTGTGATAAATCACCATGGATACCTTCCGCCATATAGCCACGTTTTTTAAGAGCTTCTGTTACTTCATCAACACGACGTTTCGTACGTGTAAAGATGATAGCCAACTCTGGCGCTTGTAAGTCGAACAAACGGCACAACACGTCAAATTTTTGACGGTCTTGTACTTCGATATAGTATTGTTCAATAAGATCCATCGTTACTTGCGTAGGTTTCATACGAATCAACGTTGGCTCTGTAAGGTATGTTTCTGCTAACTCGCGAATCGCCTTAGGCATTGTTGCAGAGAATAGCAATGTTTGGTGATCTTCTGGGATAGCCCCTAAAATTTTGTTGATGTCATCTACAAAGCCCATGTTTAACATTTCATCAGCTTCGTCAAGAACGACAATCTTAACGTCTTCAAATTTAATAGAACCGCGGTCCATATGGTCCATCAATCGGCCTGGTGTGGCAACAATGATTTGCGGATTCTTTTTCAATGCACGGAATTGACGGTTAATATCTTGGCCACCATAGATAGGTAATGCCGTAATATCCGTATACTGAGCCATTTTATTAAGCTCTTCTGCTACTTGAATAGCTAATTCTCGTGTAGGGGACAAAATCACTACTTGAACGTGACGATTACTGCCGTCTACGCGTTCCAATACAGGTAGGCCAAAGGCCGCTGTCTTACCAGTACCTGTTTGAGCTTGACCGATCATGTCTTTACCGCTCATAGCTACTGGGATAGCTTCCTGTTGAATTGGCGTAGGCTCTTCAAAGCCCATATCGTTTAACGCACGTAGAACAGGTTCGCTAATCATTAATTGTTCAAATTTTTCTAACATCTAAATGTGTTTCCTCCTATCGCGCACGAATTATGCGCGTTAGAATAGTATATCATATTTCGATTGTGAAAGCTATTACATCAAACTATTTTCTAATACATATATCCGCTTATACTAATCAACTATATGAGTAAACATATAATTTAGGTATAATATAATTAATATAATATACCCCAAAATTCCGCCAATAATTAAGCAATGCCTTTTAAGGTATTACAATTTTACTAAACATTCAAGAGCATTATAAAAGGAACATACAATGAAACCACTTACTCTTAAACGATTTGTATTATTACCATTAGTTATATTCTCTCTCATAATGACAACAGGTTGTCATCTTCTCTCCCATTACAGTGAGGATGAGGTACACCAATATATAAATAAGAACTATCCTAATCTGACCTACCACCTAGAGTCACGAAGGGGCAATACATGGCAAATCACCTTTGACAAATATCCACAAATGCCCATTGAAATATCTGAAGTCTTGCACACATCTGCACCTGTTGTGCCACAAGTTGATCGAACACTGATAACCAATATCCCGTTAATAACTGCATTCCCATTAATGAAAAACTATCTAACAACAGAAGAATTATCCTATGCTACATACGATACATCTACTTTGTATATTGAAATGCCTATCCCCTATTCAGCCATAGAAAACCATGATGTAACAAATTTCTACAATCGAATGGATCAATTCTGCAAAGAATATGCTGCAACATATCCAGATTTCAAAGAAAAAATATATATTAGAGTCATCATAAAACCGTCTGATGGTTCTGATTCACCGGAAGAGTATAGAAAAATATTCCGCTTATCCCAATATTAATAAAGAAATTATGTTAAGTATAATACTATTGTAATGAATACGCCTTTATAATCGAAAGAGATCCATTGAAATGAAAATACAGCATAAAGCCTTTACAACTATGGTGTTTCTCGCTATACTACTCACCACATCTGGATGCCACCTATTCACACACTATTCTACTGAGGAAGTAAAAGAATATATATCTCAAAACTACCCCCATATGCCTTACACCATAGAAAAACACATTAACCACACCTGGACCGCAACCTTCGACGCCTATCCAAATCTACCTATTTTAATACAGGAAGAAAACGTAAATTACGATGGTGGCGGCCTCCCTATTACAGATAAATTCATTTATACAAATATTCCTTTGGTAACCATATACCCTTTATTTCAAAAATATCTCACTGATGAAGAATTAAACTATGTATCTTATAGGAGATACCTTTTTGGAGAAGATGCTTGGAGTTTCAGCCTCACTATTCCATATGATGCGGTCCACAATCATGATATTCAAAACCTCTTTCTTCGCATCCAGCAACTTTGTGAGGAATGTAAAAATATGTATCCTCAGTTCAACACAACAATGAATATTCGTGTAGAAGTAAAATCAGCTGATGGTTCACCTACCCTGCCAGAACATTTAAAAATATTTAACGTCAACAAAACTAAATAGTGCTTTAAAAGGATTTTCATAAAACGATTGCTTCTCTTTCATTTAATATACATATACCTGATTATAATAATCAGTATATATATTCATTTTAATTTAGAGAGAGAGGAAATTATGAACGGAATCAATTGGACACATCTATTAACACTCACCTTATCCCCTGAAAAAGGTAGCAATGAACTCAAAAACACGGGCACCCTTAGTGAAGCCCTACCAATGGGTATTATTACGTATCTGGCAATGGCAATATTAACCTATATCTTAGCTTGCATTACAACAAGCATTGTAGGCTATAAATTCTTTACCATTTTTTCATTCACTACCTTATTGGGTCTTATATTTAAAGGACTTTTGACAGCTATCATCCCTGCTCTACTAGCAAGCTATATCTTTAATTTTTACTGTCAGCGTACATATCCTACAGTAAACGTAAACTTACCAGATACAATTAAACAATTCATGTATGGTGTAAGTGTATATGCTCTACTTGTGTTAGTTCAAAATATCGTGCTCATGCCGTTCATGATAGGCATCTATACTGCCACATTCCCATATGGTCTAGTAAGAACAGTTATATTCATCTTAAATGTTTTAGTTTATGGGTGGACCGCATTTGCTTTATTAAAACTATGTATTGCAGAATACAATATGTCTGTACGCGATACAGCAATAACCTTAGTAGTTAGTATCGTTCCACTCATCGTAATCAACTACATCATAAAAAATGTCTTCTAATGCTATGGAAACAAAATTATAATGAATAACTCAAAAGGGGCTGTAACAGAATCCGGTTTTACCGCATTCTAGTTGCAGCCCCTTTAAAATATAAGAAACACAAAAATTAGGGTTATAGGACAAAATATACAACGAGCCATTACCAATCCACACTGCACTAACGCGGTATGAAATTGATAAACCTATTAAAATAGGGCCGATAATATCAAAAAATACGCCTCATAATAAACCACTATACATGTATAAATTAGGAGGTAATATAATCCTTATCTATGTTAGAGTAATTAATAGTTAAATATGTCTAAATACACAATAGAGGCATGTTTATTCATTTCTAATAAACACACCTCTATTCGATTAGATAAATAACTATTAATATAACTCAGCCAAGAAAATAATAGCAAACACCCACAATACAACGCCATATGTCATATTTGTTTTTACTTTATCAAGACTTACCTTTCCAGTCTGTAACAATTTTCCCGTCATACTATAAGGGATCATCGGCCCTGGGACCAATACTGTAATGTAAAACTCTAGGCTTTGAGCTGTATATTCTACACCATTTAATAGATACTTAACATCATATCCATAAATAACTGTAAAATTAGGAAGTTCTTTAATAATTCTAGGCTTAACTGACAAAATCTCTACGGAAATACCTTTTCGACGACACCAGAAACGATATGTAATAAAATATGTCCCCCAAATCATAAGAACTATTGCCACGCAAAACTGCCATGGATTAACAAACATTATTTCTCATCCCCTCTAAAGTTGATTTTGATATTCTACGAATTGGACGGAACATTTATTTTTGACATAGAATTACCGGTAACACCACATATTTGCCCTCATTGTAAGCACTCTTTTGCCGAGAATAATCCATTTGTACGAAAACATATGCAACTAAGTATAACCAATATTAAAATGCTATTTGATAAACTTACTGAAAGTGTAACCTATACTGCTATTGCTAACGAGTGTGATACATCTATTACTACAGTATTACGCTATTGCTCTATAATTACTATACCTAAACCTAGAACACTACCTACTGTTATTGGTATTGATGAATTCAAAGGAAATGCAAAAGGCTATCAATGCCAAGTCAATTTAACCAATCCAGATACACATGAAATATTAGACATTTTACCGAAACGTGATACGCAAGAATTAATCCGCTGAGATTATGTTACCATTAAACATAGAGAATCAACCTTTTTTCTGTAATTTTGCTTGGTAACTTAATCATAAAGAAGATTGGTTCTCTTTTCAATTGTTTAAGAACAGTTTACACAAAATATATTACACTGCCTAAATCATCCATTATTTTAATCAGTTATAAATATTATTATTACAAATATAATATATAACCAAATACCAAA
>OKJL01000167.1_pt1 | contig 17400 bp, 14 predicted proteins | sample 1613751 | NCBI WGS metagenome assembly OKJL01 (sample SAMN04436874, study PRJEB24849) | human gut metagenome | biome: human gut; feature: NICU; material: stool | host: Homo sapiens | place: USA: Saint Louis, MO | collected 2011-11-11 | reverse complement strand
TAATGCATAGCATAACAAATAAAAATACAAAATACATGTATAAAACTTGAATAATATAAGTGATAGTATTATAATACGTACATAGGTTATAAAAATACACATTAAATGTATAAAATATACATGATGTGTATAGAGGAGATAACGTCATGAATACATTACAAGATTTAATAAAAAAATATGCAGCACAATATAAGGAACAAGTTATAGCATGGCGTCGACATATTCATAGTCATCCAGAATTATCTGGTCAAGAAAAAGAAACATCTTTATTCATTCAAAAGACTCTTGGAGAATTAGGGATTCCATTTGTCAATGATGTTTCAGATTATGCAGTTATCGGTGAAATACAGGGCGCTCACACAGGCCCTGTTATTGCGTTACGAGCTGATATTGATGCATTGCCAATCCATGAAGAGACGGGCCTACCTTTTGCATCACAAAACGAAGGTGTTATGCATGCTTGCGGACACGATGGACATATATCGATTTTGCTTGGTGCGGCGGCTGTGTTGCAATCTATTAAAGAGGAATTGCACGGTACCGTTAAACTCGTATTCCAACCTTCTGAAGAAGAGGCTTTATTTCCTGGTGCACAAGGCATTGTGGACAGCGGTATCCTTGACGATGTAGATGAAATCTTTGGCCTTCATGTATGGCCTCAATTGCCGGTAGGCACGGTAGGCCTTAAGAAAGGTCATCTTATGGCGGCATCCGATCATTTTCTCGTTCATATTCATGGTAAATCTACGCATGGTGCAGAACCTCACAATGGTATCGATGCCATCGTGGCTGCGGCCAACTGGATTGTTAATGTAGAATCCATGGTGGCCCGTGAGACGAATCCAATGGAAAATCTCGTATGCACCGTCGGAGTAATCAATGGTGGTGACCGCTATAATGTAGGCTGCGGCGATGTATACCTCGAAGGGACTTGTCGTACCTACGAACCAGCGAAACGTGACTATATTGAACGTCGTTTAGGTGAAAGCTTACAAGCTTTGGATATGATGTATAAAACAAAGAGTACCTTAGATTATAAACGTGGACACGGAGCGACAACGAATGACCCAGATGCCATTGACTATGCTACATCCATTGTAGAAAAATACCTCGGCAAGGACGCAGTAGTACATCCAGAACATCCGTCTATGGCGGCAGAAGATTTTTCTGCATACTTACACAAAATCAAAGGCGCTTTCCTTTGGTTGGGAACTGGTTTTGAAGGCAATCCGGCACTTCATAATGCAGGGTTTACCATTGATGAAAAAATTTTAGAATCCGGTATTACCATGATGGCGGCACTAGCTGCAGAATATTTACAACCGAAAGAGTAGCTTTCACAAATAACAAAAATAAAATTGTATAAATATATACCGTATAGATTGAAGGAGTTATCATGAAAAGTTTACATAATAAATCGTTTAAAACAATGTTAGATTACACACCAGAAGAAATTAAATATTACCTAGATCTAGCTGCTAAATTAAAGGCAGATAAAAAAGCGGGCACAGAAATCAAAACGATGGAAGGCAAAAATTTCGTACTCATCTTTGAAAAGGATTCTACGAGAACACGGTGTGCCTTTGAAGTAGGTGCGGCAGACCAAGGGGCGCATACGACATACCTTGGTCCTACAGGATCCCAAATGAATAAAAAAGAATCCTTAAAGGATACGGCGCGTGTTCTTGGTTCCATGTATGATGCCATTGAGTTCCGTGGCTTTGACCAAGAAGACGTGGATACATTGGAACAGTATTCAGGCGTGCCTGTATGGAATGGCCTAACCGATATGGATCATCCTACACAAACATTGGCTAATTTCCTTACATTGCAAGAAAATATTGACAAGCCATTGAACGAAATTTCCTATGCCTATGTAGGCCATGGTCAATCCAATATGTGTAATGCTTTGATGAGCGGTGCCGTGAAAATGGGCATGGATTTCCGCCTCATCGGACCTAAACAATTCTGGCCGGCAGGTCCATTCTATGAAGAGTGCTTGAAAGTAGCGAAGGAAACCGGCGCAACGATTACATGCACAGATAATGTGGCAGAAGGCGTTAAAGGTCTTGATGTGATTTACACAGGCGTATGGGTAACGATGGGCGATACTTACGATATGTGGGAAGAACGGATTAACCTCTTTAAACCATTCCAAATCAATGCGGATATGATGGCTTTAACAGGCAATCCAAATACGAAATTCTGTCACTGTTTACCAGCATTCCACAATACGGAAACGCAAGTTGGTAAAGATATCTTTGAACGATTCGGCATGAATGGTATCGAAGTAACAGAGGACGTATTTGAAGGTCCAAACTCCTTGGCATTCCAAGAAGCAGAAAATCGCTTGCACACCATTAAGGCGGTTATGGTTGCTACATTTGGCGATTATCCAATGAAATAATAGTTAGAATACAGATGACGGGAGAGGTCATCTAGCACGTATAGTAAAGAAGGTTATCATATGAATCCATATAAGGTATTTATCGTAGGTCACGAAGGAACGACGGGCCTTAGAATTCACGAACGGCTATCCGGTCGGAAGGATATTACATTATTATCCATTTCCGATGAGGACCGTAAAAATATTGATGTCATTGCGAGTATTGCAAAGGACGCGGATATCGTATTCTTGTGCTTGCCTGATGCGGCCTCCAAAGAGGTGGTGGCTGCTATCGGCGATTACCCTTGCAAGATTATCGACACATCCACAGCATTTAGAACGGCTGATGATTGGGCCTATGGCTTTGCCGAACTTGGTGAAAGCTATAAAAACGATATTAAAACGAAACAACATATCGCCAATCCTGGCTGTCATGCAAGTGGCATGATTGCTTGCATTGCCCCTCTTGTGAAAGCAGGCATTGCCCCAGCAGATTATCCTTTCACCATTACATCCCTCACTGGTTATAGTGGTGGCGGTAAGAAAATGATCGGTCAATATGAATCGGAGCCAAAGGATTATTTCCTTTATGCACCACGTCAATATGGCCTTAGTCAACAACATAAACATTTGCCAGAAGTAACCCATGTATGCGGCCTTACAGCAGCACCAATTTTTATGCCTATTGTAGACGATTACTATAGTGGTATGGAGGTTAGTGTTGGACTACATACACGCTTACTAGCTAAACCTGTAACTGTTGAGAATGTACATGCTACATTAGTAGATTTTTATAAACATAGTCATATTGTAAAAGTGGCGCCACTTAATTTGGAAGAAGATAATAAGCAATTGTTAAATGCTAATAAATTAAGTAATACAGATGGTATGCTCATTTCTGTGACAGGCAATAATGACAGAATGGTCATTCATGCTATTTTTGATAATTTAGGTAAGGGCGCTTCTGGTGCAGCCGTACAATGTATGAACATCGCACTTGGATTGCCAGAAGAAACGGGGCTTTCACTATGAACAGTGTAACAAATGCAATGCGGGCGCACATCTTAACGGCGGCCGTTCCATATATTAAACAATATACAGATAAATACGTAGTCGTAAAATACGGCGGCAATGCCATGACGGATCCGGAACTTAAAAAATCTGTTATGAATGATTTGCTACTACTTCAATTGGTAGGGGTGAAAGTAGTCCTCGTTCACGGCGGTGGCCCAGATATTAATAGTACCTTGGAGGCTATGCATATTGAATCGAAATTCAGTAATGGCTTGCGCGTTACCGACAAAGAAACGATGAATGTAGTACAAATGGTGCTTGCTGGCAAGGTCAATAAAGGCCTTGTAGCAGACCTCATCGGCTTTGGTGGACGTGCTATCGGCCTTTGTGGCGTCGATGGTGAACTCATTCAAGTACACAAGAAAAATGAAGAACTTGGCTATGTGGGGGAAGTCGATAAAATCGATCCAAAGGTTATCGACGATGTCATCAGTAAGGGCTATATTCCGGTTATTTCTTCCGTTGGTTGTGACGCAGAAGGCAATGTATATAATGTCAATGCCGATACTGCGGCTGCAAAGATTGCAGGTGCCCTCAATGCGGAAACCATGGTGGCCATGACGAATATCGATGGCGTACTACGGGATGTAAACGATCCTAATTCCCTTATTTCAAAGATTACCCTTGCTGAAGCTGAAGAGTTGAAAAAAGAAGGCGTCATCGCTGGTGGTATGATACCAAAGGTAGACTGTTGCTTAGAGGCTATCAATGCAGGGGCCCAAAAGGTTTTCATCATCAATGGTGAAATTCCACATGCCATTCTCATCGAACTATTAACCGATGAAGGTCTTGGCACAATGTTTGTAAAGTAATATAGTAGATATAACGATGGTAACATCATTTGCCATCGTTACATTGCATATAGATAGACGGCGGCTGGGCCGTACGTTTGGAGGATATGATGAGTAAGACACAAGATTTTGAACAACAAGATAAAGAGTATATAGCCAATACGTATGGCCGGTTTAACGTTTGCTTTGAAAAAGGCAAAGGTTCTTTGTTATGGGATGTAGAAGGAAAAGAATACATCGATCTTGGTTCTGGCATTGGCGTTACAGCATTTGGTGTAGACGATGATGAATGGTCCAAGGCGGTGATTGCACAAACTCATGCATTAAACCATATTTCAAATTTATATTATTCCGTACCACAAATTAAATTGGCTGAAATGTTATGTAAACGGACAGGCATGAAAAAGGTATTCTTCTGTAACTCTGGTGCTGAATCTAATGAATGTGCTATCAAGGCAGCTCGTAAGTATAGCCATGACAAATACGGCGATGGTCGTAATGTCATCGTTACGCTCGTAAATAGCTTCCATGGTCGTACGGTAACAACCTTGTCCGCTACAGGTCAAGATGTGTTCCATCAACATTTCTTCCCATTCACAGAAGGATTCGTTCATACGCCTGCTAATGATATTGATGCGGCTTTGAAAGTCCTTGCTAATCCAGCAGTTTGCGCTATCATGATGGAACCAATTCAAGGTGAAGGTGGCGTTATGCCTCTCGATAAGGAATTCGTACAAGCGGTTACAAAATACGCGCATGAACACGATCAACTCGTGCTTATCGATGAAGTGCAAACGGGTAATGGTCGGACTGGTAGCCTGTATGCATATGAACAATTTGGTATCGAACCAGATATCGTATCTACGGCTAAGGGCTTAGCTGGTGGCTTGCCTATGGGAGCTACTTTATTCAATGAAAAAACGCAATTCGTATTAACCGCAGGTGCGCATGCCACTACATTTGGTGGTAACCCAATCTGTGCGGCTGCAGGTTGCACTATCATTGAACGGTTAACACCAGAATTTTTGGCTACTGTAAAAGCTAAAGGTGATTACGTAAAACACGCCTTAGAAGGTAAACCGGGCGTTGTTGGTGTTAGTGGTATGGGCCTCATGATTGGTATCGAAACAACTGTAGATCCTAAAGACGTCATCGCTAAATGTCTAGAAAAAGGCGTTGTATGTTTATCTGCTAAAAATAAGGTTCGTTTGTTGCCAGCTCTTAACATCCCTCAAGAACAACTAGAAAAAGCAATTACCATCTTGGCTGATGTCATTGGTGAATTGGCTAGCAAATAGTCTCACGATGACAGATCCATTTATTTGGTATGAACAATTGATAAATATATAGATAAAATCCGATGAATATGTAGACTTTATATTCTATTCGTGATAACCTAGAATAAATAGTCTATATTGGAGGAGTAAATATGAATACAGAATCCTTACGTAATGATGTATTGGTTCCTGCTGTTGCTAAAACATTAGACATTGCAGCAAAAGCAAAACCAACAAAAGATGAGCTCTGCACAACTGCAAAAATTACAGCAGCCGTAGCGTTAGCAACTGCTGTTGTATCCTTGGCGGTACAAGCAGTATTGCGCAATCGATAAGAGAAGCATAAAGAAAACGACATGGCATTGCCTGTCGTTTTCTTTTACATTTACCCTGTTATTCCCATAAATATGGGGATTTCCAGTATATTTTGTTAATCTGTGCTGAAAGCTAAGGAGGCGATACCATGCATAGTCGCGATTTAATTGAACAATATAAAACCTATGTACAAGATTGGCGTAGGTATTTTCATAAACATCCAGAACTCAGTAATGAAGAGTTCGAAACAACAAAAACACTAGCCAAAGAATTAGAGTCCATGGGCGTAGAGGTTCATGTAGATACAGAACGTGGAACAGGTCTCATCGGCATTATTCATGGTGCAAAACCGGGTAAAGCGATTGCCCTTCGTGCAGATATCGATGCCTTGCCTGTACAGGAACATAATACATTCGATTTTAAATCCGATGTAGATGGCAAGATGCATGCCTGTGGTCATGACGGCCATATGGCGATATTACTCGGTGCGGCTAAGATGCTTACTGCTATGAAAGACCGTATCGAAGGTGACGTATACTTTGCCTTCCAACCAGCCGAAGAAACCGGTGCGGGTGCTCCTGATTTCATGAAGTTTGATAATTGGTTTGAAAAAATTGATGCCATCTTTGGTGGTCATGTATGGATTGATTTACCAGCTGGTCTTATTTCTGTAGAAGAAGGCCCACGCATGGCAGCTAGCAGTAAAATTACGATTCGTGTAAAGGGCAAACAAGGCCATGGTGCGCAACCGCATCAAGCCATTGATGCGGTCGTTGTAGCCAGTGCCATCGTTATGAACCTACAAACCGTAGTGTCTCGTAATGTGAGTGCCTTGGATTCTCTTGTGCTCACCATCGGCAATATTCACTCTGGTTCAGAATGGAACGTCATCCCAGGCGAAGCACAAATGGGTGGTACAATCCGTTTCTTTGATCCTGCACAAGAGGACCATTATGTAGAATCTATACGCCGCGTTGTAGAACATACAGCATTAGCTTATGGTGCTACGGCTGAATTGATTTATGAACGAAAAGTGCCGGCTACGATTAATGACGCAGCAGCCAGTGAACTGGCTGAACGCGTTGTTATCGATACACTAGGCAAAGAAAAACTGTCTAAAATGCGCAAGGTGATGCCAGGGGAAGACTTTGCTTGGTACCTACAAGAAAAACCAGGATGCTTTGCCTTTATCGGCATTCAGAACCCAGAGGTAGGCGCTACCTTTGATCACCATAACAATCGATTCACCATGGACGATAGCGTACTATCTGCTGCATCGGCGGTGTATGCGGAATATGCTATTGCGTGGTTGAAAGAACATAAGTAATAGTATTACTGTATAAAAACTATAGAGCACCATTATCGTAGCTGATGATGGTGCTTTTATCATGTATTTTTATTTGTACTTTGTGTATACTATAAATATATAATACAAGAATTGTTATATGAGAGGTATTTATGAATATACTTATATGTCTCATCATTATTGTTATTACCGGTATATTACTGATGAAGCGCTATCAACCGCAGCCAATTTTGATAGGCATGGGCATCCTGATGATGTATATCGCCTATGAAGGTAGCTGGATTAATGCCATATTAGATGAATCTCAGTCTACAGGCGTTCTTGTGTTTGATGCGATGGATATTGTGCGGATTACAACATCAGAGAATGTAGTGAGCTTAGGACTTATGATCATGACCTGTGCTGGTTATGCAAAATATATGGAATACATTGGGGCAGGGACGAGGCTGGCTCATACATTTATAAAACCCTTGTATCGTCTTAATAGGCCATACATAGTGCTAGCACTTATGTTTCTACTCAATATGGGTCTATCCATATGTGTACCGAATCCATTGAGCCTTGCCTTACTTATGATGGTTACCATATATCCTGTTCTGTTGCGCCTTGGTGTAAGTCCCATAGGAGCAGCAGCGGTTATAGCAACGGGGCATTTGATGGATGTAGGGCCGGGTGCGGTGTCGACATTGCTTATAGCTAAGACACTTAATATACCAGTACCAAACTATTTCGTAGGTTACCAGTTACGCCTCTATTTCTTGGTGGCTGTTGTGACGGCGGTAGCACACTTTTTATGGCAACGATATCGTGATCGATTAGATGGCCCTATGGACGTAGGTGACTGTGAAAGCATCCCTGAGGCACCAATTGGACCTAAGCCATATATGATATTCCCTTTGTTGCCTCTATGTTTCATCTTGGGCTTTAGCCAATATGGCTTGCCTGGCGTAAAGATGAATGTAACCCTTGCCATGATGCTTGCCTTTAGTATTGCCTTATTGGCAGAACTCATTCGTCATCGTAATTTAAGGACTGTCCTTAAAAGTACAACTGTATTTTTTGAAGGCATGGGAAATCAGTTTTCCTATGCGGTAACCCTCATTATAGGTGGACAAGTTTTTGCACAAGGCTTAGTGAGTTTAGGACTTATTGATTCGTTAGTTAGTGCACTTCAAACTTTATCTCTAAATTCAGAGGGACTTACCTCTGTTATGGGTGGAGGCATGCTAGGCCTTAGCATGGTAACTGGCAGTAATGTAGCACCTTTATTTACATTAGTGCCACTCGTGCCTAATATTGTATCTAATCTCGGACTAGACCCAATTACGACCATGTTAGGCATGCAAAATGGGGCTAGTCTTGGACTGTTTTTGAGCCCTATAAGCCCTGTTATGGTTGGTGTAGCAGGGGTAGCACATATTAAATCTGTAGATTTGCTTAAGCGCACCTCGGTCCCTGTACTTGTGGCACTAATTACGAGTTGTTTGGGGATATGGATGCTCTATTAATATTATAAGTTTATAAATAATAAGACGCCCTGTTATCGCAATAGATAATGGGGCGTCTTGTTGTTTATAATAAAATATGAGAAAAACATGAATTTTTATATCTGTATATGATAAAATGAAATTAATTATACAAGTGTTTCGTGATTTACAGATTTCATAATGGAGTCCTTAAAATAAAAAATCCCAATTCAGAAGAATTGAGATGATACCCTACGTCGGGTGGCCCGAAGGCATTGTAAATAAATTTGTATTTGAACTCGTAGTGTAATTCTGTAAACCTCCAAAACTAATTGGATTACTTATAGTATAGTTAACCTTTTGATGAATGTCAATTATTAATTTCCAAAGGAGCAGACTTATGGAAACGCAAACATCGAATCAACTTATTACTAGTCATTTAAAGGATTATCCTAAACAGGATTATTTTGTAGGACTGGATATTGGTACTAATTCAGTAGGGTGGGCAGTGACAAATACATCATATGAGTTACTGAAATTTCATTCTCATAAAATGTGGGGCAGTCGTTTGTTTGAAGAAGGTGAATCTGCTGTAACCCGTCGTGGATTCCGTTCGATGCGGCGGCGATTGGAACGTCGCAAGTTGCGTTTAAAACTACTAGAAGAATTATTTGCTGATGCTATGGCACAGGTAGATTCTACATTCTTTATTCGTCTTCATGAAAGTAAATACCACTATGAGGATAAAACTACAGGACATAGTTCTAAACATATATTATTTATTGATGAAGACTATACGGATCAAGATTACTTTACAGAATATCCTACTATTTATCACTTGCGTAAAGATTTGATGGAAAATGGTACTGACGATATACGTAAGCTATTTTTAGCTGTACATCATATATTAAAATATCGTGGTAATTTCCTATATGAAGGTGCTACATTTAATTCAAACGCATTTACATTTGAAGATGTTCTTAAACAAGCGTTAGTAAATATTACATTTAATTGCTTTGATACTAATTCTGCTATTAGCTCTATTAGCAATATATTAATGGAGTCAGGAAAAACAAAATCAGATAAAGCTAAAGTAATAGAACGGCTTGTAGACACATATACCGTTTTTGATGAAGTGAATACTCCTGATAAACCTCAAAAAGAACAAGTTAAAGAAGATAAAAAGACTCTTAAAGCTTTTGCCAATTTAGTGTTAGGTTTATCTGCTAATTTAATAGACTTATTTGGCTCCGTAGAGGATATAGATGATGACCTAAAAAAGCTACAGATTGTTGGAGATACATATGATGAAAAGCGAGACGAATTAGCTAAAGTATGGGGCGATGAAATTCATATCATTGATGATTGTAAATCTGTATATGATGCGATTATTCTTATGTCTATTAAAGAGCCAGGACTTACTATTTCTCAGTCTAAGGTAAAAGCTTTCGATAAACACAAAGAAGATTTAGTGATATTGAAGTCTTTATTAAAATTAGATCGAAATGTTTACAATGAGATGTTTAAGTCTGATAAAAAAGGGTTACATAATTATGTACACTATATTAAACAAGGTCGTACAGAAGAAACTAGTTGTAGTCGTGAAGATTTTTACAAATATACTAAGAAAATAGTAGAGGGGTTAGCTGATTCTAAAGATAAAGAATATATACTTAATGAAATTGAATTACAAACATTATTACCTTTACAACGTATTAAAGATAACGGAGTTATACCTTATCAACTACATTTAGAAGAACTCAAAGTCATATTAGATAAATGTGGACCTAAATTTCCATTCTTGCATACAGTATCTGATGGTTTTTCTGTAACAGAAAAATTGATTAAAATGTTAGAATTCCGTATTCCATACTATGTAGGACCATTAAATACACATCATAATATCGATAATGGCGGATTTTCTTGGGCTGTGCGTAAGCAAGCGGGTCGAGTTACACCTTGGAATTTTGAAGAGAAGATTGATCGAGAAAAATCTGCAGCGGCATTTATTAAAAACCTTACAAATAAATGTACATATCTTTTTGGTGAAGATGTGTTACCTAAGTCATCTCTTTTATATAGTGAGTTTATGCTGCTCAATGAGTTAAATAATGTGCGTATTGATGGTAAAGCATTAGCACAAGGTGTAAAACAACATCTTATTGATTCTATATTTAAGCAAGATCATAAGAAAATGACCAAGAATCGCATAGAGTTGTTTTTAAAGGATAATAATTACATAACTAAAAAGCATAAACCTGAGATTACAGGTCTTGATGGAGAGATAAAAAATGACCTAACTTCTTATCGTGATATGGTTAGAATCTTAGGTAATAATTTTGATGTATCCATGGCTGAAGATATTATTACAGATATTACTATCTTTGGTGAAAGTAAAAAAATGTTACGCCAAACATTACGTAATAAATTTGGATCTCAGCTTAATGACGAGACTATCAAAAAATTGTCAAAATTACGATATCGGGATTGGGGACGACTTTCTAAAAAGTTGCTAAAGGGAATCGCTGGTTGTGATAAAGCTGGTAATTGTGCACCCAAAACTATAATTGAATTGATGCGTAATGATAGCTATAATTTGATGGAACTATTAGGTGATAAGTTCTCCTTTATGGAATGTATTGAGGAAGAAAATGCTAAATTGACACAAGGGCAAGTGGTTAATCCTCACGATATCATCGATGAGTTGGCACTTTCACCAGCCGTTAAACGTGCGGTATGGCAAGCTTTGCGCATTATAGATGAAGTTGTACACATTAAAAAAGCATTGCCATCCCGTATTTTTGTGGAAGTAGCACGGACAAATAAATCGGAAAAGAAGAAAAAAGATTCACGTCAAAAACGATTATCTGACTTATATTCTGCTATAAAAAAAGATGATGTTCTACAAAGTGGTTTACAGGATAAAGAATTTGGTGCATTAAAATCAGGGTTGGCTAATTACGATGATGCGGCATTAAGAAGTAAAAAATTGTATTTATACTATACACAAATGGGGCGTTGTGCTTACACAGGAAATATTATAGATTTAAATCAATTAAATACAGATAATTATGATATTGATCATATTTATCCTCGAAGTCTTACTAAGGATGATAGTTTTGATAATTTAGTGTTATGTGAGCGTACTGCTAATGCTAAAAAGTCAGATACATATCCAATAGATAACACAATTCAAATGAAACAAAAATCATTCTGGGGATTTTTAAAACATCAAGGGCTCATTAGTGAACGAAAATACGAACGACTTACTCGTATCCTACCTCTTACAGCAGATGATTTGAGTGGATTTATTGCTCGACAACTAGTAGAAACTAATCAATCTGTGAAAGCTACTACAACATTATTACGTCGGCTATACCCTGATATTGATGTTGTATTTGTAAAAGCTGAGAACGTATCAGATTTTCGTCATGATAATAACTTTATTAAAGTTCGTTCGTTAAATCATCACCATCATGCTAAGGATGCTTACTTAAATATCGTAGTTGGCAATGTATACCATGAGAAATTCACACGTAATTTCCGTTTATTCTTTAAAAAGAATGGGGCAAATCGTACATATAATCTAGCGAAAATGTTTAATTATGACGTTATATGTACTAATGCACAAGATGGAAAAGCTTGGAATAAAGATACTAGTATGGATACAGTCAAGAAAATGATGGCTAGTAATGATGTTCGTGTTACTAGACGTTTGTTAGAGCAATCGGGTGCATTAGCTGATGCGACTGTATACAAAGCAAGTGTGGCAGTAAAGGCTAAAGATGGTGCATATATTGGTATGAAAACAAAATCCAGTGTATTTGCTGATGTATCTAAGTATGGTGGTATGACAAAAATTAAAAATGCATACTCTATTATTGTTCAATATAATACTGGAAAAAGAGATGAAGAGATTAAAGAAATTGTGCCTTTACCAATCTATTTAACAAATCGAAATACCACGGATAGTGATTTGATTGACTATGTTAAGTCTGTTATTCCAAAAGCAAAAGATATTTCTATTAAATATAGAAAATTATGTATAAATCAGTTAGTTAAAGTTAATGGATTTTATTACTATTTGGGAGGTAAGACTAACAGTAATTTCTGTATTGATAATGCCGTTCAACTTGTTGTTTCACATGATTGGATTTCGTATTTTAAAGTACTTGAGAAATTTAATAATATTAAAAAAACTAATAAAGATTTAAAAGCAAATTCGGTTTCAACAAGAATACATAGTAATATGGGGACGGTAGAAATAAACATTGATAAAAATAAAAATTTAGATTGTTTTGATTATTTAATGACAAAATTCAAGATGCCTTTATATCAAAAAATGAAGGGAAATAAAGTTGCTGAATTATCAACAAAGGGACGTTCTTTCTTTGAAAAGATGTCTTTGGAAGAGCAATGTGTTTACTTAATGGCGATTTTAAATTTACTAACGAATCAAAAAACTACTTTTGATGTAAAAGCCTTAGGTATTACGGCCTCTAGATCAACAGTAGGTAGTAAAGTAAGTACTCAAGAAGAGTTTAAAATTATCAATGAATCTATTACTGGATTATTTTCTAATGAGGTAACTATTGTTTAAATACGAGTAAGACTGTAATAGGTGATATTATGAGTTGGCGTACAGTAGTGATAGGTAGTCGTTCTAAGTTAGATTTTAAAATGAATTACATGATTATTCGGAAAGACTTTGAAACGACTAAAATCTATATTGATGAAATTTATATGTTAGTTATTGAGTCTACAGCAGTGAGTCTCACTGCTGTACTTCTCAATGAGTTAATTAAAAAGAAAGTAGCCATTGTATTTTGTGATGAGAAGCGTAATCCAACTAGTGAAGTTCTTCCATTGCATGGTAGTCATAATAGTAGTAAACGTTGTCGAGAGCAAGCTGATTGGCCTAAAGATGTACAGGCTTATATATGGACTGAAATTGTGCGTCGGAAGATCATGAATCAAGCGGAGCTATTAAAATACAAGGAGTTAAAGGAGGCGGACTTACTTTATCAATATCTAGATGAGTTGACTTTAAATGATGAGACTCAACGTGAAGGGCATGCGGCCAAGGTATATTTTAATGCTTTATTTGGAAAGTCCTTTTCTAGGGAACAAGATACCCCTATTAATGCAGCTCTTAATTATGGCTATGCGATATTACTTTCTACCGTCAATCGAGAAATTTTATCATTAGGTTATATTACACAATTAGGGCTTAATCACTGCAATCAATTTAATCCGTATAATTTAGGATCGGATTTAATGGAACCATTACGAGGCTTTATTGATGAGATTGTTATTAAGTTAATGCCCACAGAATTTAATCGAGATATTAAACTTTCACTTATAGAATTATTATCTAAAGATGTAAAAATTAATGATACTACTCAAACATTTAGTGCAGCAGTACGTATTTATTGTAAAAGTGTATTTGATGCCTTACGTGTTCAAGCAGCTAACGAGATTAGGTTTATAGAATATGAGCTATAGATTTATGAGAATACTAGTGATGTTTGACCTACCGACTTTAACATCGGAGGATAGAAAAGAATATAGAAATTTTAGAAAGTATCTAATTGTATCGGGATTTCTCATGTTACAAGAGTCTGTATATTCGAAGTTAGTACTTAATACGACTAGTGCTAATCTCATTATGGAACATGTACGTAAAAATAAGCCTCCTAGTGGAAGCTTATTTATGTTAACCATTACGGAAAAACAGTTTTCTAGAATGGAGATTGTAATTGGGGATAAGCAAAGTGAAGTTATAGACTCAACAGAGAGGATACTAATAATATGAAATTAATGTATCAAGATTCTATATTGGAATTTGAAGTGCCCCGTGATAAGGTAACTGTTGTATCATTTGAAAATCGTAAAATATTTCGTAGAATGGTGACTGAACTTGATATACAATGTGACAGTGGTGAGGGACCTTGGATTTTAAATGATAATGATAAAGCATTTAATTTAGACAAATATGGTTATATCATACTTAATCCTTTATATGTAGATGTAAATAGTAAATCTTTATTAACTAAATTACAAAATCAACTAACAAAAGAAGCTTTATTAATGACTGAAGAGGTAGCTGATATTGTTAATCAGCTTCATGCATTTTATTATTCCTTAGAATTTGGATATCCTTTATCAATTCAACATAAAATGGAAATTGGTACTGCTGAGCTTATTAAATTAGGTAGCTTTAATTTTGAGTTTAATCGCAAAGGCGAAGTTATGGACCTTATGTCCTATATAGAAGTAGTTGATACATTATTGTCTCCTATGATATATATTATGGTAAATTTAGATTTAGTCTTAAATGATGATGAAATAAATGCATTTTATCAAAATATGTTAAGCCGACAATTACGATTAGTTTGTCTAACAACTGGATCATTTGATAGAGAAAGCCTTGATAAAAATCTTATTAATGGGTATATTTTAGATAATGATTTTTGTATTATTTAAAGAGAATACAGGATTACACCTGGTGGTAGCCCGAGTTACTCTTGAGCCTCAAATTTAATTTGGGGTTTGAGAGTAGTGTAATTCTGTAAATCTCTAAAACGCTGATAGGCTATTTATTATACTATTCAGTGTTTGAGAGTAGTGTAATTCTGTAAATCTCTAAAACAATGACGGTCGAGGTCAAAACCAAAATCTTCGTTTGAGAGTAGTGTAATTCTGTAAATCTCTAAAACCTTACTGAAATTCGTAATCAACGACATCCGGTTTGAGAGTAGTGTAATTCTGTAAATCTCTAAAACGGAATGATACAGGCTGGGGCTGTTACTGCTGTTTGAGAGTAGTGTAATTCTGTAAATCTCTAAAACAATGTCACACACCACGAGGCCATCATGGCCGTTTGAGAGTAGTGTAATTCTGTAAATCTCTAAAACACTATCTATTGGTGGAGAAACACCTGAGGGGTTTGAGAGTAGTGTAATTCTGTAAATCTCTAAAACGAGAATGTATGGGGTAGAGTTAGTGAACCTGTTTGAGAGTAGTGTAATTCTGTAAATCTCTAAAACATACACCAATAACACCAAGCATAGATTTATGTTTGAGAGTAGTGTAATTCTGTAAATCTCTAAAACTGGACATAAGTTTTGTAACTTGGTTTACGTGTTTGAGAGTAGTGTAATTCTGTAAATCTCTAAAACTCACCTTTTGATAAAGAGAGCATCGTGTCTGTTTGAGAGTAGTGTAATTCTGTAAATCTCTAAAACAAATTCATATCTAATGAGCTAGGTATTAGTGTTTGAGAGTAGTGTAATTCTGTAAATCTCTAAAACTATCATAATCACACCAATAACCGCAAGTACGTTTGAGAGTAGTGTAATTCTGTAAATCTCTAAAACTGTTGTTAATGACAATTCTCCTATTGCATCGTTTGAGAGTAGTGTAATTCTGTAAATCTCTAAAACTGATGAAATCGAAGAATGGTCAGACGATTAGTTTGAGAGTAGTGTAATTCTGTAAATCTCTAAAACTTTGACGGCAAAAATACGTCAAAAATTTCAGTTTGAGAGTAGTGTAATTCTGTAAATCTCTAAAACTTCATCAATTTCAAATTTGCCGATTGGTAAGTTTGAGAGTAGTGTAATTCTGTAAATCTCTAAAACTCAACAAATTCGGAAATATATGGGCTTCGTGTTTGAGAGTAGTGTAATTCTGTAAATCTCTAAAACAATATGTATTCCGTTAAAAGGCTCGTCCAATGTTTGAGAGTAGTGTAATTCTGTAAATCTCTAAAACACCTGAACTTGAAATGGTAGCATACCAACTGTTTGAGAGTAGTGTAATTCTGTAAATCTCTAAAACATATTGAGTGTCAAATAATAGCAACCTTTTGTTTGAGAGTAGTGTAATTCTGTAAATCTCTAAAACATAACAATATCAGCGTTATCATCTGGTCTAGTTTGAGAGTAGTGTAATTCTGTAAATCTCTAAAACTGCGTAGCAGTGGATATGCTGAACACATCAGTTTGAGAGTAGTGTAATTCTGTAAATCTCTAAAACCTAATATCCTCTTTTAATAGTTTCTATAGCGTTTGAGAGTAGTGTAATTCTGTAAATCTCTAAAACTGGAATCAAGCCGTCTAATCGTTCAAGCAGGTTTGAGAGTAGTGTAATTCTGTAAATCTCTAAAACAGATATATTAAATATATTACACTACTATACGTTTGAGAGTAGTGTAATTCTGTAAATCTCTAAAACTAATATCTAGGTTGATAGGCTATTTTTATTGTTTGAGAGTAGTGTAATTCTGTAAATCTCTAAAACTGTATAGCCTTCGATACAGATTTTTTTAAGTTTGAGAGTAGTGTAATTCTGTAAATCTCTAAAACTTAATTTGTTCCGCCAATGGCTTTTCTGCATGTTTGAGAGTAGTGTAATTCTGTAAATCTCTAAAACATGGATAATATACATAAGGTTGTAAACTTAGTTTGAGAGTAGTGTAATTCTGTAAATCTCTAAAACTTCTGTGCCTGCTACAAAGCAAAAACCTTTGTTTGAGAGTAGTGTAATTCTGTAAATCTCTAAAACGCAACTTCTAAAAAAATCGCAGTAGAAACTGTTTGAGAGTAGTGTAATTCTGTAAATCTCTAAAACGTTGTAGGTGCATTGAATTGGCAACGTGAAGTTTGAGAGTAGTGTAATTCTGTAAATCTCTAAAACCCACCATGATTAAGGCTATATCTTCAATCAGTTTGAGAGTAGTGTAATTCTGTAAATCTCTAAAACGCAACTTCTAAAAAAATCG
>OKJL01000158.1_pt1 | contig 18550 bp, 16 predicted proteins | sample 1613751 | NCBI WGS metagenome assembly OKJL01 (sample SAMN04436874, study PRJEB24849) | human gut metagenome | biome: human gut; feature: NICU; material: stool | host: Homo sapiens | place: USA: Saint Louis, MO | collected 2011-11-11 | reverse complement strand
TATAATTTATAATAAATTTATATTTAATTAAAAAAGCTGATATGATACAATAATAAAAATAAATGTGATTTAGATGTATTAGGAGAGAAATATATGGAACGAAAATGGTATTTAGATCTTTGGGCTCTTATTAGAGAGCCTTTTAAACGTGGAATTCCGGAGATTGTTGAATTTGGCACTATTCAAAGAGGCTTTGCCTGTTCTATAGGGATGCTTGTTATCAACCTTTTGGTAAGTTGGAGTCTGGGCTTTGGACTGTCTTATTTTTTAGGCAATTCACCTTTACAGCTAGGTGTTATTTTAGGTGTCATGGCTGGAGCTGGTATTTTTACAGTAGTTTTTTATGCATTAATGGCATTTGCAGTATTAGCCATTTACTCAGTTATTTTCAGTCAAATAGCTAATAAATTTGGGGCTCATACTAATTATGAGTCTATATTAAAGATTTGTTGGTACCAAGGTGCATATTCTATGGTAATATCCCTTATTTTATCCATTGTTCAAGCGATTCTAGTTCTTATTGTTAATGGCCTTAATTTAGATGTTTATGCACCTGATATTATCTTATATATTATTGGATTCTCTTATTGGATACTCCAAGTGGTGGCCTATATTTGGGGGTTCTGGGTGAGCTTGACCCTTGTGGCGCGTCAAATAGAAAAAAGACGTCTTTCAACTTTTGGTATCGGCATTTTAGCAAGTCTTGTTCCAGTAGTTTTTGTCGGTATATTAGTAGGCCTAGTTATGCTTGCTGTTCGTATGTAATTAAATAGTTATCAAAATAATGAAGGGGCTGTAACAAAATAGCCCCTTGTTTCTGTGCTATACTATGAGTGTTACTTCCCTAGACTGGTAACAGAAAGGGGATTTAGCGTTGCTAGAATTATTTCTTTCTTTAATAGTATCTATCGTAGCAGGTGTAACTTGTCACTAAATCTGCAAGTGGCTAGATAGATATCTTAGCAAGTAACTAGCACATATAAAAAAGACGGTATTCTCAGTACCGTCTTTTTCTTTTGCATTAAGCGATGCAAATTATTTCTTTCTTTAGTCATTTATTATATTACAACTTATCAATAATTTTGTAAAGTATTAGATACTCACTCATTCTCATTAATAGTCTATGCTTTTCAGGCATAGGAAAACATTCACTTCCGATAATATATACTTAGTGGAAGTAAAAACGGAAGTAATTTTTTAGAAAAACCGACATCCTTAACGTTAAGATTTTTGGTCTAACATTAAGGGGTCGGTTCATGTGGATTTTTTGTATGTGTAGAGTTTTTTCTAAAAATTTACTCATGAATTATCTAGCTATCTATCATATTGAAAAAATTAGTATTTACTAATATGGGAGAGGTTGCATAGTATGGGCTTTCACAGAAATTATCAGCCATAATATGAATTGATGATTCATGAATCCCATTTGTAAAAACTCTATAGAAATTTAGCCAAAAATTCATATATATTTCATGCAATAAATTGGGTAGTTCAGATATCTTAATTTACATCTCATACGCGGTGGCTAAGATGGTTTCAGTTAGCCGCCATAAGCCTAGGTGGTAAACAGTAAAGTTCATAAATAGTCTACTATACCAATACACATACATCGCGCCATCCCATCGGCGCCTTGGGGTGCATACATCTCCCAGTGCACCCCGATGCGGGCCCTTTGGTGGTTCAGACATACATTGACTCTCTCCTATGCCGTCTGTCGCCTTAGGGCCTCCTTATGAAGGGTTCCCTCCCAATTCATAAGTATATACATGATGTATATAAATCTCTCTCTCACAACACACAATACACACAACACACAATCCATATGTGTATGGTATAGGAGAAAAAAAGCACCATCGAATTTTCGGTGGTGCTTTTACTTATGTGGATGACATTGGAATTATCAATGTCATCCTTTTTATGTTATATGTATTGTCGTGGCACGCGATCAGAGAAGCCACAGAAGATTTCATAAGGAATGGTGGAGGCGAGGGCTGCAATTTCAAGGGCAGAGATGCTTTCATGACCTTGAGAACCCAATAGTACAACCTTGTCGCCTGGTTTAACCGTAATCGTATTAGGTACAGCCACCATGAATTGGTCCATACAAATACGTCCTACTACAGGGCAACGGGTACCTTGGATGAGGACGGTACCACGATTGGATAGGCTGCGTGGATAACCGTCGGCGTAGCCTACAGGAATAGTAGCGATTGTCATCGGCTCTGGAGTAATATAGGTAGAACCATAACCAATGCCTTCGCCTGCTTCGAGATGTTGCACGTGTACGACTTCACTGTGGAGGGATAGGACTGGTTTGAGGCCTAATCGGTTTGGTACATCGAGAGATGGCATGATGCCGTATTGGATGATACCTGGTCGTGCATCTGTGAATAGACTATCCTTTACGGATAATAGACCGGCGCTGTTTGCCAAGGAAAAGCGATAGTCCGCATCAGGTCTAAAGGCACGGATTTCGTCCACCATTGTATGGAATTTTTGTGCTTGCCCATGGGCGTGGCTTTGATCTGCTGCATCGGCATTGCTCATGTGTGAAAAGAATCCATCTACTGCAAGATTGGGATAGCATTCAACGCGTTTAATGAACTCCACCGCATCCTCTGGTTTAATGCCTATGCGATGCATGCCTGTATCAACAGCTACGGCGACACGGATAATCATATCGTGGTTGTCAGCCACCTTGTTAAGAGCTTCTAAATCTGTGGATTCGCAAACAGCAGGAATAGAATTGGTGTCCGCTACAAGTTCAAAGGATTGTGGTCTCGTAAGGCCCAATAGATAAATAGGAACCATAATACCAGCATTGCGAAGTGGTACAGATTCTTCTGGAATCGCGACAGCTAAGGATTCATAACCTTCTTCAACAGCGATACGTCCCATCATAACGCTACCGTGACCATAGCCGTTGGCCTTGATAACAGCTGTGGATGTACTCCACTCAGGGAGGCTGTCTTTTATTTTGCGTAGGTTCTCCCGAACCAAGCTTGTATCAATCGTTAAATATGTTGGTCTCATGATAATTTCACTCCTAAAATACATTACTTTTATTGTATAACTTTTAGGGAATTAAACAATAGTTTTTGTGAAAGTTTATGCTAAAATTTCATTTACACTTATTATCTAGATGTTATTAGTCATAATTAGTATAGGATGATATTGAATATGACGTATAATTCACAGCTTTTAGTAGTATAATTAGTATATAAGATGCTTTCACAAATCATAGAAACATAGAGGAGGATATGATGAACGAACGAGTTGTAGTAGTTAATGCTAGCAAGATGAACTACGATCATTTACTAGATTTTTCTGTTTTATCAAATGATGTACAGGTCTATGACGATAGCACTAATGAAGAAGTTATTGAACGTATTCAAGGGGCTCGTGTGGTGGTGACCAAAGAATTGCCAGTAGGGGCGGATTTACTCTCACAATTCCCTGACTCAGTAAAACTCATCGTAGAAGCGGGTACTGGATATAATAATATCGACCTTGATGCGGCGCGTGCAAAAGGAATTACGGTGTGCAATATCCCTGCATATAGTACGGAACGTGTGGCACATACTGTGATTATGATACTTCTCAATTTTTCATCTACTATGCAGCAACAAATCGGTATGCTCGCTAAAGGTGACCGTAGTAATTTTACAAAATATCTACAAGTTAGCCATACAGAAGTAAATGGTAAAACACTAGGTGTGGTTGGCGCTGGTCACATCGGTATGGAAGTCATCAAAGTAGCAAAGGCACTCGGTATGAATGTCTTGGTTCATACGCGCACACCAAAGGCTGATGGAGATGGCATTCGTTATGTAAGCCTTGATGAATTACTAGAACATAGTGATTATATTACATTGCATTGCCCATTGAATGAGCAAACTAAACATATGATTAATAAGGATACAATCGCTAAGATGAAATCATCGACGATCATCATTAATACTGGTCGTGGTGCACTCATTAATGAAGCAGACCTTTGTGACGCATTAGCGGCTAAACGCATTGCAGGTGCAGGCCTTGATGTACAAGAGGTAGAACCTCCAGCAGAGGATAGCCCTTTATATACACTTGATAATGTTATTATCACACCTCATATGGGATGGAAAGGCTTAGAAACACGTCGACGCTTGGTAGGCATTATTCGAGATAATGTACAAGCCTTTTTGAAAGGTGAACCAATTAATGTGGTCTCTTAATAGATAGACAAATAACCCCTGACCGGTTGTGTGGTCAGGGGTTATTTTCGTTTAGGGCTAGATCATAGATCAAGTTTTTAATATATATATGATATATATCAAGGGAGGTAGTTATCCTCAAACTTGATTATGATTAGTTGGTGTTTTGATGGGACACCACCAATGTCTACGATATGCTTTTATGCCTTCTACAACGGTTTTGCTCGCTTTGGCAGCTAAATCCTTTGTAGCGGCCGGGATGCCATCAAGGCGGTAAGTGATACCTAATTCCTTGTATTTAGCAACACCCATCACATGATATGGTAAACAGTCGACGGCTTGTAAGTTGCGTAGTGAGCCTAAGAAAAAGCCTAGCTTATAGTGACGATCTGCGTTGTCTGTAATAGTAGGTACCACCACGTGACGCACCCAAATCGGCACATTTACATCAGCTGTCAGTTTTGCGAATTGAAGGATTGGTTCTAAAGGCTGTGCGGTTAGCCATTTGTGGACAGTAGGATCGATGTCCTTAATATCCAAAATGACGAGACTCGTTACACTCAGTAACTTACGGTATGCCACCTCTTGGTGGGGATCAAAACAAATTCCACTTGTATCTAAACAGGTATGGACGTTTCTTTCACTAAAATATGTGAAAAGCTCGATGACAAAGTCAATTTGCATCAATGCTTCCCCACCTGTGACAGTAATGCCACCGTTCGTATAGAACTGACGGTTACGTTCGTATTGCTGCCAAATCTCTTCGACGGTCATAAACTTAGCTTCTTGGCTTTCTTCATTCCACGTGTCTGGATTATGGCAATAGGCACAACGCATGGGGCATCCTTGAAGAAATACCACCATGCGCATGCCTGGACCATCAACCGTACCCATCGTTTCTAGTGAATGAATACGTCCTGTCATAGAAAACCTCGATTAGATTTGTTGATGGAATGTACGGGAAATAACTTCATCTTGTTGTTGTTTCGTCAATTTGTTGAAGTGTACTGCATAACCAGATACACGAACAGTCAATTGAGGATACAACTCAGGATGTTTTTGAGCGTCTAACAATGTTTCACGAGTGAACACGTTAACGTTCAAATGGTGACCGCCCTTTTGGGAGTAGCCATCCAATAATTCTACCAAGTTATCCACTTGTTGTTGGTTGCTCATGGGTATTCCTCCTTTCAACCAAAATATGAGTACTGATGCCGGTGAAAGCATACAATACGGCGGAAGATTATTTATCTTCCTCTATAGTAACATTTGGTTCGCTGCAAGCGAAGTTTGTATTGCTGTTAGGCAATTGAGAAGGGTCTAACTCAATATCAAAATCGCCTACGGATACAAATGTTTCACCAGATTTACCTAATGCGTCTGGAACGATGGAGAAGGTATTGGAAATACCGTCAGAGCAATCGCGCCATGGCATTTTTGCAACGGAAGACAACGAAGCTACGGCACCGTGAGAGTCACGACCATGCATAGGGTTAGCACCAGGAGCGAATGCTTGACCAGCCTTACGGCCGTCTGGTGTGGAACCTGTTGCAGTACCATATACTACGTTAGAAGTAATTGTTAACAAGCTCATAGTAGGAACGGATTGACGGTATGTAGGATGTTTACGAACCTTGTTCATAAATGTGGATACAACCATGGAAGCCAAGCTATCTACACGATCGTCATCGTTACCATATTTAGGGAATTCACCTTCGATTTCGAAATCAACAGCGATGCCGTTTTCGTCACGAATAGGTTTTACCTTAGCGTATTTAATAGCGGACAAGGAGTCAGCTACTACGGATAAACCAGCAATGCCAGTTGCGAACCAGCGAGTTACCTTACGGTCATGCAATGCCATTTCTAGTTTTTCATAAGCGTATTTATCATGCATGTAGTGAATGATGTTCAATGCGTTTACATATACGCCTGCCAACCATTCCATCATGTCGTCGAATTTTTCCCATACTTCGTCAAAGTCTAAGTATTCGGATGTAATAGGGCGGTATTTAGGCCCGATTTGTTTCTTAAGTTTTTCGTCAACGCCGCCGTTGATTGCATAAAGCAAGCATTTTGCTAGGTTAGAACGAGCGCCGAAGAATTGCATTTCTTTACCAATACGCATTGGAGATACGCAACATGCGATTGCATAGTCATCACCGGAGTTAGGACGCATCAATTCGTCGTTTTCATATTGGATAGAAGATGTTTCGATAGATAACTTCGCACAGAAACGGCGGAAGCCGATAGGCATGCGAGGGGACCATAATACAGTGAGGTTTGGTTCTGGAGCAGGACCAAGGTTAGTCAATGTATGTAGGTAACGGAAGGACATTTTGGAAACCAATGTACGGCCGTCAGTACCCATACCACCGATAGATTCCGTAGTCCAAACAGGGTCGCCTGTGAACAAGTTGTTGTATTCGTGAATACGTGCAAAGCGAACCATACGCAATTTCATGATGAAATGATCTACGAATTCTTGGATTTGTTCTTCAGTGTATGTGCCGTTGCGAAGGTCGCGTTCAGCGTAGATATCGAGGAATGTAGAGTTACGGCCGATGGACATAGCGGCACCATTTTGTTCTTTGATAGCGCCAAGGTAGCCGAAGTAAATCCATTGCATAGCTTCGCGAACGTCTTTTGCTGGCTCGGAGATATCGTAACCATAGGAGGCAGCCATTTCTTTCAATTCCTTCAAGGAACGGATTTGATCTTTAATTTCTTCGCGGTCGCGAATTACGTCTTCAAGCATATCACCCATAGTGATGTTGAATTCTTGGTTTTTCTCTTCGATTAAGTAGTCGATACCATATAGAGCGATACGACGATAGTCACCGATGATACGGCCACGGCTGTATGCATCTGGCAAACCAGTTACAATGTGTGCTGTACGAGCGGCACGCATTTCTGGAGTGTAAACATCGAATACGCCGTCATTGTGCGTTTTACGGTGCTTTTTGAAGAAGTCCTCTGTTTGAGGATCCATTTTAAAGCCATATTCTTCGATAGCAGATTTTGCTGTACGAAGGCCGCCATAAGGGAACATAGCGCGTTTTAGAGGTTTATCAGTTTGTAAACCAACGATTGTTTCAAGGTCTTTGTCGATATATCCTGGCGCATGCGCAGTGATGTGTGTTGCCACGGAAGTATCGGCATCAAGCATGCCACCTTTTTCGCGTTCTTCTTCGTATAGTTTCATTACCTTGTCCCACAATTTTGTAGTACGTTCTGTAGGACCAACTAGGAAGGAGTCGTCCCCTTCATAGGGAACATAGTTTCTTTGGATAAAGTCGCGTACGTCAATCGCTTTATCCCACACACCTGTGTTAAAATCTTTCCATGCAGTATGTTGCATTTTGCACCTCCATAAATGGATATAACTATAGATTTTGATATATCTAGTGTACAATGTTTATCTAAAACTCACAATATATAAATGATATGGATTTTCAATACATATTATGCAAATTTCGTAAGAATAGATGTTATTTGTAATTTAATAATATTGAAAACACTATATAAATATATTGAAAATGTAGTACTTAGCTTGCTTTATTTGGGTGTGTATATTTGAAAGAACTAATTTTTGCATTATCTTTAAATAATGAAAACTTATATCAATAAATGGAAAGCATTCGATATATTGTGATGGATCTTCTTGGAATTGTAGGGCGTTATTATGGTAATATTTAGATAGTATTGATTATGGAATTACGTAGAAAGGTAGATGCTAATGACAAATCGTATGAAAGCCATTTTAGGGGCATCTGCCACCATTGCCGTTTGGGCTACGGCGTTTCCTTTTGGTAAAGTAGCATTGCAATCCGTAGATGCATTGACACTCTCTGTAGCGAGGGTTGTAGGTGGTGCTATACTCATGCTAATTATTGGTGTATTTAAGGGATTACATATACCTACATCTTGGCGTGAGTGGGGCCTATATATTCTGTTAGGGGCCACAGGAAACTTCGTTTACCAAGTCGTTTTTAATGAAGGATTGCGAACAATACCGGCCGCTACATCTAGTATTATTATGGCTTTGACACCGATGACTACAGCATTGATGGCATTGGTAGTCTATAAGGATAAAATACGTCCTATAGGTTGGATCTTCACCATAACTGCTTTTATGGGTGTGGCCGTTATTATTTTTTGGAATTCCACTCTGACCATTCCAATGGGGGCCATATGGACGTTGATTGGTATGATACTGTTTGCGGTTTATAATATTCTAAATCGCGGGCTTAGTCTGAAAGGTTATGACTCTATTACTATCGCTATGTGGTCGATGTTTACAGGTGCCATTATGGCACTACCTTTTGCAGATCATGCTATTGAAATGATTGTAGCCGCACCAATTACTGCGAAGCTTGCTATGATATACCTAGCATTCTTTTCCAGTGCATTAGGATTCGTATTCTGGAGCTATGCCTTTGAACATGCTGAAAAAGTTTCGGATGTAACCAATTTTATGTATATTTCGCCAATCGTGGCAGCCGTAGTAGCAGCCTTTTTATTAGGAGAATATCCTAATATGGGACTCTATATTGGAGCGCCAATTATACTAGGATCATTATTCTTATTTAATCGATATAGATAAATAAAAGAACCTCAACCTTTTTTGAACTGCACCCCAAAAATTGGACACAATTTTTGGAGGTGCAGTTCATTTAGTGTTGAGGTTCTTTTTGGTGTTTGACAGTCATTATAAATTGTAGTAATCTAAGTATACAATTAAAACATACTTTAAAGATATGTTTTAGAAAAATATTAATTCCTACTAATATATAGGGAAAGAGGTGGTACAGTGATTGCTATACGAAATGTAACGAAAGAGTTTGACGTTAATAAGCAAAAGGTTACTGCATTATCTGATGTAAACTTTACCATAGAAAAAGGCGATATATTTGGCATTATTGGCTTTAGTGGAGCTGGTAAATCTACACTGCTTCGCATGATTAATGCCTTAGAGGTACCTACCTCTGGTCATGTTGAAATAGATGGTGTGAATATCAATGGTTTAAGTTTTAATGAGCTTAGAAAGGTTCGTAAGCGCATCGGTATGGTTTTTCAACAGTTCAATTTGTTGAATGCTAAATCTGTGTATGATAATGTGGCTATCCCGTTAATTCTTAATAAGGTGCCAAAATCCGACATTGATAAAAAAGTTAAAACCTTATTAGACTTTGTTGATTTGGGCGATAAAGCAAATGCATATCCTGGAGAATTATCTGGTGGTCAAAAACAACGCGTTGGTATTGCCCGTGCATTAGCTACAGATCCATCCATATTGCTTTGTGATGAAGCAACTAGCGCTCTAGATCCCGATACAACAGAATCTATATTACAATTACTAGAACGTGTTAATCGTGAATTAGGAGTAACAGTAGTCATCGTGACTCATGAGATCGATGTAATTCAGAAAATATGTAATCGAGTTGTAGTTATGGAGCATGGAAAGCTCATAGAGAGCGGATCTGTACTTGAGGTGTTTAGTAAACCTAAACACGAAACAACAAAGCGATTTGTTAGGACTGTAATTCCTGATGAAATTCCATCAACAGTGAAACATACATTAGCTTGTGATAAAAGGCCATACACAATTCTTAAGATGCATTTCTTAGGAAATAATACGACAGATAATGTTCTATATCATATTAATAAAACCTTTGATTTAGAAACGAGTGTATTATTTGCTACGGTAACAGAGTTAGAACATACTGTACTTGGTATATTTATTGTTCAGTTTATTGGTGATGATCTTGAGATGGGTAAGGTAAAAGAGTATCTTATCGGTCAAGGTATTGAATGGCAGGAGGTGACACTATAATGGATTTCTTCATGCAAGAACTTGGTGTTCCAGGATCGCAGTTATTATTAGCAGCAGAGCAAACCCTATATATGGTGTTCTTATCCCTGTTCATTGGCACCGTACTAGGGCTGATTATTGCGGTTACCTTAGTGGTAACAAATCCAAATGGTATCGTGAAAAACAGTATTGTCTATACGATTACGAATACTATTGTTAATATTGTGCGCTCTGTGCCGTTCATCATCTTAATGGTATTTATATTGCCGCTCACAAAGATGATTGTAGGAACGCGTGTTGGTACAACAGCGGCCATCGTACCGCTTGTTATATTTATTGCGCCTTATCTTGCTCGACTCTTTGAAAACTCTATTTTAGAGGTTAATAAAGGCATTATCGAGGCTGCGCAATCGATGGGGGCCTCTCATTTTGAAGTGATTTGGCATTTCTTGTTGCCTGAGGCAAAAGGATCTCTTATCTTATCGATTACGACTGGTACTATTGGTCTTATCGGTGCTACTGCTATGGCTGGTGCTATTGGTGCTGGCGGCGTAGGTGATTTGGCGCTTACCTATGGCTATGAACGGTTAAACTTCCCATTGATGTTGTTTACCGTTATTATTCTCATTATTTTTGTACAAATTATTCAAACTATAGGGAACTACTTTGCACGTCGTGCGCGTCGTTCCTAATTTGATGAAATAGATTTTAGTTATATTGATTGTGAAAGTATAGGAGAAAATACTATGAAATTTAAAAAGCTTCTTGCCCTTGGTGCGGCATTAGTATTCAGCGTAGCTTTCATCGCAGGCTGCGGTTCTAATAATAGCGATAATGGAGCAAAGAAAGAATTAACATACAGTAAGTCTCAAGGCCCGTATTCTGAATTGTTTGAAAAGGGCGTTAAACCAATTTTGGAGAAACAAGGCTATACCTTTAAAGGCGTAGATATGTCTGATTTGGTACAAGCTGACCAAGTGTTAAGTGATGGTGAGGTTGACTTTAACGTTGAACAACATACAGCATACATGAAAAACTTTAACGAAAAACAAAATGGTCATCTTGTAGCATTAACACCAATTCCAACAGTACCAGCAGGTATCTTTAGTGGTTCTAAAACATCTTTAGATCAAGTGGCGGATGGCGACACTATTGCTGTACCTAATGATGCATCCAACATGGCTCGTGCTTATGCGTTATTGCAAAAAATCGGTTGGATTAAGCTTGATCCTAACAAAGATTTAGCAACAGTAACTCAAGCAGATATTATTGAAAATCCTAAACATCTTAAATTTACAGAAATGAAATCCCTTACAATTCCTTCTGTACGTACTGACTTCGATTATATCGTTATTACAGGCGCTATTATTTATAATGCAAAAATTGATCCTAAATCTGCATTGGCAAATGAAGACGTATTGCCACAATGGTTATTACAACTCGTAGTTAATGAGAAAAACAAAGATACACAATGGGCAAAAGACATTGTAGCAGCTTATCACTCTCAAGAATTCAAAGACTACATGGAAAAAAATAACAATGGCCTATGGTTCGTACCAAAAGGTGAATAAGAAGGGATACTAAATCGAAATAAAGTATCCTTATGTTCTACTTGTTCTCTAGATAGGTTCATGATATACTTTTACTAGAGAAACGTGCTATGCATGTGCACAAATAAGAGAACCACCAATAAGTTGCAGCTTATTGGTGGTTCTTTTGTTTTTTACGGAAAACAATCCGAGGCTAGTTACCAATTAACAAAAATAGCAAGTCTAACCATTTACAAATATAATAAGAAATTATATTTATCGTGACTGCTAAGAGAAGAGAAACAAACGTACTACGCATAATGCACCTCCTTTCCATTACCGGATTTGGAAAGGTTGGTAACATCTTTATTTTAGTACTAATATTTACATCAGAGTATATTAAAGAAATGATTAATATAGAGGTTGATAAAGTATATATTTATAAAGTTGGGAATATCATTTTTCACAAAAAGTTATAGATAATTCCTTCATTCATTGTTAATTGCTATATGAATTTTACATACTTATTCCTGCTACATAGTTTTCGTATAGTTCTTTATAGTGACCACCGCGTTCAATCAGTTCGTGATGTGTCCCTTGTTCTACAATGGTACCGTTTTCTACTACGAGTAGGAAGTCCGCATTCTTAATTGTAGACAAGCGATGGGCGATGATGATACTTGTACGTCCTTTGAGGAGGGTATTCATAGCTTTTTGAACCTCCACCTCGGTGCGTGTATCTACATTTGCTGTTGCTTCGTCGAGGATGAGAATACTAGGGTCTGCCAAGAAGGCACGAGCGATGGTGATTAATTGGCGTTGACCTTGAGATAGGTCATCACCACCTTGTTTGAGAACTGTATCATAGCCATCTGGCAAGGTTCGGATAAAGTGATCTGCCATGGCGAGTTTGGCAACGTATTCAATTTCTTCACGACTAGCATTTGGTTTGCCGTAGCCAATATTATCTGCGATAGTGCCTGTAAAAATCCAAGCATCTTGTAATACCATGCCTACTGTGTTGTGTAAGCTTTCACGAGACACATCGCGAATATCGACACCATCGATGGTGATGCGGCCATTTATAATGTCATAGAAGCGCATAATAAGGTTTACCAATGTGGACTTGCCAGCACCTGTAGGACCTACAATAGCTACCATGGCGCCGCCAGGAATATGGATGTTGATATCCTTCATAAATACATTGGACGGCGTATAGCCAAAATCAACATGTTCAAAATCTATAGTGCCTGGATGTGTTGATGTATTAGCTAGCGTTTTCTTACCCGTATCGATTTCGGATGGTGTATCAATAACCTCGTAAATACGGCCCAAGGCCGCCGCAGTTTCTTGGAATTTTGTGAGGATATAGGAACTGCGGGATAGAGGGTCCGAAACTTGACCGACATAGAGGAAGAAGGCTTGGATATCACCAATGGAAATAGAACCACGTAATACCATGAGCCCCCCTTGAATGGCAACGAGGCAATAGGTGATTTGATTTAGAAATTTAACGAGCGGTTCTACTAGTTGACTTGTGAAAGCAGCATTTCGCATACTTTTAAAGAGATTCTCGTTAAGTATGTTTACTTGATGAGTAGTGGTTTCTTCTAGTCCAAAGGTTTGGATAAGCGGTTTTCCTACTACGATTTCCTCTATACCACAATTGAAAGCACCTAGAGCACTTTGGTTTTTGAGATAGATGCGACGCGCTCGTTTAGATAACCATGTTAAACATACGATACCTATGAATATAATAGCGATGATAGAGATGCCTAGTATAGGGCTAATCCACAGCATCATTGCAGTAGCACCAATAATGCCGATAATGGCAGATACAAGGCCTGGCACGCCTCGGCCTATTGTTTCTGCTACAGTATCTAAGTCAGAGGTGAGACGGCTTAGTAAATCACCTCGCTGGTGATCGTGAAAGTACTCGATAGGCAATGAGTATAAATGAGTACTCATGCGTGTACGTAAAGCGAGTACTGTTTTTGAACCGATAGAGGCCATCATGTATTCCCCAAAGTAGGTGAATAAGGCATGTCCACTATAGATGGCAATGAGCCAGAGGATGATTGTATCAATAGAGGCAAAGATAGTATTGATATCTTGATCTGTTTGTAATCCACTAACAATAGCATCTACGACCTTGCCAAGTAACACCGGAGCAGATACCTCAAACATAGCAGCTGTAATAAGTGCTAGGATAAGCAGTGCGAGCCAACCCCATTGGCTTTTAGATTCTATTAGGAAACGACGTAATGGGCTCATGCTGTCACCTCCTGAGATGCTAAAATTTGTTGATATACAGTAGAGGTAGTTGCTAGCTCATCATGTGTGCCATATCCTGCAACTTGACCTCTGTTGATGATTAGAATATGGTCTGCTTTTTTAGCAGCACTTACCTTTTGTTCTACAGAAATGAGAGCAGGGCGATTATCCTTTTGCAATTCTTCGTATAATGCACTGCGAACAGCACGTTCTGTGGTACCATCGAGAGCAGAGAAGCTATCGTCGAATATGAATAAATCAGGTTTACGCACTAAGGCTCTAGCCATAGCAAGGCGTTGTCGCTGACCACCTGATAGATTAGTGCCCCCTTGAGCGACCATATGTTGGTAACCACCTTCAAGACGGTCGATAAATTCATCTGCCTTGGATAGACGACATGCATTTTCTACATCTTGAGCGGTAACTTCCTGATTTGGTGCTGCACCATATCGTACGTTCATATCTACTGTACCAGTAAATAAATAAGCTCGTTGTGGTACATAACCGATCCGGGCACGCAAGTCATCTACATTCCACTCATAAATGGACTTACCTTTAAAGAGAATATCTCCAGATTCAATAGAGAAGAGGCGAGGGATAAGATTGGTGATTGTACTTTTACCAGAACCGATATCGCCCATAATCGCTAACGTCTCGCCATGATATACCGTAAAGGAGATATTTTCCAGCGCAGGGGACTCAGCATTGTCGTAACGGAAGGTAACGTTACGGAATTCCAGAAGTGGTGTATTATCGGTTGAGGTTGAGGTTGAGGTTGAGGTTGAGGTTAAGGTTAAGGTTAAGGTTTCTGTTTCTGTTCCTGTAGAGTTTTGGTAGCTTCCTTGACTAGTAGAATACTTAGTAGATTGAGAAATTGAATTTGTCATACTACTAGCATATGGTTCAGGGAATGAATCTGTATTTTCGTGTTCTAACAACTCACGAATACGAGCGTAACACACGATAGCTTCCGGGATGTCGATGATTACGAATATGGCCATGAGCATACTCAATAGGATGAGGTTTGCATACTCGATAACGGCCATGATGTCACCTACTTGTAGGGAACCCATGCTGACGTTGTAGCCGCCGAGCCAGAGAATAGCAACGGTACTCATATTAAATAGAATGAGTATCGTCGGTAACCCGATGGCAAAGGTTTGGCGCAGTTTTTTGTTCAGTTGGGCGGATTCTGTAAAAATAACAATTTCCTTGTCGTTTTCGTAGATTTTTCTGTTGAAAGCTCTGATAACAGGCATACCTACGATATGATCTCGAACCATATCGGTGATATCATCTAGCTTTAATTGAATAGCTTTGATAATTGGTAAGACGCGACTTTCAATAAAGATAATGGTAAATATCATGCAAGCCATAACGGCAAGGATGACGAGACCTAGTTGCCAGCTCTTATAGAAGGTAAGTCCTAGACCGACGCAAATCATGAGTGGCATAGGGAGGATCATATTTAAACCTTCCCCGAGAACAGATTGAATTTTTTCTACGTCTCGGCTTGTGCGCATCAAGATGGTGCCAGTACCAAAGTGTGTAAAGTCGCGGAGTGAAAAGTATTGTAATGCTTTTACTAGATCGTCACGCAATACCTTGCCTACAGATGCTGAAATATGAGCACTCATAGCAACACCTAGAATAGCGGATAGGACGGTTAGTAATGCCACAACAAGCATGTTCATGCTAGAGGTGGTAATCATCTCTAGGTCGCCTTTAAGGACACCATCATTGATGATGGTTGCCGTCAATGTTGGTATATATAATGTGCCTGCTACAGTGAGTAACGAAAGGACCGATACGATGATGACAGGAAACCATAAAGGTTTTATATAGTGTATGAATGGTTTCATTTAAATCCTTTCAGTAAAATTAGGTGAATTAACAATTTTAGATATATATTATATTGCATAAATTTAAAATTATCTAGTAGGATGAAATTTATTACTAAAAGTTTATTATCAATTAATAAGTATTATGATTAAGTTTATATCATCTTATTAAAATTTTTGATATACTAAATAGGCATTTTTTTGCAATTTTTGTTTTGAAGTAGTAAGGAGAGTTTCTAATGAAGTTGAATTGGAAATTATTCGCACCGCTTGTAGTAGCTATTCTTGTATGGCTCATCGGTGCTCCTGAAGGTCTTAGCGCAAATTCTTGGATTTATGTAAGTATTTTCGCAGGCCTTGTGGTAGGTTTGATTTTAGAACCAATGCCACCAGCTTTTATCGGTATCATTGCTGTTACCGTATCTATGTTGTTTAAGGTTGGTCCTGCCCCTGTGGTAGATAAAGCAACCGGTGTCGCTAAGGCGATTACTGATGCGCAAGCTATCAGCTGGGGCCTCAGTGGTTTCTCTAATGCTATCGTATGGTTGATCTTTGCAGCCTTCATGATTGGTATTGGTTATGAAAACTCTGGCCTTGGTCGTCGGATTGCTTTGTTCCTCGTAGCAAAGCTTGGTAAGTCTTCCTTAGGTCTTGGTTATGCCATCGCTATTACTGACCTTGTGTTGGCTCCATTTATTCCAAGTAATGCGGCTCGTTCTGGTGGTACGATTTACCCAATCGTATCTAGTATTTGTCCAATGTTTGACTCTTATCCAGATAAGAACCCTCGTAAAATTGGTTCCTATTTGAACTGGGTAGCGTTGGCAACTACATGTGTATCTAGCTCCATCTTCTTGACTGGGGCAGCGCCAAATCCATTGGCTCTAGAATTGTCTGCTAAATCTGGCATCGTAGCGGCGAACTGGGGCACATGGTTCCTCGCATTCTTGCCAGTAGGCCTTATCTTGTTCATCATCACTCCATTGTTGACCTATGTATTCTGCAAACCAGAGGTGAAAGGCTCCCCTGAAATTGCAGCCTGGGCAAAGGATGAGTATAAGAAACTAGGTTCCATGACACGCAGTGAAATCTTCATGGCCTTGATTTCTGTATTGGCTCTTGTGTTGTGGATTGGTGCGTCTACATTCAAAGTAAACCCTACAACAACAGCTTTGATCGTTATTATCTTGATGATTTTCACTAAGATTATGACATGGCAAGACTTCCTTGCTAACAAACCAGCATGGAATGTTTTGACTTGGTTTGCGACACTCGTACCTATGGCTTCTGGCCTTAAAAATGTAGGCTTCTTGGAATGGCTTGCTAAATCTGCTGGTGGTTCTTTGGTTTCTTTAGATCCTACAATGGCAGTTCTTGGTTTGTTGTTAGCATTCTGCTTGCTTCGTTACTTCTTTGCTTCTGGCACTGCTTATGTAACAGCTATGGTAGGCTTGTTTGCTACTCTAATTCTTCAAATTCCTGGTGTTGATCCAGCTCAAGTTATGTTAATTCTGTTAGTACCAATGGGTATTATGGGTATCCTTACACCATATGGTACTGGTCACAGCCCAATTTGGTTTGCTAGTGGCTATAACAAAGGTCCTGAATTCTGGAAATTAGGCGCTATTTTTGGGATTATCTACCTCGCGATCTTTATCGTGGTGGGGATTCCATGGATCCAGTTCGTAATGCCACTTTTAGGCTAGTTTTAAAGCCCTAATATATCTCTCTGCGCTCCAGTTCTTCGCAAGTCGCTCGATAGATATATTAGGGCTTTTTCATACCTAAAATGAACCTCTAGATTGTGTTATAATAATGCATATAGAGGTTGCATATAAACGCGAGGTATATATGTCTATTCTTGAACGTACAATACAATCAGTAATATTTGAACTGGGTGCGATTTTAATCGGGATGCTAGTCATTGAATTTATTCCTCATGAGGGGCAACCATTGTTGTTGATGATATTAATTTCGTTGACTGCAGTCATATGGAATTTCATATTTAACTGGATCTTTGATAAATTAGTACCAGGTGATCGATTGGCACGAGGCCCTGTAATTCGCACGATTCATGCTGTATTGTTTGAAGGTCTATTATTGGCGGCTACGGTGCCAATGATTATGTATATGATGAGTATCACCCTGTGGATGGCTTTTATTACGGATATTTCTATGACTTTGATTATCTTGGTGTACACCTATGTCTATAACTGGGTGTATGATCGGGTACGTTTATTTTTTGTGAAAGCTTAATCTATTTGTTTGAGGTAAGTACCTCTTGTAAAATTTATATCGTATAAGTGGAGGTTCTTATGTCTACAAAATCTATTACAGGCACCGGCCTTTTGTTGGCCGTAGCCTTGTTAGCGCAAAGTTTGCGTCTTATGTTTCCATTTATTCCGAATCAAGTTAGTATGTTCCTTATCGGTTCCATTACATCGGCTACATTTGTGCTTGCCACATGGCGTTATGGATGGAAAAATGGTCTTGTTATTGCCTGGGTTGCGCCAGTTGTAGCACATTTACAAGGCATGTTACCATTGCCACCATTTATTTTTATTACAGGATTAGGCACGACAGCCTATGTATTAGTCGCACATTGGTTGCAACATAAACCAAAACTTTTACTTATCATTGTGGCTGCATTGGTGAAAGCAGGCGTTCTATTTGGTGGATATTCGTTGTTTTTCTCTTTATTCCAACTTCCACCAAAGATTGTAAATGCCATGCTCTTTGTATCTAGTTGGCCACAACTTGTGACATCCTCATTAGGGATTATTTTGGCATTGCTAATTATGAAACGTGTTAAATAGGTTTGATAGTTCTTTTATAATAAATCAAGGGTTATAGGACAAAAAGTGTTGCTATTTTAGTCCCAAAGATTGGTAAATAGGC
>OKJL01000154.1_pt1 | contig 18921 bp, 19 predicted proteins | sample 1613751 | NCBI WGS metagenome assembly OKJL01 (sample SAMN04436874, study PRJEB24849) | human gut metagenome | biome: human gut; feature: NICU; material: stool | host: Homo sapiens | place: USA: Saint Louis, MO | collected 2011-11-11 | reverse complement strand
GAATCTCGAATACCCAGAAATTCGCCTCAGGTGAGACCTCACGATGGGCGATCACGTCATAGACCGTCCCAACTTCTGCTGTCATGCTCATTACTTTCACTCCTTCGGACTCGTCACGCCTGCTCGCTCCAGCTGCGCCAGGACACCAGCGGACATGAGCCGGTGACCTGTTGGTATCGATACACGCCCGGCCCCGTTAGACCTCCCCCAGATTTCACGACTTCCTTATCACCAACGAGACCGGCGACGCACCTAGTACGTCGCCAGCCTCGTACCCTATGTCTCGTCCCCTTACTGGTAGGGGTCGTAAGGGAAGCCGTAAGTGTGTTCCAGGGCCTTGCGCAAAAGGTCGTTCATAGTCGTGTGCTCCTCGACGGCCCTCATCTTCAGCGCCGTGTGGGTAGCGGTGGGTAGCTTGACGTTGAACGCGGTGATCGGAGTCTTGGCTGACTGAAAGGTTTCAGAGACACTAGCTCCCTGACTTGCCGCCATCCGACCGGTGTAACGGCTGGCCTTGTCTGCGGCGGTGGGCTTGCGGTTCTTACTCACTTCAGCATCTCCTGGATCTGGGCAGCAACCTGGGCGAACTCTCCTAGATCTGTTGGCCGGGTCCCGATGGCTTGCCGATAGGCGACCCGCCGATGAACTTCCGCGTCGAGAACGTCTAGGCCCTCGACAGCGGCGGCCCCCTCATAGGCGTCACGGTATTGCCTGGTCCAATCGGCCTTGTTGAAGAGCAAGGCCCGGCGCGTGCTGGGCCACCTGGTAGGTCATCAACGCTCGATCCATATCCAGGTCCCCCGACTCAGTCGGGATAATAACCACATCAGCAACCTCGAGGGCTGCGGTAACCGTCTGAGAGTCACCAGGAGGAGTGTCAATAAAGACCAAGTCAGCATCGATGTCACGGCAACGCCTGACAATGGGGGCATTAGCCGGGCGGACCTCAAAATTCAGCCGGTCACCGGCCTCAAAAGCATCAGTAGCCCAAGACGTCGCCGATCCTTGCGGATCGGCATCCAACAAGACGACCCGATCCTGGCAAGACAGGGCCGTAGCCAGGTAGACCGCCGTGGTCGTCTTCCCAACCCCACCCTTGGTGTTAACAACAGAAATAACCCGTGACATATCTGCATCATTACACACATGTATCAGTGCATCAGTACATCTATGTATCGGCGTGGTGTGAGAAGAAAACCCAGCCCACATACAACGATCCCCCAGCCGACACCAACTCCGAGATCTTATGAAGAGACAACTCCCACAGGAGCTGCACCCCTCACAGGAGCCCACCAGATCCGCGTCAAGACCCCACACCCCTTACCAGCGCACCCTTCGTGACCAGCTCGAGACTCGACCCGATCAAGACACCGCGTAAGCGATGAGGTCACGGCCTAAACCACACCCTCAGCCTCAAGCCTGCACTCACAGAAACCCCTCCTGAACTGGACTTGCTCAGGAGGGGTTTTGTCTTGCCATGCGCCTAGACCAAGGCTGCGGGTCACCTCAGTTTTTCAGCTGCTGCCTTCACGCCAGGCGACGTGCAGACGTTCGCAGGTTTGTTACCAGTCCTGGAGCAAATTTCGGCAGTGAAGAGATTCGCCCCTCCTACGATCGCCCGCGCTTCTTTTGAATTTGGATTAGAAAGAGCTTTTACCACGTTTTTCGGATCTTCCCTCGCCATCCAAGGCATGTAGCTGGGATTCGATGTGGTGATGTCGCCCCAGTAGGAGAAAGGGATGCCTCGTCCTGGGTTGTACTTGCTAAATATATCTTGCTTAGATTCCGGCAAGTTTGCTATTTGCCGACCTTCCCTATCGGCTAACTCATAGGCGTCCAAGTCAACATACTTACTGCTGTACTTGTAGTTCCTAAAAGTAATCGTAGGAATGTTGGAAAGTTCCTTTTCTGCCGGGCTTGACAGGGTGTCTTTTAGCCCGCTGAAGGTTCCGAATCGAGACAAAGCTGCCGCGAGAGGGAGTCTTTCCATCGCGCAGAAGGGGCAGAACTCAGACCCCACATAAAAGAGCTTTACCTTGCCGTCCTTGTCAGGTTTATTCCCAATCTTGGTGACCTGGAGCTCCGAAGAACCGGGGCCAACCTTGTCATAAACGCTTTTAGGAATGGAGACAATCGCCTTAGAGATCATATCCTGCGAAGTCTCTATAGCGGGACCCTGGCGGGACTTATTAATAGCAAGTATCGTACCAAAGATGATAAGAGAGAGGGCCAGTACGCCCACGGCGACATAGGTGATCTTACGGCGCTTCATCTTGAGTGATTCGCGCTCTTGTTCCCTGCGGAGAATTTCTCGTTTGCTCATAAATTTATCAGTAAAGAGAAATTGAGCTAATGTTCAACGGAGGATTAATGAATGCACAGACAAATGAAATGAGATTCACTGTTTTTCTTTCTGTCGATTTAATCGAAAGGCAGTAAGATATTACCACATGAAGGGGCAACGGGTCGCCGGCTCAGGGTGCTATGTCCAGAAATCGTGTCGCAACTGTGCCCGGTAAGCCCGGTTCTGGTCGATAAGTCGGGCACGTCCGAGGTCGGACTTGGCGAGTTTTCCCTCTGCGGTCTGAGCACGAGCCAGTGCGCATCTCGATACTTTCGCACCTCGGCCAGCAGGCCTCACATCTGGTCTGCCGTTTTCGAGCACCTGGCCCACGTCAGCCTCGACGGAAACCACGGCCCCACAACGACTCCACGCGCCCCTGGCTCTTGGACCCTCAGCTAGCTTTGAGGGTCTGGGTGACCTCACGGGTGAGCGCTTGACAAGTCCACGCAGACACGGTCATGCCCTGCCGGGACACATCCCGTTCGATCAGCCTCCACACGCTGGCACTCACTCGGATCGTGCAAGGTTCCAGGGGTTCAGTCTCCACTTCCTCCCAAGCTCGACCCCCGAACGACTCGACCTGCAACCCCTCAAAACCTGACTCAGCTTCACCAGCCCACCGACTGACCATCTCATCGCTAATAAAACACCATTGTCGGCAACAAACTCACTCATCTCGCCCTCCTCATCTAAGCCAGAAACCCTTTCGTCAACCAATCCGCGTGAATCACCAATACGGACCCGTCAGCGCCACGAACAAACACCACCTCGATTACCCGCCCCGCACCATCAAATCCGATCGTGGCTCACCGCACCGGCTCAACATCCTCATCACCCCGACGCACCCGAGCCGGCCAAGGCGAAAACGGCCGACATCAGTTAAGACACCTCAAATAATCGGTCTCGATACATTCGGCCCATTCAACTTCAACACAGCCCACACCAACACCGAAACGCTTCACACTGCCATTAAGCAGCATATTCAGACCACCCTCGAAACAGCACCGTGCCACTGACACTAACAACCCCTTGAGGACACTCTTCAAAGGAAACCATAGCCATTAATAGCACCTCCTTAACCACACCTTTATAAAAACGGGCGCGGTAAACCGAGGAAAGTTCTAAGAGCTACCCCTGTTCGACAAAGCATTCCGAAACAACCGTACGATTATGGTCCAATCTGGTAAAAGGACTCGCGGTAGCTTCTTCCAAGCATAATTTCCAGAAAGCCGCCCGGTACAGGATCTGTCTGGGAACCATCGAACGGACTGTCCATCATCATTTGCAACGCAGCGACAGAGCAGCCAGGGCTGTCAAAGCAATCCAGTACATGAGGCCAAGATGGGCATGCTCCAACTGGCTGTAGACGGACAGTCCTATCCAAACACCGACCGTCTCACCTACAGCAGAGGTGAGCTGCCTCATGTTCATCGATTCCACGACAGGTCGGCCCTCGGTGAGGTTAGCAAAAGCAACATTAAGAATTGGCGTGAATACCATCTCCCCCAACGAAAAGATAAACACCCCACAGAATACAAGGACTACGCCAAGCAATCCCCTTGAAGCATTAAAGAATAGCATCGATATACCAAGAGTATATACTCCTGACATCATGATCTTCTGGACTTTCACTCCAATTTTTAGCTGGCGTTCCACAAGCAAAGATATCGGAATTTGAATCAACACGACAAGCACTCCATTAGTCGTATAGAACAGCGACCTCATCATAGAACTTGTCGCTATTGCAGAAAAGACTAGGGAAAAACTTGAAAAGAATTGCCCTATCAGGATACTGCCTATCAGCGCTATAATCGTTATTTTTCTCGCATCAGCCGTCCTGAATAATTCACGAAAAATTTTGATCCCCATCGGCGACCTCAGGGAACCTTCGCTCATCATCACGCCTTTCGGGGCAGCCATTGGCGCTAATATCGCAGCGATAAAGAGCGCTACACTGACTCCTAATAGAAACTGCTCATAAATATTTCTATCAAGTATCATATTACCGAGTATAGGACCTACCGCCGCAGTGCAATTCGCGACAACTTGAATGACAGCGAAACCGCGGTTTTGGGAAGCTCTATCAGGAGTTGCTAGCGCTATAAAGCTTCGCACACCAGTACCATTAACACTGAACCCTAGGCCCGCAGCGCCCAGAGCAGCAATTATCGCATAGGGGTTTGCCGCAAGCGCCACAACAGCGTAAGAAACCGAGATCAGAGTAAGAGCAATTCTTACGCAACTTCGCACTGATAAACGGTGAAGTGGCGAAGCAAGAAATAGAGCACCACCACGAGTCATCAGTGTAAGCACGCTTACCGACCCCGCGATGAGCCGTTCCTGCGTACTTCCAAATTTCAATGTAAGCAATAGAGGGAGGACCGGTAGCAACGCAAAGTAAGATGATTGGCTGAGAACTTGGTCTGCCATAATGAGGTTGAATACACGCCCAGGAAGCCGCGATTTTGACGGTTTACTTCGTGTCCCTATTGTCTTCACTGGCACCCCTAGACTTGAGTCCAATCAACGACGCTAACAGCTTCTTTAATCGCTTCATCACAAACTTTATCTTCCCGCACGAATCTTCGAGTTTAATGCTCATATTGGTATGACATATTCGATGCATAAAGCTTTCTCTAGTGAATATTAGACATTATATCTATGCTCTTGGTTCATGCGAAGATTATCGGTCGTTCCAGAGGTTGGCGAAGGGTGCGAATAGTGGTGCTGTCTTCACTGGTTCCGATCATTCACATAGCTGATGGCCTGTCGGTCTATGACGCCAGAACACACCTCGACCGAGAGCTCAACCACGAGCCGCTGTGGGAATAGTGAACACGGAACTCATATTAGCAGCGACCCAATCACGCATCTCAACATGTTTGTGCGTAGAGAAATTATTCATAATTAGGTGCAATCCTTCCTAGAGGAGACAGAAAACCCTTGATGGCGATATTGGACGTTGACAACTCCAGCCACGCGACTGACGACGATGTTTAAAGCTGAGAACAAGGTTATCGTAGCGTGCCGCATAATATAGTCATGGTGTGTTTTTCACTGCTCGCCGTAAAATCTACTGCCACGCAACTAATCTCTGCTTACAGGAGCGACACGCACTGCGCAAGCATTAGCAGCGCGATCCAATAACTGAGTCACTGTATGCTCGTCATTGCCACGGGCAACAATAGCAGCTACCCTTGCATGCGAACCATTTACTGCATGTGCTACTTCTCCTGGGAAGCATTCCCAATACAAATCGATTTCTTCAGGGACACTGTCATAGAGCGAAACCTCTGATACCACTCCAGGCGAGGCTTCGATAAACTTTGAAGCAGCACACTGGGTTATCTCAGGCAAAGGATGGAGAGGAAGTCCACACAAAGAATCAATCAGATTTCCATAGTAGTCGATCCCTGGTCGCACAGCTGACACAAGATCCGGCGCAATAAAATCTCCGCCTTGACGCACGTGAAATTCTCCCCATACAATTTTTTTCTCAGGTGTGACCCAAAATTCAACATGCAGATTTCCACACTCAATTCCAAGCGCATTTACACAGCTTTGAAGCTGTTCTTCAAATTCAAGTTTGCTGGATATACTGTTCAGATCAGCTGGCTGGATATGACCAATTTCAACGAAATCTTCGTTGGTTGTTTTTGCTGTGGTTGTGTAGATGCATACCCGTCCATCTATAGCAATACCCTCAACTGAGTACTCAATACCCGTGATAAACTCTTCTAAGCAGTAATTCCCCTCGAGAACGACAGCATCAAGTCCAGAAGTATCTTCAACATTTAAGATGTGTCTAACGCCAACACTGCCCATCCCTATGGATGGCTTAACAATCCAGCCTCTTGGGCTATCGGTTGGTTTTTCAACGACAGCACCTGATGCATCACTAAATTGTAGGCACCCATCAGAAGTCACTCCAACAATACGCAAGCTTTGTGGCTGATAGATACCAGCTTTTCGAAGCGCATCGCGGCACGCCGGTTTATCTTGGATACGTTCAATACAATCAGCAGTATTTCTAGCAACACCAATAGCTTCAGCTAAAAGACTATTCTGCAACTGATAATTTTCGCGCAGTGCCGTTGAAAGAGCTACCCTTCCAGGGCATCGGGTTTCAATTTCTGTCGCTATTTTAGCGATCTCATCAGCATCTAAGCTTCTCCTGTAGGGTCCGGATATTCTAATTAAACAATCAACAGAAATCGGCGGAATTTTGTTCTTTAGTTCTTCCTCGAAATCTACGCCACATATCATTATGTGGCGCTTCTGGCACGCTTCATAGAAGCTTTTAAACCAATGCGTTGAGGCATGAGATCCGGATGTGGTGACACCTACCAACACTGCCCAGTTTCTTTCAGCCACTACGCTGTCACGAGAAAACATTTAACCATTCCCTTCTTCCAAAACCTTCATGTGCATAATGCCCTCCGGTCACTTCGATCAATCTGTACGTCTCACTCGTAGCTTCACGCCATTGGACGGCCTCTTCGGAAGAAACAATCTTATCATCAATAGCGGAAACACAGGTTATAGGGACATGAATCTGCTTAAGTTGGTTACCACAACACGATTCCGCCAGTAAGAGATCATCGAGCGTAGGGCGAACAAACAGATCATCGGATTCATCGGAGTCCAGAATACTTTTAGGAGTCAATCCGTAGCTACGCATACGCTGCCGTGCACGTTCCAAGTTCCATCCCTCTCGCTCCCCCCTGTAACTCTTAGGACTTTGCCCACATAAGGCAACCAAACGAGTCGCGAAGATTCCGTCATTTTCTAAAATATTAGCAGCTACAAACGACAACATCGCGCCAAAGCTAACCCCGGCGAGTATCAACGGCCCAGTCGGAATATCGAAGGATGATCGAAACTTGCTGACGAACTCTCCCATGGTTCTGATGCCGGGTTCAAGTAATCGTTGTCCCCTGCCAGGCGGGCAGTAACCCCAAACTGTAGTATCCCCCTCTAAGACAGACATCGATTGAAAGGCAGGAGCTCCGGCACCCGTAGGAGGGAATATCAGGACTGTGGAGCAACAAGAGGTAGTTGCTGAACTAATACGCTGCCAAAATTCCGGATTCACTGCTCACGCTCCTCAACAGGCATCAGCAAGCTGACCAAGCAGGAAATCGTTGGATTGGAATAGAAGTTCCGCAAGGGGACACGAACACCAAACTGTTTACCGATGGCGGTCAAAAGCTGAACAGCGCGCAACGAATTTCCACCTGCGGAGAAAAAATCACGATCTTCACCGTGGCTCTTCTTTCCAAGAACCATATCCCAGATATTTTGCACTTGATCGTGAACACTGTTACGCTGCATTTGTCCTTGGGATATTCTGTCGTGATCGTAGAGTTCGCTCTGTGTTACCAATTTCAGGCACTCGCTCCGATCGATTTTTCCCGTTCTTGATCTAGGAACATTCTGCGTAGTTACGATCTTGGGAGGAATCATATAGGAAGGTAGAAATTCGGCAAGACGAGAAGTCGTGACCTGAGATTCCCATTCGCGTGGAATCACGAGCGCCAAAAATCCACCACTGCCTTGGTGATAAACTGCACCACATTGTTTCGTGGAGTTAGCAACTCGAGCTGCAGCTCTTTCAACCTCTTCCAAGTGGATCTTGTATCCAGCGATATTTACCGCATTATCGAGCCTGCCAACCAGTGAAAGGACACCATCCTTGATGATTCCCAGATCACCAGTCCGTATTTCACGTTGTCCACTTCCAAGTGTAAAGAACGCATCGTCCCCTAGACTGAGTTGACCATTAACGATATATCCATCGGCCACTGGGGCACCCTGTACGCATATCTGTCCCTCTTCCCCCGATAACTTTTCGTTACCTTTCATGTCCCGAATTACAATTTTCGTAGCACAGATCGGCTTACCAAGGGGGATAGGGTCCGGAATGCTACCTGACCGAGAAACCTCGAAACTTGTCGTGTTAGCCGACGTCTCAGTAGCTCCGTAAAGATTCACTACTCGCGCACGGGGCGCGATCTCGAAGAATTGACGGACAACGCTTGCCATCAGCTGGTCTGCACTGCTGCACACTAGACGGAGCTGAGGAAGAGTGCTCCCTTGCTCTGTGGCAATGTCACACAAGCTGGCTAGTGCTGGAGGTGTCGTAAAAAGGTGGGTAGCACCACTAGACGCAAGTCGATCGAACATCACGTCAGGTCTGCTACGCTCGATATTAGTAATCAAAACACCAGTAACACCTGCCAGCAGAGTCCCCAACACTTCCCAAAATGAAGCAACAAATGAGAGTGGCTTCTGGACGACCACAAGATCGCTTGACTCGTAAGGGTAGGCGTTCCACATCCACGTGATACGGTTCCGCACCGCATCCATTCCTACTTGGACGGCTTTCGGAACTCCTTCTGATCCAGATGTGAAATATAAGAATTTTGATTTATCGCTCCAGGTCAAGGACCTGACATCACTTATCCAGTTCCCTGCAAAAATTGCTTCTTCCGCTGTTGAGTCGTCGATCAGAACCGTTTTAGACCCAAGATTAATAATCATGTCCCGCTCTCGTGAAGCCGGACTATTCAACGGAATCCAAGCAATCTTGACAGGCAACGTCACAGCTGCTATTACAAGGGCAACAGATTTGGCAGATAAATCAAGTCGAGCAGCAAAAGTAACGCCCTCACTTTGCTCTCGGTTGAACCACCTTCTCCACGCAAGGATATTTTTAACTAGCTGTTCCCATGAGCATTGCTCGCCGGCGGGACCGGTCAGACAGACATCACCTGGTTTCTGAATGACTATATTACGAAACCCCTCCAGCAAATCATGTGACGGTTGCATCTTTATCTCCCTTCATACTACATCAATAGCTTTTGAGCATTGTTATCTGAGATGTATCACAATCATTAAGGGCAGTTTTTATGGCATTAGCGACAGTCGTCTTCCCCGAGAGCCAATCAGAGGTAAGGAACCACGCTGTAAGAGCCAGTACTTTATTAGCGCGTTCTGGTGTCACATACGCCACTTTATAAGCAAGTTGCAAGGTATAATCTTCGCCGTGTCGCTGGATATAAAGAGACGCATCATATTTCGTAAACCCAGTATTCAATTCAGTTAAGTGAAGGCTTCGATCACCATCCCAAAACTCCAGAGACGGGTAAGTAAGCATATTCACCATCGTGCTAAACAATGGATCCTCGTTCGTGTGATCAGCGAACTCAGAAACAACCTTGCTAAATACGCTGTCACCGAATGAGACAGCTTCAGTCACATTAGATATCATCGAACGTACTGTGTCACTAATTTTCTTTTCGACATCTATACGAGTTCGTATTGCAATCATGTTAAGCATCAGAGTTGGGACGCCAATTTCATACTCATCGTTTCGCCCTGCTACTGGTGCACCGACAACAAAATCATGTTGGTCAGAGACCGCTGCCAACGCTAACGAATAAGCAGCCACAAATACTGCAAATGGGCTTGTACTCAATGCATGCGCAGTGGAACGGATCTCAGCAGTCGCTTCGTCATCTAGAGAGACCTCTATAACAGAAGCAGCGTAGGGATCACACGAATTATTTAATGTATCGCGCAATGGGAAACATGATTTCACTCCATCGAGTGATTTTGACCAAAATTTTCGTGCTTCAGCGGATATCTCTTTAGGTTTCGACAGATGTTGGAAATATTCTAAAACTGAAGTCATAGCTGTCTTGACTTCGATTTCCTGATCGTCCATGTTACGACACTTAAAAAGAGAAATTAACTGTTCCATGAACTTCATTGCTCCCCAGCCATCGATAAGGATCTCGTTCATGGTCAAAACGAACCAGGTAGAATATCCATTTATACGGATCTCGTCCACGGCGATAGCGGGACCTTCCTCCAGGTTAAAAGGGACTGCTGCTTTCATCCAACAGATCTTACGAGCCTCTTGCGCAGAGGCCACTTCGTGTATTGAGATTTCATCCATATCGATAGCAGAGATAGGAAACGTCTGTGTAAATCTCCCAGTTGAATCCACTCCAAACTTCGCCATTAGCTGTGGATTCGCCCGTAATGCCTGGCCAAGAGCACGACGGATTCTATCGGTGTTCGACCCGGCGCATTCTAACAATATCTGATAATTATAGTAAGGGCTTTCAGGCTCCAGTAGCCATTGAAAATAAATTCCTTGCTGAGCCGGATTCATGTCACACGTCAAAGGAATTTTGACGTCATCAAAGCGGGAAGGAGATCTTTTTGCAGAGGTCGATTTCTTCGGAGATATCTGTTGTGCTTGATATTCTTTTGCTAGAGAGCCTAACGTATATAAAGAAAGCAAATCTCGTACTCTTACGTAAGATCCTCGTGAGCGGACAATATTGACTAGCTGAATGGCTCGAAGAGAATCGCCTCCGGATTCGATGAATGTTAGTTCTGGATTCACAGGAGTGCCAAGCACGTCCTGAACGAGAAGAATGAAAGAGTCCTGATTCTGTTCAACTCTACCGGGAATGGATCCCTCTCTTGACTCTTGAATTTCATTCAGTAACAGTTCCCCAGCACGGCGCTCTAATAACTTAATATCTACCTTGCCATTTGAAGTAGTGGGAATATCAGTAACCTTTATCCAACGGGATGGACACATCACTCTCGGGAGACTGCTTTTCGCGCGATTATTAAGCATTTTGGGAGTAACTAAACAATCGGCGCGAGGAAGATAGAATGCGGCCAAGCTAGCGTCTCCTTGGCGAAGAAACTGGTGCGTTGTTTCTCGGAGCACCATTGCGCGACTTTCACGGACACGAGGGTGGAATTTAACCACTACAACGTCTTCAAGCTCTGGGATTTCTCGAAGGATACGATTTTCGATTTCACCGGGCTCAATCCGTACTCCACTAATTTTTATCTGTCGATCAGCGCGGCCATCGTAAACCAGTTGACCATCCGCTCGCTGGTAAACGAGATCTCCGGTGCGGTATATTCGGAATGGGTATCCGTCAATCCTGGCAAATGCTTGAGCGGTTTTATCTGGGCTTCCGATATAACCTAAACCCACACAAAGACCAGCAACAAAAAGCTCACCTTGCGCTCCAGGAGGAACTGGACGCCAAGTACCTTCTGCATACTCTAGGACGTATAAAGACGTATTAGGTATTGGAATTCCGATGGGAACTTCACCTGAGTTAAGCGATTCGCCATCCACGATCGCATGCGTTACATCGTCAGAACATTCTGTAGGACCATACGCATTAATTAACGGGACAGACGGGAATTTTTCTGCCCAGTCTTTAGCCAACCGAAGGGGTAATTCTTCACCAGTCACCAGAACATACTCAAGCCCAGAGAAAGACACGCTTGGCCCAATTTCGTGAATAAGTTCACGAAATACTGTCGGAACTAGTTCAATGTGTGTTATATGTTTCTCTTTCAGTAAAGAAAAAAGCTCATGTGGATCCTGTGAAATACCGTTGGGGACGATACGTACTGCACCGCCTACCAGTAAGGCTGAGCAAAATTGCCAAATGGATACATCAAAGGTGGTGGGTGCCGTCTGGGCCACAACTGAGTCAGCACCAAGATGAAGGAGATGGGCTTTGCTATGCAAGTGATTCATCATGCCCATATGCGCGATTAGCGCACCTTTCGGTTCACCTGTGCTACCCGAGGTGAAAAAGCAGTAGCTTGGAGCGTTGAAAGGATCATCCACACGCTCCAGAAATGTGACTCCTAATGGTGCCTTTGCTTCCGTTACGTGCGAGGTATTTTCAGTGAAAATGGCGGCCGCGTTCGTGATCGTCTTAATATGTTTACGACGAGCCTCTGGCCACTGAGGATCAATGGGTGTATAGATGGCACCTACGGCACTACAAGCTAGGATATCGACAAGACATTCGATACCGCGCGAGTGCTCTGAAATGACTACTCTCCCAAAGGCATGTTTCTTTTCCAAGAGATAGGCTCGATTGTTAACTCGATTCAATAACATTTCGTAGGTGATTTCTTCACCATGAATATCTATTACGGCAACGTGATGTGAAGTGATCTGGGCCCATTCAACTAAATACGAGTAGAGTGTGCGTTCTAAAGGCCAGTCGACGTTTTCCCCGACCAGTGCACTCCGGGTAGCGAGCAAGCTCAACCCATTTTTTTCCAAACTTTTGGTAAGGTTTATCACTCTATATTCACCGTTTCATGTCTCCGTGAAAGTCTGGAACACGTAATCCATCGCCGGATATTTGAACGTGCTCGTACAAGCTTTGAGCAACAGCAAGGTCCAAAATTCCTAAACCAAAAGGAGAGAATACGGTTGGATGATCAGGGTCAAGCTGCTTCTCAGAGCATATGAATTCCGCCAGTGTGCCTGTGATGAAATTTCGATTTCCGTTCAATTGTTCGAGGAGGTGGGGTGTAGTGTTTGCCTTCAGGCAATGTTCAACATCATCAAACACGTTATTAGCCGTTCGAATGGTCTCAGGGTGTAAATCACGAAGCGAGATATTGAGAACGAGCTGGTTCGGTTGGAAACGTACACTCATCGGCACATAAGGAGTTCCGGCGCTGGTGGCTAATAGCACGAGATCACAGCCAAGAGCTTCTTCTAAACTGACTACCGAACACTCGGGGCCGTGGCGAGTGACTATACGTGCGACTAATTCACTATTTAAATCGTGAATTTTCACTGGAACCGCTGTCGTGTATAGCGACTTAATAAAATGTAAAGTTGTCTGTGCGATAGGGCCACTGCCTACTACACCGATACTCGTAGGAGCACCGTGAAGAACTCGAACTGCAAGCGCAGCCGAGGCAGCTGTACGAGCCGCACTAATGCGGCTGGCCTCGATGAACGCATAAGCATAGCCGTTATCTGTGTTATTTAGCACGATGACTGCTGAAGCTCTTTGTAGCCCATGATCAACATTCTCAGGAAAGCTAGAAATCCATTTAATTCCCGACACACAGGTTTGATCATTGATATAAGATGGCAACGCTATGATACGATCTCGTGGAGCATCTGGAAACCGAAGAAAATAACTATCGGGGCATACTGTATTTCCAGCGTGATGTGCTCGATAAACACGTTCAACAAGATCGATGAGAAACGACTCTCTGCCTTTTAAAAATGTTTCGACAAGCTTGGCGTCTATAATTAGCATTTCACCATATTTCGTCATTTAAATACCTTCCGTTTCTTTCACTTCGTGCGCAACAGGACGAATGGCATAATTAAATGCTGATTCCCCAAAGTTTTCCATAACCCAATCGTCGTTATATACTCCATCCAGATACCTTTCACCAAGATCCGGCGCAATAATGACAACGCGGCTTCCCTCGGGAATTTTATCTCGAAGAGCATCAAAAGCTGCTAGCACAGTGCCAGTCGATCCACCCGGTAAAAATCCTTCTACCTGCGCAATGCGTCGGCACTGTCTCACGGTATCGATTTCATCAATATAATACCGTTTTAGAGGAAATTTTTCGTCAAAGATTGGTGGCTTTACACTAGCGCCTAGACCAGGGATATATCGCCGCGAAGGAGCTCCTCCGAAAGTCACTGAACCAGTGCTATCAATAGCACAAACTTTGGTGCATGAACCACGCTTCATGACAGCCCTAGATATACCCATAAGCGTGCCAGTGGTACCAGCGCCTACAAATAGGTAATCAGGATCTCCTAACTCTTCGACGATCGCTCTATATGTCTTTTTGGAATGAACCTCAGGATTGGCTACATTTTCGTACTGGTTTGTCCATAAAGGCCCTCCTGGCATCTCTACTAATTCGCGAACTCTAGCAAGTCGCGTCCCAAGAAATCCGCCCGCTGCATCCAATGATTGAACAACTTCCACTTCCGCGCCCAGTGCACGCATATGCGAAATCGACCTTGAATTTGCATTCACATCTGTAACAATTGTTAATTTGTATCCTCGGCGCGCACATACACCGGAAAGTGCTATGCCTAAACTCCCAGAAGAAGACTCTACGACCCAACCTCCTGGCTGAAGACCATGAAGCTTTTCTAAGCTATCGACGAGTGCAATAGCCGTCTTGAGTTTTACGGAACCAGCAGTGTTTAAACCTTCTAATTTTGCGTAAACATCATGTTTAGGAAATGAATTTTTCAAGCGGACAAATTGAGAGTTTTCATCTAGTTCTTCAATAGATCCTGCAATCATTTATGTGCTCCTACTGCGCATGACATGCCATCGGAAGTTTTCATAACATACAAGCAAATTATAATGAGGAGTCTTGTACAGGCTATGGGCGTTATTAGAAGAGGTTTAGGCAAGAAGTTACGGATCTTGATCATGTTGATCCTGCCTACGAATGGCGTTGATAGAATGACAGAGACAACAACACATATGCGTGACCTCCCTAGTGATACACGCTGAAGTAACTTGTCACCTACTTCATGAGCTAGTCTATCTCCTTATAGGACCACATAAAAGAGAGGACCAAAAATTGATCTACATCTCTCGTGTGTCACTCGATACATTCCCCAAGAGTGCCTTGCCACAGCTGATGGAAAGAGCTAGTCCTGAACGACGAGATAGAGCACGAAGATACGTGCGAATCGATGACTGCTTGCGCTGCCTCATAGCTGACGAACTCCGGGCCTATTCATTGAAGCTTGATTACAAGGTGCCAGTACAGTCAGAGGTATCGAAGAACGCTTTCGGGAAGCCGCTACTAGCAAACCGCGATGGTCCTAAGTTCAACTTGTCGCACGATGGGAAGTGGATTGTCTGTGCCACAAGCCCACATCCTGTAGGCGTAGACGTCGAGGCAGTCGCTGAGCCAGGTTTAGCGGTGGTCTCGAACGATTTTTCAGTGGAAGAAGTGGAGGCCTTGCGGACGACCGCTACGGCTCCCCTCTCCATCGCTCGAGCGATGATCTGGACACGGAAGGAGGCATACCTCAAATATCTGGGGTTGGGTCTCACTGTTCAGTTAGATTCTTTTTCAGTAATAGATCAAACCTTGCTGTCGCCAGCTGAAGGGATGACAGACGGTATTCAGTTTTATAGTTGGTGCGATGCCGATAACTCGCATGTGATCTCTGTCTGTGGCCACGGCGAGGAAGTCGTCATCTCTTGCGTCAGCGGGCAAGAATTACTAGATGGACTGCCACCATCTCACTGTTCAGAAGAACCTCAAGAGCAACTTCGTTGGTTGCCCAATCTTAGTTAAGATCATTTTGTAATTATCAAAATTCCAAGTCGCCTCGAGAAAAGCATTAACAGAGATTATATCTCACCAGGAGAGATGCGGCTTAAATAACCTTCTCTTTCAATCCTTTATGACAGCTAGGCTCTTCACCTCGTCACGATCAAGTACTGGATCACTCATGATAGATTTTTCGCGCTCAGCAATGCATCGTGGGCACTTTTTGAAAAAAACTGATCCGAAACGAGTTATACCTGCTGGTAGTGGCCCGTAATTAGTAGCTATCTTGGCTATAGCCCCCCATGAAGGAAGAACCCATTCCACAGACTGTCCTTGAGCAGGTACATCCGCTGAACGTCGATAATCAAATCCACCCAAGAGCTCCGCAAGATCCCAATAAGCATAAAATAAATCCGAGGCCAAATCGCTCTTCGAATGGACTTCTTGTCGCAAGTCACCATCGTGTAAAATAGCGATAGTGGATCCCCGATCCTCCCCATGCACCAATGGTGGCATGAAAGAAAATTTCCGAGTATTATAGACATGTACCCAACCAGATACGGATTGCTCTGGAGCCATCGGGACAACATGTGCTGGTATGGAATCGAATCCTAAATAAAAAGCTGCTCGACACCTGTGGGCTCCATCAAGGATGATGTAAGGTGCCCCTTGGGCTACGTGGATGCTTTCTCGTAATGCTTCATGTTCTAGCAATTTTGTAAGACGCTTGAGACGCAAAGTCTCACATTCCTCATGCCATACGAGTTGGTTTAGCGGAAGATACGATGATAACTCACAGCTACTACTAATTTTCATCAATTTCATCAACTCTCAATGCACTATTAATGGCAACCTGATCTTGAGATATCCGATCTATGACTCGGACCACTTTTTCATTGAGTAAGACAGTTTCTAGTATGTTTACTACGAATAAGGAATACTTTCTTCAATTTTACCTTAGGGAAAGATATCTCATAGTTCCGCATCACGACTATTGAAATTTGCAGATCGACCGACTTCTATAACCGATAAATTATGGGCGACTACAGCGATGTCTGTCGAGGCACCAACGATGACTCTCGACAGCCCTGGACCCGCACTATCTCTTTTTTGGGGGGCGCGGGATGGAACCCATCGCATTGGCAATGCCTGACAGATCATGCTCTTCCGATCCTTGTCCATACTTAACTGATGACCGCAGAAGCACAGATGCGGTAGGCATGGGCGGTGTCCGGATCATCCCCCCTTGGGAGCCAAGAGACCGTCGTTGATCACTACGTCGAACAAGGCCTGCAGGATAGGTTTACAAAACCGATCCGCCGCTACCACCAGTTCCGACACAAGCTTACGTACCATTGTTGATGCCATATCGCTCCTTCACAGAAGCGTTCCGGGGGGCTCGCAGACGGCATTGGCACCTTGGCACCGATGTCCGTGAATCCACAACGGAACCTGAAACTGCCCCACACGGTCTGATGCTCCGACTTTCGTCAGCTTCCCCAGATCATCCGGGGCATCAATCCATTACCAGATTGACACTTAGCACTGTACCCTCACCAAGACCACACCAGCATCGAGGACGGCGGGAGAGAGGCGAACCCGCCACCACACGATGCACAAATACAAAAATACATAGGCATCATGATGCTCTTGGGCATCTCGCATACCCCCGTACGGTGCCCAAACTCAATCCCTACGCAAAGCTCGCAGGCCTAAGTCTGCCCATCAAAATCATGGCTTTCACCAAACATCGATTTCTACACCGACTAGCCGACCCCTATCGGCGACATTGCCATACTGCTGACCCGCCTGGTCCTCTAGCCACGACAACGCATCCCGGAACATCCGCACGTCTTCCAAAGCGAAACCGCAGTCGTAGCCGCCCTTATCCCCTAACCGCACCATCTGGAGCTCCCGACGGCCACCTTCATCGACTTCGATCCATAGTTTCGCGTGCATCCGCTGGCCTCGGCCTTCTGACAGGATCTCGGTGAGCAGATCGGAGGCTTGTCCTCGCGCATCCTCGTTGTCGCGAGGGAATTGGAGTGTGTGGGAAGAACGGTGGTGGGGCAGGTTTGTGACCTCGTGACGCAGCAGGTTGCGCTTGCGCATCTGCCGTTCGAGGCGCTCGGGCTGACTCGTTGACGGGGTTGTGCCGTGGCGGCGTTTCCTCGGCAGGGTTTCAATGTGTTCCTCGCCCAGCACCTCCTCGTCGGACTGTTGTGGTGCGCGGCTTCGTCTCGGGTGCAGGAGTTCGGCATCCGGTTCGGTGGGACGGTGAGATGGTTTTCCGCGCTTACCGCGTACCTTCGCGGTCCGGCCTTTGCGATCATGCCGACGCCGCGGCGGGGTAACCTCCTCGCCCCGCTCCAACTGTGTTAACGCCTCGACCAGGTTGGTGCCAGGCTTAAGCCCTTTTAGCACGAACCGCACCAGGCGGGGGTCTCGGCCGATTCGTCGGGCAATCTCGGCTTGGCTCCACCCTTCGGCTAACAGGGTGCGCACCAGGTCCTGAGCCCGATTGTCACGCTCAGTCACTGGTCGCCTCCTCGGGGAGTCCTACTTGCTCGGCCTGCTCTGATAGAGCAGCCCGCTCCGATCCGGTCTGAGGCGCTTCCAAAGGGCCCGGCAAGACACCTTTGACACGCAGCCGCCCGTCCTTGCCGTCATCGCCGCCCCCCTGGGCCACAGGGAGCGCCCAGGGGGGGCACGTTGCTGGTGTAGATGGCGTCGCCGTGGATAGCCAGCAGGGTGCGGGAGTTCATGCGTAGTGCTCCTCCCTTGGTTGTGGCGTTTTTTCCGGTGGTGGGGTCGGCGATGGGTGTGTTGAGGGTGCGTACGCGGGACAGGGCCCAGATGCGGGCGGCGATTTCGGGGTGCCAGGTGTCGGGGTCGGGGCGGCGGCGGGCGGTTTGGTATTGGTAGGCGATGGTGTCACCGGTTTTGTTGCGGATGACGTCGAAGCCTTCGATGTCGGAGGGGATGTCGTCGGCGTCGTAGACGACGGTGGTGGTGACGGGGTTGGAGGCCGACATTTGGCCGATGGTCACGCGCAGCATGTTTTTCAACGCGGAGGTGAGGATTGTCGTGGCGGTGGGGTTTTTGTCTGCCCAGCGTTTCTCGGCGATGTCGATCATGTCTTGGATGGTTTTGACCCATCCTCGGATGGGATCGACTTTGGTCAGTTTGATCCCTTCGAGGAACTCGATGGGCTGGGTGATGGGCCCATCTGGTCCGGCTTCGGTGTCCCAGCCTTCGTCGATGGCTAGTTTCAGTTCGGCGGTATCGACCCATGTTTCGTGGGTGGTGCCGGGCACGTTGGGCCAAAACCATCCTGCTCGTCCTTTGGTGCGTTTGACCGGTAGTAGGCCGATGTCGTCCACACCTTATCGTCTGGGAGATTTTGCCATATTCCCATGATCCGATCTATATTCGTG
>OKJL01000149.1_pt1 | contig 19585 bp, 19 predicted proteins | sample 1613751 | NCBI WGS metagenome assembly OKJL01 (sample SAMN04436874, study PRJEB24849) | human gut metagenome | biome: human gut; feature: NICU; material: stool | host: Homo sapiens | place: USA: Saint Louis, MO | collected 2011-11-11 | reverse complement strand
TGGTCAGAACCTTCAAGGTACATAGCACATGGTACATCTAAGCCATTAACTTCAAGTACGCCAGACCAAGAGGAACCAGAGTCAAACCATACGTCCATGATGTCTGTTTCTTTTTTGAACTCATCATGACCGCAATGAGGACATTTGAAACCTTCTGGTAACAATTCTTTTGCACTGTGAGCCCACCAAGCATCGGAACCTTCTACAGCTACTTTTTCTTGTAATGCTTTGATAGTGTCATCGTTGATGATGTGCTCGCCGCAGCTTTCACAATAGTAAATAGGAATTGGCACGCCCCAAATACGTTGACGGGAAATTACCCAGTCACCACGGTCGCGAACCATGTTGAAGATACGATCATGGCCCCATTTAGGAATCCATTGTACTTGATTGTCAATTGCATCAAGTGCTTGTTGACGATATCCATCTACAGAGGAGAACCATTGTTCTGTAGCACGGTAGATGACAGGGTTTTTACAACGCCAGCAGTGAGCGTATTGGTGACGCAAGCTAGATTTGTGAAGTAATGCATTGTTGTGCGCCAAGATTTTGATTACAGGCACCTCTGCATCGTGGATTTCTACACCAGCTAATGGGAATTCAGTATCACCATAACGGTTGTCATCCACTTGTTTAGTGTAGTTACCAGTTTCATTAACAAGAGATACGATAGGAAGTTCAGTTTTGCCTTCCTTGTTATAACGCATAACGATGTTAAAGTCATCTTCACCGTGTGCAGGAGCTGTATGTACACAACCAGTACCAGCTTCAAGTGTTACATGGTCACCACACAATACAGTGGATTTACGTTCTACGAATGGATGTTTGAATTCAGCCAATTCTAAGTCTGCACCAGAGAAACGGTTCACGATTTCGTAGTCTTCAATGCCAATATCTTTCATAGCTGCATCAACTAGCTCAGTAGCCATCAAGTAGTATTCGTCGCCTACTTTAACCCAGCCGTATTCAAGTTCAGGGTTAACAGAAATTGCTACGTTAGCAGGCATTGTCCAAGGAGTAGTTGTCCAGATAACGGCAAATGCTTGTTTTGGATCTACACCAGCTGGCAATGTCACTTTTTTCTCGGATACGTAAGGGAATTTTACGTAGATGGAGAAGGATTTTTTCTCTGCGTATTCGATTTCCGCTTCTGCCAATGCAGTTTCACAGTGAGTACACCAGTATACAGTTTTAAGACCTTTATAGATATGGCCGCGTTTTGCCATTTCGCCGAAGATACCAAGTTGTTTAACTTCAAACTCAGGGCGCAATGTCAAATAAGGGCGTTCCCATTCGCCTAATACACCAAAACGAATGAAGTCTTGTTTTTGGTTTTCTACGCATTCTAATGCATATTCCTTACATTTGTTGCGCAAATCAAGAGGCGCCATTTCATGACGGTTAAGACCAGTGTTTTTAATAACCGCATGCTCGATTGGCAAACCGTGCGTATCCCAACCTGGGATATAACGTGTATAATGACCAGTCATTGTTTTGTATTTCATGATGATGTCCTTCAACGTTTTGTTGAGGGCATGACCAATGTGCAATTTACCATTTGCGTATGGAGGGCCATCATGCAAGATGAAAGGTTTTGCGTCTTTACGCAATTCCAAACGTTTTTGATAAATTTTGTTGTCTTCCCAGAACTTTAAAATTTCTGGTTCGCGCTTAGGCAAATTGCCGCGCATTGGGAATTCTGTTTCAGGCAAATGTAACGTCTTACCGTAATCCATGATGTGCTCCTTTTACATAAAAAAATCGCCCGCCCCCGAAGGGACGGACGTAATATCCGTGGTACCACCCTACTGACCTTCTGTGAAAGCTAGAATATTCCGAGCATACGAAATAACTAGGCTTCATTTTGTGAAAGCCACTTAGACATATAACGGTGTTCACCGGCAGGGTCCCTGCTTGCTCCAAAGTGATCCGCACATCTCTAGATTTCCAAACCTTTCAGCCCATGAGTTTGGTCTCTACTAAATCCGTCTGAGACGTGCCGTCTTTTTCAACGCAATATTCATATAATAGATAATTATAGGGCTCTCGAGGGTAGATTGTCAAATATTTCATTACCTAATTTTACAAAGATTTTAAAGTCTTAATAAAAATAGCAGTGACTACTGATGTAACCACTGCTAAAGCTATAAAACAAACCATCTGTATGTGAGCATTACAAAATAATCATTTTATATACGACTATTCTTTAATTTATTTTTTGTTTGAATTAGGTTTTATACCTAATTCCTCTTCTTGTTCATACATTCGTTTTGTCTCTTTTTTCAATAATCGATCATAGACCTTATTACCGGTTTCTACATTCACTGCAATATCGGAATCATCTTTTTTATCCATATGTAACTCGTCTAATAATTCATTAGCACGCTTTTCTTCTTTATCCAATAATTTTTTCTCTATTTTTTTTGCCATGGACATAGTTGCGCCCTCCATTCAAAAAATAATAAAACCGTTACTCTATATGATTATTATATCTTAAAACGTTCAATATTATAATCAAATTGATTTGATAAAAACACTATAACTAACATATCAGATAAATACAATCATTTCCAGCTTTATATTCACTAAATATTATATATTTATTACTACCTCGGCGCAACGGTGGCATAATGTAGGATGTTCACTATCTTGACCTACTTATAACTCTTGCGGCACATACGGCTTCTGCACAGAATCTAATAATGCAAAATTCATTGGACTACTTACCATTTCATTATATTGCTCAACCACAGCTTCTTCCGTTTCACTACGAGGATCAGCAATAAAATCCTCAATCGCTTTATCAAGATGTTTCTTTTGTTCTAAACGATTCTGAGCCTCGGCAGCAGTAATCTTTGCCCCAATCCCATCGGCGGCTTCTTTCTGTGCTTTCACCCATTGGAAATCACTATCCGATTTATGCTCTACAATATGATCTACTATACCACTATAGATAAGCATCATTTCCGTCATATTAGCGCCATTCGTCTGCCCATTGTTGCGCATCAGCTTAACAAGACGTTCACCCTCCTGCTTGTGATAGGTATTAACAATTGTGTCTAACGCATCATATTTCGGCCTAAATTCATCTATTAATGTTGAAAGTTTCTCCAATTGCGTCTGGGCAAATGCATAATTATCTGATTCATAGCGCTTTTCTTTATAATACGTATCTAACTCTTTTACAGCCACCACAACGTCGTGCAATACCGGTAATAAAGCATCTGTAGCCGCTTCCAAGTCACTATGTGTATGCCCTGCTCCCCGTGCAGCAATGAGTTCTTGCTCAAGGCGTTCGTAATCTCGCACCTTAAACTCAGCTAACGGTGCATTTTGCCGTGCTTGCTGCACCGTTTCTACATGTTGATGACTATATTTTACACTCGTGAAATTAAACTCATTTGTAGCAGCTAAATAAAATTTAAAAACACGCCAGATTTCCTTCTCACTATCGCTTTGCGTAGCTTTCACCTGACTGCTATTCTTTAAATTACCCATATTAAACTCACAGCCACTTACAATGCCTACACTCGCTGCAATACACATAACTAAACCTAGGCGGCGCCACCAGTTCTGACAACTCATCTATCTCTCCTAAATGCTCTACATTCCCATAAATTAATATTACAGATATTGTATAAAATTAATACATCCAATTCAAGATGAGGAAATAGCTGGACATACAGAAGAATGAAACTACTTCGGAACAGTATGATAAAACTGCAAAAATCATGAAATAATAGTAGATATGTATCAATAAATCATAATAGCTATATTTCTCTTGTTTTTACAAACATTAGTTCTATAATATAGATATAAGAAAACCCCATACAAAGTACGGGGTCAACTGAGACAACCGAGAGACGAACATTCCGCTCTTTAATGTCTCTAGGACGTTATCTTTAAACAAAGTATATCAACAACATATACCTATGTCAACGTAAAGGAGAGAGAGCATGAACACAACAGGTATGACAAAAGAAAAACTTCTAATCGTAACATTACCAAATACATTAACATTTAAACACAAGGGGATTATCGGCTTTGATAATATTCTTAAATTATTTAGATGGGATCACGAAGGTAACTCAGTAACAATTGATGCAAGACAATGTAAAATGGCGGATTATCAGTCTTTAATTCTACTAATTCAATATATATGGTATCTAAAAAGAAACCATGTATATGTGAATTTGAGATATACAAAAAATACTCAATTTTATAATATGTGGAAAAATATTGATGGCAAGGGTTGTTTTAACGTTCTAGACAATACACAAGACAATTTTCACTACGTTTACAACAAGCCCATCTTCGCCATTAAATACAAAGATCATAATATTACGCAAATGCTAAATACAATTCGTGATTACGCTATGGACTTACCTACAGATTTAATTAGAGGATATGAGGATGCAGTTCGTTATATCATATCCGAACTAACATATAATGCATTGGAACATGGTTTCAATCCTCAAATTCCTTCTCTATTACAATTTAACTGGTATCGAGATAAAAACCAACTATCATTTATTCTTGCCGACCTCGGTATTGGTATAAAAAACCATTTAGAACAAACCTATGCACCTTTCACAAACAATACAGATGCCATCGCTATGGCACTAGAGCCTGAAATCTCTGGTACATTTGGCGTCAACGTAGGACCTTATAAACAGCAAAACAATGCTGGCATGGGCCTGTACTTATCTAGTAATCTTGGCAAAACATTAGAAGCAGATATGTATATCGTATCGGGCGATGGGGTCGCACATATTTCTCCATTAGATGTAACCTACACAACGCTAAACAACTCTTGGCCCGGCACATTTATATACATGACCATTGGTTTTGATAGATTAAAAACATATGACCTTCATAAACACCTAGAGGATTTCAGAAAACACGCTACGGAAACTGTAGCTAAACGAAATAACATCGTCCGTGCTCCAGAATTGTACATTGATATGTACAACTATTGCGGAGAACGGTGTGAAGTTAAACTAGAAGCCATTAATCTTAGAGAGCGAAAAATCATACCTGCTATACAAAAAGGAGAAACCGTAATCCTTGATTTCTCTCACGCTATAACAGCTACACACAGCTTCTTAACCGCTTTATTGGCAGATCCAATTAAAATTCTAGGACTCAAATCGTATAAACAAATCAAGATTATAGGGGCTAATGAAACCATTCGGACAATTATAGATTTTGTGTTTGATACATATACTAACTAGAAGCTACTACATAAAAAAAGGTGTACCAACACGTTGATTTGTGTTGGTACACCTTTTTTAATGCCCTACCATATGCTTAATATATTATGCCAGTAAGGCTTTTACAAGTTTTTCTGCTTTACCAAAATCATCTACATCTGGGTTCCAGTTACATTTAATTTCAGGTTCTACCACGGAGAAGCCATATTTAGTTAATTCTTCACGAAGTACCTTCGTAGATTCACCAGACCAACCGTAGGTACCAAATACGGCAGCCTTTTTATTTTTAAACTTCAATTCACGCAAAAAGTCGAGCCAACCAGCTACAGAAGAGATAACACTATTCCCTACTGTCGGAGAACCAACGGCAATCGCTTTTGATTTGAATACTTCTGTCATGATATCGTTTTTATTTGTTTTACTGATGTTAAAGATCTTAACCCGTGTATCAGGAGATTGTTTAGCAATCTCATCAGCAATTTTATGGGCTAATTTCTTTGTACCATCCCACATAGTGTCATATACGACTGTAATTTGGTCTTCTTGATATGCTTGAGACCACTCATAGTATTTCTCTACGATTTGCAATGGGTTTTCACGCCAAATTGCACCATGGCTAGTAGCGATAATATCAATTGGCAAGTTGAGCTTTTGAATTTCTTCAACCTTAGCTTTTACCAATGGAGAGAATGGATTCAAAATATTAGCGTAATATTTCATCGCCTCTGCCCATAGACGACATTGATCAGCCTTATCGGCCCACAATTCTTCTACCGCGAAATGTTGTCCGAACGCATCGTTAGAGAACAAAATATTGTCGCCAGTCATATAGGTTGCCATAGAGTCAGGCCAATGGAGCATGCGCATTTCTACGAATACCAAAGATTTACCGTTACCGATATCTACGGAATCACCTGTCTTCACAGTTTTAAAATTCCATTCTGGATGATGATATTGACCAACCAAGGACTTAACGGCATTTTCTGTACAGTAAATCGGCGTATTAGGGATTTTTTCCATCAAAGCTGGCAAGGAACCGCTGTGATCGACTTCGCCGTGATTACATACGATAAAATCAATCTTGTTTAGATCAATTTCAGATTCCAAATTATCAATAAACTCTGAGGAATGAGGTTTCCATACGGTATCGATGAGGACGGTTTTTTCCTCTTCAATCAAGTACGCGTTTTGACTAGATCCATTATTAATGCTGTAATCAGAACCGTGGAATTCTTGCAATTCCCAATCAATTTTACCAACCCAAGATACGTTATTTTTTATATGCTTTCTCATAATAACCTCCATAATTCTTGTGAAAGTCTTTCACAATTAACAATATGTATGGCCTATGTGGCATCTGTGTATATGTACCTATCTATGTACCTATGCATATATCACAACTCGGTCATTAACTATGGTTTTATTATAACCATACCGCATAGTTAAGTCTGTATCTGTAGGTACAGATTTGATAATTATTCTAAAAAACCACTCATAGATAATCAAATTCTATACATTAGCGTACAATAGATTTCCTATGAGCGGTTACGAGCATATGCAGTTTTAATAGCGGGTTGTTTATTATCTAACTTAGATAAGCTAGGATAACGTCCGATTATTTATTCTCAGGCTTAGATAATCCTGGGATAGCTTTATAGATATATAATGCAATATATCCATCAACCATACTATGAACGATAGTACCGCCGCCTACTAGAACGAATACGACATAAATTAGATCGATATTTGGCATCGTAGTCGTAGTATAGAACAAGAGGCATGCTAATACTTCTCCAATGGCGTGAATAATGGCACAGACAAGGTTAAATGCAGCGAAAGATAACGCCCCTGTTAATACACCTGGATGGTGTTTAATATAATAAGCACCCATCAAGGCAAAGATGATATGAGAGGCAGCGCGCATAACGATAACGATAGGGAAGCCAGCTACAAAGAAACCTAGCGTAGAGCCGATAACAACACAAGCAGCCATCTTACGAGACAAGAACATGGCCAGGAATATAGGCACATGACTCGCTAGTGTATACGAAGCCGGTGGAATGACAACTTTCAGAGGCATCATAATAGGAATCATGATGGCTAATGCCATCAACAACGCAGTAATGGTTAAATTTCGATACATGGAAGAATTCATAAAGGCCTCCTTGGAAATGTTTTACCCACTGATTACATCTACAATATTCTAATGCATAAATTTTTAATATATTAGATACGGACTACAAATATCGTTAATTTCCTACACTACCCCACAAGTTAAGGATGACAACACCCACTACAATAAGACCTATCCCCAAAATAGTGTACATATTATAGCCCTCACTAAAGATAAAAACAGAAATGAGAGCCGTCACCACGAGGCCTACGCCAGACCAGGTGGCATAGGTAACACTGAGTGGAATATATTTCAGTACATGCGTCAATGTATAGAAAGATCCTACATAGCCACATACGCAGGCAATAGTCTGTAACGGCCGCGTAAAGCCATCAGATGCTTTCAACATGGTCGTAGCAAATAACTCAAGCCCTATAGATAAGGCAAGTAAAAAATAAGATAACATAACGCCTCCCGCAAAAAAGAGAGGGCCTTACTACCCTCTCTTCAATACATAAGTACGCACTCAATCGCACCTATTATAAACGTTCGATTACAGCTTGCGCCATTTCTGTGGTACCTACGCGTTTTAACCCTTCGCGGTAGATATCGCCTGTGCGATAACCATCAACGAGTACTTGTTCAACAGCTTTTTCAATTGCGTCAGCCACTTGAGGCAAATCAAGGGAGTGACGGCACATCATAGCTGCGGACAAGATTGTGCCCAATGGGTTCGCCAAGTTTTGGCCCATAATATCTGGTGCGGAACCGTGGATTGGCTCGTACAATGCTGTGCCTGTACCCATGGATGCAGATGGTAAAAGCCCGATGGAGCCAGAGATAACAGCGCCTTCGTCAGACAAGATATCGCCGAACAAGTTTGTTGTAACGATAACGTCGAACTGTGCAGGATTTACAACAAGTTGCATCGCTGTATTATCTACGTAGAAGTAATCTGTTGCGATATCTGGATTAGCTGCCGCTTTCTCTTGTGCGATTTTACGCCACAAACGAGAAGAAGCTAATACATTTGCTTTATCTACAGATACAACCTTTTTATTACGTTTGCGAGCTGTTTCCATAGCAATGTCCATGATGCGCTCTACTTCGTAACGGCTGTAAGTTTCTTTATCCCAAGCAAACTCGTTAGCGCCTTCACCTTGTGCCTCTTCGCGTTCACCGAAGTAAATACCGCCAGTCAACTCACGAACGATAACGAAATCTACATCTTGTACGAGTTCCTTTTTAAGTGGGGAATACTCTTGCAAAGATGGATAGATTTTTACAGGACGCAAGTTACAGAATAAACCAAGCTCCTTACGAAGACCGAGAATTGCTTTCTCAGGACGGATAGCAGGATCCACATTATCCCATTTAGGACCGCCTACAGCACCAAGCAATACAGCATCAGCTGCTTTACAAGCCTCGATAGTATCCTCAGTCAAAGGCACACCGTATGCATCAATAGACGCACCGCCCGCTTTTTTATCAATCCAATTAACCTTTACATTAGCTTTCTCAAAAGCCACATCACACACAGCCTTCGCTGCAGCAATAATCTCAGTACCGATACCATCACCAGGGATCAATACGATATTTTTTTCGCTCATCTATATATTCCTCTCCGACGATGAAGCCCCGTTGCAAGCCTCCATTGCCTTAACGGGTCGAGGCCATAGGCCTCGCCCTAGCAAAAGTCGTTTGCGACGGGGCTTCATCGTCTACATGTATCCATATGTGCATCATTGCGAAAAAAATCGCAATGATAAGCTACGTAGAGCCGAGGTGCATGCTCTGACGCGACTTTAGTAGGTCAAGGCCCTCGGCCGATGACCGTTAAGCTAGCTGGAGCGTCAGAGCATCACAGAGGCTCGGCAACGTAGTATTACTTGCGATGTTTCGCAAAGTTCACAAGACCACCTGCTGCCGCAATGTCTTGAATGAATTGTGGCAACTCAGTCCCTTGATATTGTTCGTTTTTAGTCAAGTTGTACACGATACCTTTAGATAAATCTACGCCGATTGCATCGCCAGCGTCGATACGGTCTACTTGTTCACCGATTTCCACTACTGGTAAACCAATGTTGATAGCATTACGGAAGAAGATACGAGCAAAGGAGTGTGCTACGATAACAGGCACGCCTTTCGCTTTGATAACGCCTGGTGCGTGTTCACGAGAGGAACCACAGCCAAAGTTTTTACCAGCTACCATGATTTCGCCAGCTTTCACATTTGGCGCGAAAGTAGTATCAATATCTTCCATCGCATGTTCAGCTAATTCGTTCCAATCGGCAATCGCCAAGTAACGAGCTGGAATGATTACATCTGTATCTACATCGTCGCCGTAGCGCCAGATTTTTTTGCTTTCAAAATCCATATTAAACCTCCTCAGGGCCTGCAATGCGGCCTAATACAGCACTTGCTGCCGCCACGTAAGGGCTTGCCAAATATACTTCAGAATCAACGTGACCCATACGACCACGGAAGTTACGATTTGTAGTGGAAACGGTTCTTTCACCAGCTGCCATGATACCCATGTAACCGCCTAGGCAAGGACCACATGTTGGTGTGGACACTGCGCAGTCAGCTTGAATGAAGATGTCCAATAAACCATCTTTCATAGCTTGATCGTATACATCTTGGGAACCAGGAATTACGATACAACGAACGAATGGAGCTACTTTGCGACCTTTGAAGATTTCTGCAGCTGCCACCAAGTCTTCGTAACGACCATTTGTACAGGAACCGATGATAACTTGGTCGATTTTAATATCTTTGTCGATCTCGTTGATGTAATGTGTGTTGGATGGCAAATGAGGGAATGCTACAACTGGTTGCAATTTGGACAAATCGATAGTCACAGTTTGAGCATATACTGCATCAGGGTCTGGATTAATTGGTTCTACAGGACGATTTACGCGACCTTTAATGTATGCTTCAGTAATTTCATCATATGGGAATACGCCACATTTACCGCCAGCTTCGATAGCCATGTTACAGATTGTAAGACGATCAGCCATAGTCATATGTTGTACGCCTTCGCCAGCAAATTCAAGAGCCATGTAACGAGCACCATCTACGCCGATTTTACCGATTAAATCAAGGATTACGTCTTTACCAGTTACCCATTTGTTAGGTTTGCCGATAAGCTCAACCTTAATAGTTTCAGGCACTTTGAACCAAGTTTTACCTTCTGCCATAGCAACGCCCGCATCAGTAGAGCCTACGCCTGTGGAGAATGCATTTACCGCACCATATGTACAAGTGTGGGAGTCAGCACCGATCATCATTTCCCCAGGACCGATAAGGCCTTTTTCTGGCAAAATAACGTGCTCGATACCCATTCTACCGACTTCAAAGTAGTTTGTAATGCCATGTTCACGTACGAAATCGCGCATGACTTTCGCTTGTGTAGCGGATTGAATATCTTTGTTTGGTGTAAAATGGTCAGGCACCAAGTAGATTTTATGACGGTCAAATACAGGTTTGCCGATCTTTAAGAACTCTTTACGCGCTGGTGGGAATGTGATGTCGTTCATCAAAACAGCGTCCAAATGACATTCGATGATTTGGCCCGGTTTTACAACATCAAGACCCGCGTGGCGAGCCATATTCTTTTCAGTAATGGTCATACCCATATTATTTTTCCTCCTGTTGTTCTAGCTCCATAGCTAGGAATACTGAGTTAACTGCATTAATATATGCGTTTACACTTGATTTAACGATATCGGTGCTGATACCACGACCATGGTACAAGCGACCGTTGTATTCTACCTTAAGGGTTGCTTCCCCAAGGGCATCTTTACCGGCTGTGATAGCGCGGATTTGGTAATCTTTTAAGCTAATTGGCAAGCCAACCACACGTTCAACTGCTTTAAGGGATGCGTCTACAGGACCATCACCAACGGCAGCATCAGCTTTTTCACCTTCTGGAGTCATGAGGCGAACATCTGCATAAGCGTAGCCTTTTTCACCCAATTTATAGTATTGAGCCACAAGCTCAAATGCTTTTTTGTGATGTAAGTTATCTACTACAAGAGCGATGATATCATCATCGTATACTTGTTTTTTACGGTCTGCCAATTCTTTGAATTTAGCGAAGAGGTCATTGATTTTCTCTTCTGTGAAAGATTGGAAACCAAGTTTTGCCAAATGATCAGCAAAGGCATGACGTCCGGAGTGTTTGCCCAATACGAGGTCTGTTTTTTCAGCACCTACGGACTCAGGAGTCATGATTTCGTAAGTTTCAGGATTACTCATCATACCATGTTGGTGAATACCAGACTCATGAGCAAAGGCGTTGGAACCTACGATTGGTTTATTTGGAGGAACTACGACACCTGTCAAACGACTTACGAGTTTAGAAACTTTCGTAAATTGTTTTGTATCAATGTTCACTTGAAGATCGTCGAAGTATTCGTGGCGTGTTTTAAGAGCCATTACAACTTCTTCAATCGCTACGTTACCAGCCCGTTCGCCTAGGCCATTAATTGTGCCTTCTACTTGTCGTGCACCTGCTTTAATAGCAGCTAACGTATTTGCATTAGCAAGACCTAAGTCATCATGACAATGAACAGAGATAATTGCATTTTCAATGCCTGGTGTATGTTCTTTAATATAGCGGATTTTATCACCGAACTCATTAGGGTTCATGTAACCTACTGTGTCTGGTACATTAATAATTGTTGCACCACCAGCAATGGCAACACCAAATACTTGGCATGCGAAATCTAAATCAGAGCGTGCCGCATCTTCACCGGAGAACTCGATTTCATCAACCTTACCTTTTGCATATGCCAATACAGATTTAACCTTATCCAATACCTCTTGGCGAGTCATTTTTAATTTATATTCCATATGAAGTTCAGAAATAGCAATGAATACATGCAAACGGCTACGTTCCGCATCTTTCAATGCATCAATCGCTTTTTGTACGTCCTTTTCATTAGCACGTGCCAACGCACAAATTGTTGCGCCTTTCACTTCGCGTGCAATCGTTTGTACTGCTTCAAAATCCCCAGGGGATGCTGCTGGGAAACCAGCTTCGATTACGTCGATGCCGAGGCGTACTAGGCCTTTCGCAATTTCAATTTTTTCAGGAGTTTGTAAAGACACACCTGGTGTTTGTTCCCCATCACGAAGGGTTGTATCGAAGAAATATACGCGATTTTGATCCATAATCTTCACCTTTTCTGTACTAATAAAAACATAACACTTTATTATATCTATTCATTGTGAAAGTTTAATCAAACAAAACGTAGAATTAAAGTGCGTGCTCGCAAGCAACTTTAGTAGGTCGAGGCCCTAGGCCGAAGACCGTTACTCTAGCTAATAAGAACTGTTAAATGTCGGTCGCAGCCGACTTTGGCCCTGCGAAGGCCGTAGGCCGAAGTCAGACCCGGCCGGTGGAGGCTCCGACCAACATTTGACAGTATAAAAAAAGCCCCTCAGAACAACTGTCGTTGCTCAAAGGGGCGTTATATTCATAACACGGTACCACCCTAATTGGGACTCGTTGCGGGTATAACGGAACCACCGTCGATGACTACTGCTGCATTCGCCACCAAAGCTCACGGGAGAGTGTCAGCGTACAACCTCTATTGCCTCGCACCAACCGGCAACTCTCTGAAAGCAGGATTTGTAAACCTTTATACCCATTCATAGCTCGTATTTAAGATATAAAGGTATTATACGGTATTCTATAGAACTGTGTCAACAGGATGGACATGTGAGTTTTGTGAAAACACAGTTTTATCGTTACAATTTGACATCCCCCATGATCTCACGTATAGTGTAAATAGGCAGTACCAATGATTGGAGGAATTATTATGAGTGGTTCAAGTAAATTCTTCTTTATTTTATCGGGTATTGTAAGCATTATCCTGGGGATATTCTTACTCTTAAATCCCGTTATTAATCTCATAGCTTTTGCCTGGCTTTTTTCTATTATCTTTTTCGTCAGTGCGGTCAGCTCTATTATAAATTATTTTACGTTATCGTCTGAATTACGTAGCGGCTGGTATCTTATCAGCGGCATTATCAATGCTCTATTCGGTATCTATTTAATATCCGGCGGATTTGCATTCCTACCATTAGTACTCCCAATCACAATCGGCATCTGGATGGTAATTGAAGCCATCTTTATTTTCATTAAATCAAGAAAGTCCGACAGCATGGTATCACTCATGGGACGTAATGCAAAATGGCTTGCACTAATTCTTTTACTATTAGGCCTATTACTTATATTCGAGCCGATCGCTTTTGGTGAAGCATTTATCTATTTCATCGCCTTCGGTTTCTTATTTGACGGAATTTATTCCATCGGTGAGGCTTTTAAAAAATAGAATATAACTAAATAATTACACTATAAGATTGACCATGTACTGCCAAATAGCTGTCATAAATTACGATGTCTATTTCGTATTTGTGGCAGCTATTTTATTTGTTTTGGCTAGCCGTCATGCTAAATGTATTCGCCTACTACATTTGCAAGTGGTTAGACGCTTTTCTAGCTCTTTTATTTAGCAACTAGCCCAACGCTCTAACATTAGCGTAATAATGGGGTTATAGGACAAAAATTAGTACAACCCTGTAGTAATTTAAAATCCCCTTGATCAGTACCAAGATACTCATCAAAGGGATTATATTAATTATGAAAAAGACAAATAGCCCTTCGTTATCCTAGGATCGCTATTAAATTCAAGTCACATCTTAGGCTTTAAATATAACACCATTATGCTCTAGTTGTTCCACTGTTTTTTTACCAATGCCCGGTAGCATCAATACTTCTTGTTTAGTAATTGTTTTAAAATCATCTACTGTGTATAGGCCGGCTTGTGAAAGTGTAATTTGTGCACCGAACCGTATATTGTCATATACCGGATTTCCACGCAAAGCCCCACCTTTAGCAACCTCTACGGGGCTCATATGAGCGGACTCGCGTTTTCCCATATAACTATCATTAGAGTACCGATTTATAACAGTTCGACCGGTAACACGTTCATACGCATCATATAGAGTCTGCCATAATGGACTTTCAAAATCCACTAATTGAGTTGGTAAAAATGAGATAGCAGTATATAAGCTTATTAATTCTCGTGGGTCAGAATCTATATTGCTCACTTGGTCTACCATATACATAATAGCCTCTAAATGATCTTCTACAAAATCGTTCCAGCGCGTTGCATCTTGTAATAACCAATCAATATCTTCATATTCATCAACAAGATCTGCTAATACATCATGGGCTATCTTGCTTTCACCACACTGCAAAGCCAATAGAATATACAGCATATGCATAGGCAACATGATATCCGGAGCCTGATTAAATGCATTTTGTATATCATCGCAACATGCAAGATATCGCTGATATACCTTGCGGCCGCGATCCCAGTTGGCAGCTCCACAACAAGCAACCATCATATACACAAGAAATCCCGAATGATCTTGCTTGTCTCCGTGAAAAACTGGCGTAAAGCAGGCAATCGCATCATTATACATATTATATTCTAAATATATCATCCCCATGTCGATGAGGCAACGCATATAAGGACGCGTCTCTATTATATTCCAATCTATTTTCTTTGGTTTTTTCAACGATTCTACTAGCTGTTTCAACTGATAAATTTGAAAGCTTGGATGTAACTCAAGGGCTATGAGTTCTCGTTTAGCATCTACTTCATCAGGACATAATGCAAGGATTTCATTGTATAACTTCCTTGATTTCTCATTCGTATCAGCCTCTTCTGCAGCCTCATATAAATCACGTAATTTCATTTCTATCGTATTATTAAAATCACCACGATTATATTGAGTCATAAATGCTTCTAACAAATCCTCAATAGATTTGAAATCAGATTCATGTTCGGATACAAATTGTTTCTGTAAACGTAATAATAACTCACTATAAAAGTTAAACATAGAGTATCTCCTTATACATATGAACGTAAAAATACTACTCATATGTAATATAGCACGAGGGAATATATTAATTCTAGAGGTAATACCTCGACCTATTAATATCTCATCTGAAAATGGGTTGGCAACTAGACGATAAAAGGGTTATTAGTCCTCGGACATTCTTTATCCAACACCAATGTTTCATCTAAATATCGAAACATTGTCTCTGTATTAATTAATACCACTAGAGAGTTATAGGCTTTTAGTAATCGTTCATGCGTAGCTCTTAAATTATCATTACTATCACGTGTCATTTCATTTAGAAACTCTTTAAAAGTCACCCTCCAATTAAATAATCGTTGAATCCATATTTTTGCATCTTCCTGTGTTTTTACGTTATATAAATCGCTTGCTAAATCTTTTAACATAATGCCTGCTAATGTCTTAGGCCGCCTAGTAGTGTAACGATGTACTTGCCATACGGCATGAACAATACAACGTTGAAGCTTGGCGGTACGCCAAACTTTTTTTAATGCTTTTCTAAGACCAGGTCCACCATCAGAAACGATCACAATGGGGGTCGCTATTCGCTGCATAAGAGCTTGCCATGAGCGAGACTGTTCTGACCTACATAAATACCACCCTAATACATATTCACCATCATAACAGATCAAAATACAAGCTTTTTTAGCTAAGTAAATACCATCAACGAATACCACATCTCTCGAGGTTTCAATTTTGGGCGGCATAGGCCATATTTGCCAGAAATCAGCTATCTGTCTACGAAATGTACGGCCCTGCCCAGGCATGTCCTGTTGTGTTTCTTTACTAAATAACCAATTTAGAAATCGATGAAAACATTTAGTAGTATTATCAATAGTTTGTGTAAAGGTGATGTTACACTGCTTACAATGCCATCGTTGTGATCCAGCTTTAGTTTTCCCATATTTTTGACAAGAAAATCCACAATTTATACATCCTACCAGCATGATTATTCCCTCCACTTAGAACACGATTTTCTAAGAAGATATAACCTTATTGAAGCCAGTAAAATCAAGGGTTTTGGGACTTTTTACCAACATATTTTGTCCACCCTCTAAGTTTATCAAAAGAACTTAAAATAGCGATGGAGCCAGTAATTTACTGGCTCCATCGCCTATAAAACCAACACGTTTTGTCCTATAACCCCATTCTCGTTAGTAACTAGCACAATAAAAATAGCAGGGCTGCCACCCTGCTATTTTTTCGTTCATATGAGACTATGTCACATATTGACATCCCTTGTCATATATAGAATAACACTTCACTATAGTGTAGTCAATAAATCCTCTACGCAATCACTCTTAAAAGCTTATCCACTCTAAATTCTCAAAATTATTTAAAATTCGTTTATCCATTTTTACCACTTGATTGGAAAACTCTATTCGATTATTAACAAATGAAATATCTGTATACCATTCCTTTAAACTAGCATACACTTCATTCTCTAAATCAATAATAATGGTTTCAATGGGATCCCAGGTTTTGCATCTTACAGACTCGACCATAACCATACTATTACCTATGAAAGTAACGTCCCTACCATAAATCCAAAACGGTAATACTTTCCCCTTTATAGAAATAGAATATATAGCATCTCCATGAGGTGGTTCCGTTTCATATTGTGCTTTTATATTGTACTTTTCCATTATCTCATTGCTAGCATTTTCTATATATGGCAACGTTGAAATCTTGTAATTATCTGCGTTCATAAAAGCTCCATTATTTTTAATATCAACCACAACAAAGAGGACTGTATATCGCTATTTGTGTAAAAAGTATTTTGCTATACTTATTACGAAGAGAGTCCGTTGACGTGAGTTAGGTTCATCTCCGCGAGGAGGTGATACTATGACAAATCATGAAGTTACCTATGTAATTATCATAGTTCTGTTATCAGTAGTCACTATCATTGCACTAGTTAAGTAGTACAACGATAAACGCCTAACGTATAGAGGAGTGCAGTCCTCTAACACGTTAGGCGTCATCATAATTTTGTTCAGTTTTAGATGAGCCTAACGCCCTAATCACGTTAATGGGCTCTCTTTATATGTATATTATAAGCTAATCAAGCTTAAAAAGATAGTACAGTAATAAACTCAATTAGTATCTACACTGTTAATCATTTCTCTAGCCCGCTCAACAGAAACTGGCTCATTAAATAAAAACACATGGTTCTGCCCCCCATGTTCCCAAGAGGCTAGATAGACAAAATCATCCACCATTCGATAGGTAACAATTATATCATTTACAACCTCTGTTTTCTGAGGTAAGTAATCCTTATAATCACCTGCGATATTACCAGATAGAGTCGATACGCGATACTTAATATACTTTGGCATATCATCTACACGGTCAAAATATGTTCCTTTTAAAAGCTCATGATAGGCATACACCACTTGTAGTACATCGTGATCCACAATGGATACATGTACGGAACGTAATCCCTCTAAACCACTTGGCAACTGCGGTTTAAAGTTCAAATGTTGCTTAGCCTCATATAGGGTATCAAACACCTCTAGAGATTGACCTTTACGAGTGCTTCTATAATCCTCATCAGTCATAGTACAACTTCCAAGTCTATCTGGACAAGGAAACTCATTTCGATCACCATAAGGCTGATCATAAATCGAATTACCATTGAGTCTAAAACGAGTCGAATCATCTGCGGACACAACATTAATGGAACCTATAAAAGCTAACGTAGCTAATACACATACAACCTTTTTCATTATATATTCCCCTGTAAATAAACTACATTTATTAAGTAAATTATATCACCTAAAATCCTAATATTCTTATATTTATAAGGATTTTTCCTCCAGTAAAAGAAAAGTATTTTGCTTGCAGTTCGCAATTATATGATTGCGATTATAAAGCACTTGCATTACAATATAAGTAACAGGAGGTGATACTATGGCTAAAACGGCCTCTATCAGTTTACGTATCGAGCCAGCTGTAAAAGCACAATTAGAAGCACTATATGCTAGCTTTGGCATATCTGTAACTGATGCAATTAATATTTTTCTCCACACATCATTAATGGAAGGCGGATTTCCATTTCAACCTAAACAACCTCGTTATAATACAGAAACAGAAGCTGCTATTCAAGAAACGAAAGATATATTGGCAGGAAAAGTAAAAGCAAAATCATATGCTAATGTAAAAGAAATGATTGAGGGTTTATAGAATTACACAGCGAACCAGATTGGCTTCTAATTTATGCAATTAAAGATGACATATTAGTATTATCTTTAACTCGCACGGGCAGCCACTCAGATTTATTCTAACTAAGCTAAAGAGGAATGTGAAAACATTCCTCTTTTCTATTCCCCAAAAATTTAAAACAGTTATCATCATAAATCTATCCTATTTGATAGTATCTATCGCAAATTATTCTACTATTCAAAATTATTGTAGGTGCTATAATGAACTTATAAAAACGAACAGGTGCTCATATGACAGTAAGTGCATCTTTCCAAACTCATATTTACTAGTTATATCAAGGAGATCATCATGACACATACACAATTAACACAACTCGTACAAGCATTATTAGATGCACCACAAAGCAATCCTAAAGTAAAAGAATTCGCTCAGTCTTGGATTGATGCAGAAGGTACACCTAAACAAGAAGAACTTACAAAACAACTCGTATCCGTAGCAGAACAAAATATTGCTCTTATCGATGAAACAATCGGCTTTGCAGGCTCTGAACTCGCTACACAAATCCTTGGCGCAGAAGGCGCAGCTAACCTATTACAACACGCTAAAGACATTAAAGCTCAAGGCGCAGAATTCTGTGACTGCCAGGCCTGCGTAGCCGCAAAAAATACTATCGATTTGAAAGCAGAAATTGAATAATCATATAAACTACATATTACCTATTAATTGGCTATCAATACATTGTTGATAGCCAATTTTTTGAAAAACTATTTACCGCTTTTTTTTTGCATATGTATCAAGAACTTTTATTTCCCGTAAATAATCCCGTTCAACAGTCCGAGTACCTTCATTTTGAACTGTCAACTTATAGTTGACAGTTCCTTCTTCAGACAATTTCAAATCTTGAAATATAGCTTTAATATGCTTACTAATATTTTGTTTTGTTGTTTGAAATAATTCTGCTATTTCATTCTGACTCAACCAAACAGAACCATTATCTAATATTAGATTAATTTTAGCTTTTCCATCTTCAGTGTTATAAATAATAATATTATTCATCTGAAAGCCTCTCTGTCATTACATCCATAGTCATTCAATATCTGTATACAAAAATCTTAAAATTAGCATACATTAAACTAAAACAAGCCCTCTATAT
>OKJL01000120.1_pt1 | contig 23149 bp, 19 predicted proteins | sample 1613751 | NCBI WGS metagenome assembly OKJL01 (sample SAMN04436874, study PRJEB24849) | human gut metagenome | biome: human gut; feature: NICU; material: stool | host: Homo sapiens | place: USA: Saint Louis, MO | collected 2011-11-11 | reverse complement strand
CACGCCACAGGTGGCAGATCGCCAAAGCGACAGCGTCGGCAGCATCAGCAGGCTTGGGAGGAGCCGAGAGCCGCAACACCCGTGCCACCATGAAACCCACCTGGGCTTTGTCGGCTCGTCCTGAACCCGAGATTGCCGCTTTAACCTCACTTGGAGTGTGAAGAGCGACCGGAAGACCATGCCGGGCGGCAATCATCATCGCCATTCCGGCTGCCTGAGCGGTACCAGCTACCGTATTGCGGTTGTGCTGGGCAAACACTTTCTCGACGGCAATGGCATCGGGGCGGGTGTGGTCACGCCATTCCTCCAGCCCGTCGTGGATGCGCAGTAGTCGGTGTGCATGATCGAGGTCGGCAGGAGTACGAATGACGCCCACGGCAATGAGCTTCAGAGGCGATCCTAACCCACCTTCAACGACGCCAACCCCGCACCGGGTTAAACCAGGGTCGACCCCCATGACCCTTGTAACACGCCGGTCGGGGGTCGACTTTGGAATGCTCACTCCTCCTCGTCAAGAGCTGCTGCAACCTCGGCGGGGATATCAACGTTGGAGAACACGTTCTGGACGTCATCGAGATCTTCGAGAGCATCAAGGATCCTGTAAAGCTTGCGGGCGTCCTCAAGCTCGACACGCTGGGTGAAGTCTGGCTTGAACGACACCTCAGCGGAGTCGTAATCAATACCGGCATCCTGGACGGCTTTACGGACATCAACAACAGCGCTCGGATCCGAAATAATCTCAAAGACCTCGCCCTCATCAACGATGTCCTCAGGCTCAGCGTCGATGGTTGCCTCCATGAGCTGGTCCTCATCCACCTCACGGGTCTCTGTCTTGCGGCCCTCCTCAACCTCGTAGGTCTTCGAGACCGAGACAACACCCTTGCGCTGGAACAGACGCTGCACAGAACCGCCGTCAGCCATGGTTCCGCCGTTGCGGGTAACGGCCACGCGGACGTCAGAAACGGCGCGATTGCGATTGTCAGTCAGGCACTCGATAAGGATGGCAACGCCAGCGGGGCCATAGGCCTCGTACATAATCGTCTCGTAATTGACGGCGTCAGCGCCCTCACCAGACCCACGCTTCACAGCACGGGTGATGTTGTCGTTAGGAACCGAGCTCTTTTTCGCCTTCTGGATGGCGTCGTAGAGGGTCGGGTTGCCCGACGGGTCTCCACCCCCGAGGCGGGCGGCCACCTCAATATTCTTAATCAGGCGAGCGAAAAGCTTGCCACGCTTGGCGTCAATGGCCGCCTTCTTGTGCTTGGTGGTGGCCCACTTGGAGTGACCGCTCATGAACGGTGTCTTCCTTCCTCGAATGTCGCAGTTATTGGCCCAGCGGGGCTAAGCATCCGGCGCAGGACGAGCCTACGCACACAGTGGAACAGTCTACACTCCCCGTCTGAGAACGAATCAGAGGAAGAAAAACCACGATAAATCGACGCTCAGTCGGTAGGAGGCATCGGGGATGAATCAGCCGGGATGGAGGCCCGGCACACATCCAAGGCCGCAGGCAAGGTGAAATTGCCGACGTACAGAGCCGTCCCGACGATCGCGCCCTCAACACCGATCGGGACTAAACCGCGCAGGCGTCGCAAATCCTCCAGCGCGGCAATACCACCTGAAGCGACAACTTTGCCTTGGGTACGAGCGCAAATCCGCCCCAGAAGCTCGTAATTAGGGCCGGTTAGCATGCCATCACTGGCGACGTCGGTAACGACGTATCGCCTACACCCGGCGTCCTCCAAGCGCGCCAGAACGTCGAGAACCTTTCCGCCCTCGCGCGTCCATCCACGAGCCGCCAGCTGATCGCCACGCACGTCTAAGCCGATTGCTACTTGTTCGCCATAACGCCCGACGACTTCGTCACACCATTGAGGGTCCTCGAGGGCAGCGGTACCGATATTGACCCGGGTCGCGCCAGCGGACAACGCGGACTCGAGACTCCTTTGATCTCGGATACCACCCGAAACCTCAACGTTAATGTCCAACTGCTCAACGACGCTGCTGATGATCTTCGTATTGGATCCATGTCCGAAGGCAGCATCAAGGTCAACCAGGTGAATCCATTGGGCTCCCAGGCCTTGCCACTTCTGAGCGACATCGAGAGGGTCGCCAAATGCCCGTTCAGAACTGGCCACCCCCTGTTGCAGCTGGACGGCACGACCGCCCTGGACATCAACGGCTGGAAACAGCGTGAGTTCTCCGGTCACAGAATCAGGCTATCAACTCAGCTGATTCAGCCAGCGTGTGAGCAGAGCGAGACCTGCTGTCCCCGACTTTTCAGGATGGAACTGCGTGGACGTCACCGGACCATACTCTGCGGCTGCGACAAAGGTGGCTCCCTGATGGGTCGCAGTGGTGAAGTGGTCGTGAGGTCCGGTAACGACCACACCATAGGAATGGACGAAGTAGAACCTCTCTTGCACGCCCTGAAATAAGGCTGAGTCGGCGGCCGGTATCACCGTGTTCCACCCTATATGGGGCAGTCGCTCTGCCGGCAGCTCCTCAACGACACCAGGAAGAACACCAAGGCACTTGACGTCAACGTCGCGTTCACGTCCTCGCTCGAAAAGCATCTGATGGCCCACGCAGATACCCAGCAGAGGTCGTCCCTCGTCAACCCATTGACGGACAAGACGGGCCCCGCCCATAGCCCGCAACCCTGTCATACACACCGCTAACGCTCCCACTCCGGGGAGGACGAGAGCGTCGGTATCGAGTAAGGCACTCGGGTCGTTGGAAACGATCACTTCGGCACCTACCTGACGCAATGCACGTCTAGCGGAGTGAAGGTTTCCTGATCCATGGTCGATAATGCCGACTCGCACCGGATCAGACATTGAGAGCGCCTTTAGTGCTGGGGACGCGACCGGCATTACGGGGATCCGGTGCTATCGCAATTCTCAGCGCTCGGGCCAGCGCTTTGAACTCGGCCTCGCAGATGTGGTGGGGGTCGCGTCCTGCCAGCAGACGCAGGTGGACGCACAGACCGGCGTTGAAAGCTAAGGACTGCACAACGTGGTAGGTCATCGCACCCGGGTAGGGCACGCCAGAACCACCAATACGAGCGTACGCCTGCCCCTCAGGTTCACCCGAACACACCACCCACGGTCGTCCAGCAACGTCGACAACGCATTGGGCAAGCGCCTCGTCGAGGGGAACCACGGCGTCACCAAAACGCGTGATACCGCATTTATCCCCCAAGGCCTGAGCAAGAGCCTGGCCCAAAGCAATAGCCGTGTCTTCAATACTGTGGTGACCATCGATCTCGACGTCACCGGTAGTGGTGATCGTCATATCGATACCTGAATGCTTCGACAATGTCGTCAGCATATGGTCGTAAAATCCAACCCCGGTAGAGATAGTGGACTCCCCCGCCCCATCGAGATCAATTGCGACGTCGACAGTGGATTCCGAGGTCTCGCGGTAAATGTGAGCGCGACGATGGGTCATTGATCCTCCTCCGGGACGAGACGCGGAGCGGTGGGAAGGACGTCAAGCAAAGCGGTACGGAAAGCGTCGGTCTGGCGTGGAGTTCCGGCGCATACGCGCAAGTAACCAGTTGGTCGACCTCTCGGATGAGCACGCCGCGATCAAGCAGCGCCTGGAATACCGCGTGACGATCAGCGAACCTGCCGAAGAGGACGAAGTTCGACTGTGAGGAAACGACGTCCAACCCGTGCAGTTGCAGCCAGTCCTCCAGGTTTACGCGGGTCTCACGCAACTCGTCGACCCGCGCAAGCATCTCGGGGGCATGAGCGAGGGCAACTCTCGCCACCACCTGTGACACGTCCGAGAGATGATAGGGCAGCCGCACCATCTGCAGCGCGTCAACGACGGCCGGTGCGGCCACCGCGTACCCCAGTCGGCCACCTGCCAGGGCGAAGGCCTTGGATAGGGTGCGCACCACAATGAGCCGACCGTACTTCGGAAGCAAAGCAATCGAGGAGTCCTCCGGAGCGTCTGTGAACTCCTGATATGCCTCGTCAACGACGACAATGGTGTCGGTGCCAGCACACACCTCGTCAATGACGGCGACCGGGATAGTGGTTCCGGTGGGGTTATTTGGCGTCGTCAGTAAGACGACATCCGGCTTGACCTCCTCGATTGCCGACAGTATTTCGTCAGTTGTCAGTCCCCAGGAGGCGTTGCGAGGACGAGTGACGTAATTCGTGTGAGTATTGCGGGCATACTCGGGATACATCGAGTAGGTCGGTGTGAAGGTCAGCACAGAGCGTCCTGGACCACCAAACGCCTGCAAAACATGGGTCATAACCTCGTTGGAGCCATTAGCAGGCCATATCTGGGAGCTGCTAATACCGAAGCCAATATATCGGGCCAGATCCTCGCGAAGGCCGGTGGCTTCCCGGTCGGGGTAGCGGTTAAGACTCTTGGCAGCCTTGGCAACAGCCTTGGCCATGTCCTTGCGCACCGCCTCCGATGGCGGATACGGATTTTCGTTGACGTTCAGGCGTACCGGGACGTCAAGCTGCGGAGCCCCGTATGGTTGTGCCCCGACAAGTTCCGAACGCAGCGGAAGATCCGCCAACTGGATAGAGTTAGGCTCCGGCTTAGCCACCGGACGGGGCTGGCTGGTCTGTCGATGCTGAGTCAACGTGACCTCCTCACAGTGATGGCATTGGCATGGCCGGGCAAGTTCTCCGCCAAGGCAAAAGCCTCAACGGAATCGGCCAGCTCAAGTAGGGCATCCTCGGTGTAATCGATGACGTGGACGGCGCGCATGAAGGAACGCACCGACAGACCAGACGAGTGGCAGGCTGCTCCTGCCGTGGGAAGGACGTGAGTGGATCCGGCTGAGTAGTCCCCAAGAGAGACAGGCGCCCACGGGCCGACGAAAATGGCGCCAGCGTTCCGGACCCGAGCAGCGACTGCGGCAGCATCAGCCGTCTGGATCTCGAGATGCTCGGCGGCATACGCATTGACCACTTCGAGGCCCTGATCAATATCACGTACCATGACGATGGCCGACTGCTTGGATGTCAGCGAGGTGCGAATGCGCTCGGAATGTAACGTGGCACTGACCATCGGGGCAAGTTCTCGTTGCACAGCTTCGGCCAGTGTGGTCGAGTCTGTGACAAGCACTGCGGCAGCCAGCGTGTCATGCTCAGCCTGGCTCATAAGATCAGCAGCAATGTGACGCGGGTCGGCAGTCTTATCGGCCAGGATGGCGATTTCGGTGGGCCCAGCCTCCGAATCGATGCCGACGGTGCCACGCAGGCAGCGCTTTGCCGCGACTACGTAGATGTTGCCTGGACCCGTAACCATGTCGACGCGCGGACAGGAATCTGCCTCGTCGGAGCCCTCAACGCCGTAAGCGAACATGGCGATCGCTTGGGCACCGCCGACGGCGTAGACCTCATTGACACCCAGTAGATGACACAGCGCCAAGATGCTCGGGTGCGGCAACCCACCAAACTCCGCCTGGGGCGGAGATGCTACAGCGATAGACGAGACACCGGCCTCCTGCGCAGGAACGACGTTCATGATGACCGACGATGCCAGCGGAGCGAACCCACCCGGAACGTAAAGGCCTACACGCCCGACCGGGACGATGCGCTGGCTCACCCGCGCGCCGCCTGCCACCTCAACCGGTTGGGAAGAGGCCTCCACCTCAGCTTCCTGACATACGTGACGACGACGTCGAATAGATTCGCTGAAAGCCCGACGCAAGGTGCCGTCGAGGTTCGCAGCTGCCGTGGCGAGAGCCTCGACCGGAACGCGCAGATGCTCGGGAACCACATGGTCGAATTTCTCGCTGTACTCACGTAGCGCCTCAACGCCACGATCCCTCACCGCGGAGCAGACAGGGATGACGGCCGCCATGGCGGCATCGACATCGAAGTCCGCGCGAGGCACGGCGCAACGCAGGTCGTCAGTGGTCTCACTGGTCACATCGACGATTCTCAGCACATTGCTAGTCTAATGAAGCCCCGGTCGACGTCTTTGCGCGTCCGGTCCGCGAAGCGCCACGTCTGGCCGCCAGCAGGGACGCGATGAGCATGGGCACCATGGCAGCGAGCAGCCATACCAGGACTGCCACCCAGGTATGGAGAGCGAAATCGATGGGGATAACCTCCCCAGACTTAGCTGAAGCAATCCGTTCGGCAAAAGAGTCCGGGCTGATGAGAACACCCACCCACCAACACGCTAGAGCCGACAGACATGCCGAGATCCCAGCGGCTAAAACACCCCAGGCTCCCCGCCGCCGCATGAGAACCCAGCTCAGACAGCCGATGATGAGTCCCACGACCAGACCGATGAGACAGTACGTAGCGTCAGTTGAGAAGACCTGGGTGAGACCCTTCTCCGTCGTCGTAGCCGCACCGTCAGAGCCGACGGTGTACGTCGGCAGGGTCACCATTGAGTGCCATAGCGGAGCAGCCAGTCCTCCAAGGACGATCCCCATCGCGATCACGAGCAGGCTCAGCCGCAAGATCGCAATCATACGGGCACGAGTCATCTCGTTCACTGCTGCCTCCTCGGGACGCACGACGGGCCAAGCAAAGCCTTGAGGTCTGCCATGAGCGGCTGACCTTGGGTGACCTTAAGTTCGTCGGCAAGCCGGAATGTTGTTGTCACTTTGCCGTCAATGAGCCGCAACCTCACCTCGGAACTACCCGGATGGTTGCGCAGCACCCCGCGCAGCTCTTCGAGCGTGCCACGGGTGCAGCGTCCGCGACGCATATCGATCGTCATTGGTGCCTTGCTAGCGTCAGTGAGATCAAGCAACCAGATGTCGTTGGCCGACATTTCAACCGTCTCATCGCGTTCCCGGACGAAGCCGCGTACCTTCAGGATGCTGTCCACCGCTAGCAAGGGTTCCACTCGTTGATAAACCTTTGGGAAACAGGCGATGGTGATGGACGCATCAAGGTCCTCCAGGGTTACTGAGGCCCAAATGTCACCGTTCTTAGTCGTACGCCGCACGATCTGGGTGACCATGCCGACCACGGTGTACCGGCCCTCGTGATGGCCCTCAGGATTAACGAGTTCCGCCACCGAAATATCTGATTCAGCCTCCAGAGCAGCCTCGAGCCCACGCAGCGGGTGGTCCGACACATAGAGACCGAGCATCTCGCGCTCGAAGGCGAGTTTGGTACTGCGATCCCAATCGTCGTCGGGAACGACCCTCTCGACCCCCATCTGAGTGGGCTGGGAATCATCCCCCATGCCGAATAGATCGTCTTGACCGTTGGCTTGGTTGCGCTTGATGTCGATGACGGCGTCGACGGCCTGCCCGTAGACAGCCATAAGCCCACGTCGAGAGTGACCCATAGAGTCGAAAGCGCCAGCCTTAATGAGGGACTCGATGAGTCTCTTATTGCATACTGTCAAGCTGACCTGATCGAGGAAGGTGAAGAAATCGGGGGCTGGACCGTTCTCCTCCCGGGCGCGAATAATCTCAGCTACGGCATTGGCCCCGACATTTCGGATGGCCCCCAGGCCGAACCGAATGTCCTCACCGACAGCGGTGAACTCAAGGGAGGATGCGTTGACGTCGGGAGGAAGGACGTTGATGTGCTGGGCGCGCATGTCGGCTAGGTACATTGCCATCTTGTCTTTATCGTCACCGACGCTCGTCAGCAGAGCAGCGCCGTATTCAGCCGGGTAGTTGGCCTTGAGGTAAGCCGTCCAATACGAGACAAGTCCATAGCCAGCAGCGTGGGATTTGTTAAAGGCGTATCCAGCGAAGGGGACCATGACGTCCCACAAAGTCTGGATGGCATCGTCGGAGTAACCGTGTTCACGCATACCCGCCTGGAAGGGGATGAAGTTTTCCTCCAGGATGTGCTTCTTTTTCTTACCCATCGCTCGGCGCAACAGGTCGGCGCCACCCAGGGTGTACCCGGCAAGTTTTCGGGCGATCGACATGATCTGCTCCTGGTACACAATGAGGTGGTACGTGGGAGCAAGGATCTCGTCGAGGTCTTCCTTGAGTTCGGGATGGATCGGAATGATCGGTTCCCGGTTGTTCTTACGCTGAGCATAAGAGATATGCGCATTAGCGCCCATAGGGCCCGGGCGATACAGGGCTAGCACGGCAACAATGTCGTCGAAGCATGTCGGACCCATGAGCCGCAGCAACGACCTCATGGCCGTGCCATCAAGCTGGAAGACGCCTAGGGTGTCGCCGCGCGCCAGCATCTCGTAGGTTGTCTTGTCATCAAGGGCGATGTTTTTGAGATCGACATCAATCCCCCGGTTGGCCTTGATGATCTTGATGCAATGATCCATGATACCGAGGTTGCGCAGGCCCAGGAAGTCCATCTTCATGAGCCCCATCTCCTCGAGCTGGGGGTACGCGAAGCCGGCAATGATCATGCCGTCCTTATCGCGCTTGTGCATCGGCACGAGGTCAAGCAGCGGGGTACTCGACAGGATGAACGCGCAGGCATGCACGCCGGTGCCTCGAATCAGCCCCTCGAGGCCTTTGGCAGTCTCAACAACCTTGGCTACGTCAGGGTTATCTGCCACCAGCTGACGGAACTCCTGGCCTTCGCCATACCTCTCGTGGGAGGAGTCGAAGATCTTGTCCAGTGGAACGCCCTTGCCCATCACGTCCGGGGGCATTGCCTTGGTGATCTTGTCGCCGAGGGCGAAGGGATAGCCGAGAATACGGTTAGCGTCTTTCACAGCGGCCTTCGCCTTAATCTTGCCGAAGGTGTTGACCTGGCTGGTGTACTCAGCCCCGTACTTGTGCGTGACGTAATCGATGACCTTGTCACGCTGACGATCGTCGAAGTCAAGGTCGATATCGGGTGGATTGACGCGCTCCGGGTTGAGGAACCTCTCGAACAGTAGACCGTGTTCTAGCGGGTTGATCGCGATAATGCCGGTCAGGTAGGCGACCAGGGAACCAGCCGCTGAACCACGTCCGGGCCCTACCGGTACCCCCATCGAACGTGCCGCGTTGCAAATATCGGAGACAACGAGGAAGTACGAGGAGAATCCCAGCGGTTCGATGACCGACAGCTCGGTCTCGAGACGCTCTAGGACCTCTTTGGGCGGGTTCGGACCGAATTTCTCGTCGAGTCCTTCCTGGAGTTTCTTACGCAGCCAGGACTCCTGAGTCTCCCCCTCAGGAACATCGAACTGCGGCATCCGGTCGACGTACTTGAACACCTCGTCATAGGAACCAATCATCTCGGTCAGCAGCAAGGTGTTGTCACAGGCCTCCGGATGGTCGGGGAACAGCGCCCGCATCTGCTCCGAGGATTTGATGTAGTAGCCGGAACCGTTGAACCGGAACCGGTTCGGATCGTCTTTGTTTCGGCCCACACCGACACACAGCAAAGAGTCGTGGGCGTCGGCCTGATCCTCAGTGACGTAGTGGGAGTCGTTGGTGACCAGCAACGGAATGTCTAGTTTTTTGGCCAGCTTCAGCAGGTCGGACCTCACCTGCTTTTCGATCGGGACGCCGTGGTCCATCAACTCACAAAAATAGTTTTCACGGCCAAAGATGTCCCGATAATCGGATGCAGCTTGGCAAGCTTCCTCAAACTGGCCGAGGCGCAGCCGGGTCTGCACCTCACCCGATGGGCAGCCGGTTGAGGCGATGATGCCACCGGGGTACTGGCCCATGAGCTCGCGGTCCATACGCGGTTTCATGTAGTAGCCCTCATAGGACGCCAAGGACGAGAGTCGGAAAAGGTTGTGCAGGCCTTCGGAATCCTTCGCCCACATCGTCATATGGGTGTACCGACCGCCGCCAGAGACGTCTTTGCCGCCCTCGGCATCCGGATCTCCTGCATCACGAGAGGTCCCCCAGAATTCCTGTACTCGTGACTTGCGGGTGCTCGGAGCGACGTACGCCTCGATACCAATGATCGGCTTAATGAGAGGATTCTGGTCCCCGTCGTACTTCTTGGAAATCTGGAAGAACTCGTAGGCACCGAACATATTTCCGTGGTCGGTCATCGCGACCGCAGGCATCCCTTGACGTGCCACCTCGGCGAAAAGTTTCTCGTTGCTGGCAGCGCCGTCCAGCATCGAGTATTCGGTGTGGGTGTGGAGGTGGACGAAGTCGGAACGGGCCACAGGCCCTCCTTTCACATTCCGACCCCAAGCCCTTGGGATCGTGCCTTGCGATCGTGCTGACCTAGACAGAGTAGTCGGCACCAAGGACATCTCGAATCACCCCTGGTGCGAACGCCAAGTATTGACGTACGACGTGGGTGAGACAATGTGTGAAGCTGTCGCGTGGGCAACGTGACGAGGCCAATTCTTTCTTGGCACCACCGTTGCCGTGGTGTTGTGACTTGTCGTTGGAAACCTGCGCCAAGTGGTCGACAGACTGTCCCACGACGTCGCAGCTAAAGTCAGTGTCGTGGCTTCGTCGCCGCTTATCAGACTGCTGAGCACCTTCATGCGTCTGGGGTGATTGCAGTCACGGCACTCGGGGCCAACCAGCGAGCGCGTGCAGCCGACAGCGAGACCCGTATTGCGCGATTAACCCTATGGGAGGTCGTCAACCCGCTAATCACCGGAATTGCGTCCGGGTATTAGCAGCGCCGTGCTCTTGACGTGGAGCCGAATGGGCGAACTGGCGACTTTGACACTAACTCTGACCTACCTGAGATGGGCAGGCCGAACCTTAGGTTGGGCAAACACCTGAAAAGCCGTGTTATCAGCTCGTAGCAGTATCGCGACATCGACCTGAGACTGGCCGACGGGGCGCTGCGGTTCCTTGACCGACGGATGATAATCGTCACGCGTCACGGTTGATCACCGCTTCCGATACATCGTTCTGTCACCAGGCCGGACGCGAACATCGGGGCCCGCGCGGGATGAAGGACTGAGGCAAGCTACTAAGGCCCGGGGACTCTCGGGACGGCGAAACGAAGGCAGTCATAGTGCGCGCCGCGTCGCCCGGTAGCCCCTCCTCACATCGACGCACCCACCTCATGGGACCGCGCCACAGCAATCTGTACCCTGCCGCATACCGGGCACCACGCGAAAACACTCAAGTAGCGCACCTTCCAAACTCATGATAATCGAGCAGTCACTTCCCTCCGTTCATACCTATGTCTCGAATTAGCCCAATCATGTGTTCAATGAGAGACTGTTCTGACATCGTCGTCATCAACTGATCTTGGGCATGGACGAGCAAAAGCGACATCGGCAGCGAGCCGTTGAGATCACGCGTGATGAGCTCGGTCTGCACATCATGGGCCTTCTTCAACTGTGTGTCCGCCTCAATCATGCATTGTTCACTCTCAGCCATCTCACCAGCCCGAGCTTTGCCAAGAGCCTGATACAGCGACGCACGCGCCTCACCAGCACTCGTGATGATGGTAAAAATGGCAGTTTCGATCTCTGACATCACCGCCCCACCATCCGGGCTGTCACTCCCACACTGTGAAGTCATGCTCCACCTTCTTCGCATCGTTCTTTTTTGAGTTGATCCCTGTCATACATCCTCATGAATGGATAATAGATGACAGTAGAGATTAATATATTTACAAGGCACAGAACGATAGCACGCCAGTCGCCACCTGTCGTCAAGAATGCGCCTATTGGAGCGGGCAACGTCCACGGCGGCTGAACAGCCATGTACGTGACAAAACCCCAACTGAACGCAAACCAAGTTACCACGCATAGCACCAACGGCGCGAGGAGGAAGGGTATAATAAAAAACGGATTCATCATGACCGGGAGACCGAACATGATCGGCTCACTAATATTGAATAGCGCAGGAACCGCGACCGCTCGCATGATTGACTTGGTATACCTTGCTCTCCCAACTAAAAACCCGGCAATAACTAGACCAATAGTCGCCCCAGAGCCACCAATGGAGACGAACCACTGAAAGAACGTTTCCGGTGCGATGTGAGGAGCCGGGACACCGGAAGCCACGGCGTCAGCGTTGTCGCTCAGATACTGTAACCACACCGGCCGGGCAACCGATCCAACTACCGAATCTCCGCTGATCCCGAAGAACCATAAAAATACGACTAAGAAAGCCGGTACTAATACTCCCGGTAACGAATCGCCAGCTTTAACTAGAGGTGACAGACCCTGCTGAACAACATCGACGACGTCGATCTTAAAAACCACAGATATAAGGGTCATAACACCCATGATAATGAAGGCCGGAACGACCGCGCCAAAAGATCGGCTGACGGACTCAGGAACCTGTTCGGGCATCCTGAATGTCAGGTTATGCTTATAACAGATGCGCATCACTTCAACGGCCAGCAGCGCTAAGATCATCGCAGGGAATAGCCCTTTTGAGCCTAGACTTTCAAGCGCCACATAGATTCCACCTCCAAGTGTCTTTGGGGTCAGGCTAAGTAGAAATGCAGCGACACCAAGTTGGCCACCAGCAAGGCCACTAAGATCATAACTACGAGCAAGACTTGAACCGACTCCGAAGCATACATATAGGGACATGATGCCGAACGTCATACGATATGGAATGAGAATCTGTTCCGCATGGTCCTTCGCCCACATGGCAAATCCCGACGTTTCAGGGACCGGCGGAGCTGCTATAATAAGAATTAAGCTGCCAGCGATGATGAAGGGGATAGCGGAAATTACACCGTCACGAATAGCCCGGATATGTCGCTGCTCCGATATCATCGACATCGGAGCAGCCACTCTCCTATCCAAGAAGTTAAAGAACTTCTCCATGGCGATCACCCGAGATGTTCTTTGACAGTCTTTACCAGTTCTGAACCGCCAAGCGGACCGTAGGCAATCGGAGGAATCGCGCAAATCGGGATCCCATGTCGATCGGCGTACTGTTGAAAAGTCTTCAATCTATTTCGCACCTGGGGAGCGACCAAAACGAGATCCCATTCCCCTGCCGATATTTCGTCCTGCGCCTGCCCTGACCCGACAGCCTTAGCCCGGAGCGGCTCACCCAGCTTCTGGAATTCCTTCTCCAAATCCTTGAGAACGATCGCACTCGACATACCACCAGAGCAAACCAGTAAAACATTAGACATGACCAATCCTCCTTGATTGTGTATCAATCACCTATGAGAGGCGATGAAGTCGCGATACCAATAGAAACTATCTTTCGGCAACCGTTTATAAGTTCCCCGCCCTTCATTGTCTGCGTCTACATAGACGACACCGTACCTTTTCTCCATTTCGCAACTACCGGCACTGACGATGTCAATGATGCCCCAAACGAAATATGCTTCTATATCTACACCCTCCCGCACGGCAAGCTCAGTCTGTTCCATATGGCGCTCGAGATATGATATTCTATAATTATCGTGGATACGCCCATCAGAGTCGACATTATCCCGCGCACCCAATCCATTCTCAGCAACCATTATGGGCTTCCGGTACCGGTCGTAAACCTTGTGAGCCGTAATCCTCAAACCCATGGGGTCTATCTGCCATCCCCACTCGGTAGCTTCCAAACTAGGGTTTCTCAATGTTGGTACCAGGTTTCCGGGGACTTGTTCACGTTTTTCGTCGACACTACAAATCGACGATGAATAGTACGAAAATGACACGATGTCACAGGTATTCGACCTGAGTATGCCACGGTCCTTGTCCGTGATGTCGAGTACTACCCCATGGTCGGCCAAGAACTTCTCTGTGTAATACCCGTATTCACCTGTTGCTAGTACATCTGCACACCACCACTGATTGATCTGCTCGTCGTGAACGAGCTTCATGTTGTCCTCAGGTGTGGGATGGAGCGCATAGTAATCGAAACAGCTCACCATGCACACGAACTTTCCTCGTGCTCCGATATCGCGACCGTATTTTGTTATGAGGGCGCTTGCTATCATTTGGTAATGAAGACCATTAAAGACTGACCGATAATCATAGGAGTAATCGATGGTTCCTATTATTCCGAGTCCATTATAAGGACTGAAATACCCGGAATTAATCTCGTTTACAGGAAGCCAATAGTCTACATTTTCTTGCCAGCGATCGACGACAAATTTCGCCATCTTAAGATACAGATCGATGACGTCACGATGTCGCCAACCTCCGTACTTGTCAACGATCGCAATCGGCATCGCATAGTGATTGATCGTGATGAAGACTTTAATTCCAGCATGTGCAAGGGTGCGAATAATCCGGTCATAGTACATCACCCCTTCCGGATTGGGCTGGTCCTCGAAACCAGTGGGAAATAGACGGGCCCAGCTAATCGAAAGACGATATACATCTAGGCCAAGACTGGTAATGTAATGCAAGTCTGACTCCCAGTATTCGTAACCCCGCGAGCCCATACGGAACGGGAACCGGCAGTCGTCAGAACGGGAATTCTTTGCGTTTCGAACGTCAGCCTCGGTGAGGAGACGAGTTTGTATCGTATCATTCGATAGCCGCGGAATCCATCGACGACAGTCTTGGGTGTCCATTCCCTTTCCGTCGTAGAACCCGCCTTCATATTGACTGGCCGCGGTAGCCCCACCCCACAGAATGCGCTTCATCTCACGTACCTCCCATGAGCGCCTTGCGATCCGCTAAACCGTCTAGGCCAACAACTCTTAGCCTCGACCAACTGCTTCAACTCGTCCGGAGTCATATTCCTGTCGGCAGCAATTTCTGCCAACGGCGCACAGACGTCGGTGGGGCCCATCACCTCGGTGTTCCACACGTTCCAAGGTCGGTCGACTCGCGTTACGACAGCGCGATGAATCTTGTCTTCGGAGACACACTTAATTCCATAACCACCATTGATGTCGGTGTGCGATCCATTGGATGACCAATAGCGCACAGTTCCCACCCTATGCCTGGAACGGTTACTGTGACTCGACCGCCCTAAGACAACCACCATGTGGCCACGTTCATCCTTTCCAATTTCGTCATTCCAAAATATTTTCATGAAGTCGTACCTGCGGATACTCGCGAACATCTCGTTGCGATCCGCGAGGTTCGCATATTCGCCCGTAGTACCGATGTACAGGTTGGTACCAATTTTCAATTCATGGGCCAGTTCAGCCATGCCCGGTCCGTTGGCATTTGCACGCCCCCACGCTCCGACGCCATCGTTCTGGATCGGGTAGGGCCTGTGGTCCACCGTGTAAGGCTTCAGGTATTCCCACTCCTGCCTGGGCGGCATGACGCCGCAGGTTTTCTCGTATAGTTCAAGGCTCTTTAACAGCAGAAGATAGGTGGCTGAGGAGCAAAACGACGGCGTCGCAAGGTAAGGGTCCACGCAAACGCCAGTCGCCGTGACCCGAACCGCACGGTCCAATCCTGTCCACGCGGTTTGTCGAAAGCCAGGCGGAATATTTCTGCCGGTGTGGTAGCCGCCGCCAGTAGGAAAGCACTGTAACGCGCGCTCAACACACTGCTGCCACATGACCCTCGGCCTTGCTAGGTCGGCCTTAGCCTCTGCTGTGGGAGCAGGACTCATCATCGCGGCCACCGTCGCGACGCACGTTGCCGACATTACGGTCCTGCGAGTGATTAACCTGCCAGTATCCATTATCATCGTCTCCTGGAATCCGAACAAATCTCTAATGCATTCATCATATCGACGTTGTGCAGCTCGACACCTCGTAAGCGCCCGGCCGCCCAGCATGCCCCGACCACCGGGTGGCTCGCATATGTGCACCCGCCCAGCGAGTCCTCCACCATTGCCCGCAACGTGTTAGGTCGTTGGTATTTGTGACTTGTGCTCGGCGCGAGCAAACCTCCTGCCAGGATGACGTGCTCAGCACCAACACTTCTCACGGTCGTCACCAGCTCCGATGCCCCGGCAGCCAGGATGATCGAAGCGATCTTGTCGTCTTGAGCGGACAATACGATTTGAGCAAAGCTTGCGACGTCTGCCGGTCGAAGCTCCTTCGTCTTGCCAATGAGACCCTGAACGGTACATCCACGAGGCAATCCAAGAGCCTCAACAACCCCACGCGTGATAGTGGTGCTCGGGCCACGACGATCAAGGTCCGCCGCCGCAGCTCGCAAGGCTTTTCTGCCAATCCAGTAGCCGGAACCATGATCCCCCAACAACCACCCAGCTCCATCTCGGCGATCGACACAGCGCCATTCCGAGAAGCGACCGGCTATCGCACCAGTACCTGCCACGAGAATCGAACCATCCCCCAAAACTGCGGCAGACCAGTAGGCAATCTCAATGTCGGTCACCACCTGAGGGGTGACATCTAGGCCGACGGCGCGAAATGCCTTCTCGACACTCTGACAGACGTCGTGATTCCCAGTCGGACCCGCGCCTGCGGCTCCGACGACAGCGGCTTCCACATGCACAACCGAAGATTGGGCCAACACCGCGCCTAGACAGTCATTGATAGCCTGCCACAAAGATTCGCAACTGACGCGCGCAATACGTCGATAACCCAGTATTTTCCCGCTCGCATCAGTAACGAGGGATCTCACACTCGTTCCGCCAATGTCAACTCCCAAGAAACACATAATCCTGCTCTTTCTCGTCATCACAGGAACGGGTCTCATTGGGCAGCTCTTCTTCCGTCAAAGTCACCGCCGCTCCCGTACGGTGCAATACGATGATCCACGCGTTGCCATACCGCTCGTACTCTAAATTCGGTAAGCCACGACGTAGCGGAGCTCGCAGTCCCTTCTCTGCGAGAATAAAAGCCACCAGAAGACCGCGATCTGTGAACAATCGCGGTCGTTCCACACGCCACCTACTGGTGATTTCAGCGCCAGGACGCGGGCAGGAAGTACGACATCCGACGCGCTTCAGAGCGACCAGAGTGAAGGATTTCGCGTACTCGGTTTCAGGCACCTGTAGCGAGGCGAATATGACCTTGCTGTGCGAAGCAGCCTGGCGAGCAACCAGCCCACAACTCTCGTTGGTCAGATATACGGACCGCATCATCGATCAGTCCATAATGCGTTCGGCCATGGAATCCTTGAAACCGAACAGGTAAGTGAGCACAGCTCCCATGATTACTGAAATGAGCCAGCCACCGAGATACCAGCCCCACTTGCCGGCCGAAATCACCGGTGCCATGAGTAAGCCCGACAGGCCAAAGGCCTGGGAGCCAAACGTTCCGCAGTTCTGCGTCCCCCACGCTATAAAGGCACCTCCGAAACCGCCACCAAGACACGCGGTGAGGAAGGGGTACAGTAACGGTAACGAGACCCCGTAAATGAGGGGTTCGCCCACACCAAGGATGCCAATTGGTAGCGCGCTCTTAATCACAGATCGCAGTTTCGGATTCCTGGTTTTCATAAGAACGGCAATAGCCATTCCCACCTGAGCCGCGCCAGCCATCGCAAGAATGGGTAATAGTTCGGTAAAACCATGATTAGCGATGAGTTGAGCATGAATTGGGGTGAGTCCCTGATGAATGCCCAACATCACCATAGGCAAGAAGAAGGTTGCGAGGATAAATCCGCCGATGATTCCACCTTTAGCAAGGGCGAAGTCGACGAGCAGCCATGTGAGGCCCTTCATCAGCAAAGATGACAACGGCATGATCACAAAGATTGACGCTGCGGCGCCGAGGAGCAAAGTTACAGCCGGCACAAGAAAAAGTTCGATAGCCGCCGGGACGACCTTTCTCAACCGCCTTTCGATGACGGTGAACAGCCAGGCGGTGATCATGACGCCGATGACACCTCCCAGTCCGGGTTGAAGCTTCCCGAATATTGGGATCGTCAGCGGGATAGCTGCCGTCTTGTCGGTTGCTGCCGTACCCGCCAGAGCGGGCATATATGGAACCCCGCCCGCGATGAGGCCTAGCACCGGGCTGCCACCACATTCTTGAGCTGTGTTGTGGCCGACGATGAAGTTGAGCGAGGCAATAACGATCCCTCCCAGACCAACTAAAACCAGGAACCACCCGTCATCGGCAACCGTGGGGTCAATTGTCTTCCAAATCCCGCAGATGGCGGTCACTAGCCCACAGGCAATGAACCCTGGGATGATCGGGACGAAAATGTTCCCGACGTGACGGAACATCGCTTGCACCCTAGATGTTTGCGTGCCTCGGACCATCTTCTTGGTCCGAACGGCTATATCTGTATCACCTTCCAGGACTGAACTCGGCTCTGTTTCGACCACTGCAGAGTCCACACCTCGCTTTGCGGTGCCAGGCGGCGTGACTTGAGTCGTCGCGTCTGTGTCGGTGGCAGAAGCAGAATCCGCCGACCCCATGACCTCACCGAATGCTGACCGTAATCTTTCCGCGTGACCAGGCCCGACGACGACTTGCAGCTGCTTACCCTCGACGACTCCAAGGACCCCAGCCAGCCCATTGATGGCCTCAGCATCAGCAGTCTCGGGCCGGATGAGGTTGAGACGCAGCCGCGTCATGCAATTGGTAAAAGACGCGATATTGTCGAGCCCTCCAACAAGATCGAGTATTTCTCGTGCAAGTAAGTGATAGTCCATGACTTCCTCCCTGGAAGATTCACAGGCGAAGGTGGTTCTCATCGACGGCTACCCGGACTACGCCGCCCGCTTCAGCCAGTCGGGCTCGAGCTTGAGTCGCAGTCATCCCCAACAGCACCATGACAATGGCCGTCTTGGCATGTCCGCCAGCCTCGTGCAACGCCGTGATGGCATCATCACAAGAGCATCCCGTGGCAGCCATGACAATGGACATGGCCCGCTGCCGTAGCTTCTCGTTGCTCGGAGAGACGTCAACCATAAGGTTGCCATATGTTTTACCTAGGCCGACCATGGTTGCCGTGGAGATCATGTTGAGGACCAGCTTCTGCGCGGTCCCTGCTTTAAGGCGGGTCGATCCCGTGAGAACCTCAGGGCCAGCGTCGATTTCCACCGGAAGGTCTACCTCGCTGCTGATGACCGCACGATGGTTGCAACACACTGAAGCCGTCACCGCCCCAGCTCGCTTCGCAGCGCGCACCACACCTAGAACCCAAGGAGTTCGTCCTGAGGCTGCCAGACCGACGACGACGTCGTGGGGCCCAGGCTGAAGCATGTTCAACTCCTCAGCGCCACGATCCGCATCGTCTTCAGCTCCCTCCACAGCCTGAAACATCGCCTGCTGTCCACCTGCGATGAGGCCGACGACCATCGTGGGGTTGGTGCTAAACGTCGGTGGGCATTCCGCCGCATCGAGGACCCCTAGACGCCCACTCGTTCCGGCACCGGCATAGATCAAACGGCCTCCGGCCGACAGACCCTTTACTGCAGCCTCCACGACGGCGGCGATGGCTGGAAGTTGAGACGCGATAGCATCCGGGACGCGGTGATCCTCGTCATTCATGAGGCGGAGCACGTCGAGGGTCGGCAACTGGTCGAGTTCTTCGCTGGCCGGGTTCCTTCCCTCAGTCGTTGCAAGATTCGTCAGGCTGTCCATGGAATCTCCTCCCCGAATCGAGACTTTGTGGTTCCATGTCTGCGATGACACACCACGAAACGCGCCGCCCCCACGACGTGAAATGATTGTACACAAAATCCAACTTTAATGGAAGGATGTTTCACATGGATGACAGCCTGCTGCCTCGGATCGATATGGCCAGAACGACCATGCGTCCTGCAGAGGCCCAGGTTGCCGCCGTCATACTGGCCAAGCCCGACTGGACACTCGCTGCTTCAACGAGCCAACTTGCTGAGGCTGCCGGCGTATCCCCCGCGACTGTCGTGCGCTTTTGCCGAGCCCTTGGGATGAGTGGTTATCGGGAGCTTCGCACCGAGCTTGCGCGCGACTTATCTCGACGCACCCTCGAGCTAGAGAGGTCCTCAGTGGCTGAAGGCACTATTACTCTCGACGACTCTCTAACCCAAATGATCACGAAGATCGCGTTCCATGAGGCTCGCACGATTGAGAATACTGCGCGGGCCGTTGACGCCGACGAGCTTGAGGCTGTCGCCAGCGCTATCTCGATCGCCCCGCGGACTGCGCTTTTCGGGGTCGGATCCAGCGGTCTTGTCGCAAGCGACCTATCTGAGAAACTGGAACGCATTGGCCTTGTCTGCCAGCATCATCAAGACACCCATATGCAGCTTGTTCATGCCGCATTGTGTAAACGTCCCTGCGTAGCCTTAGGAATCTCTTTTAGCGGTAACACCCAAGAAGTCGTTGAGGCTCTCACCGTGGCGCAAAAGCACGGCTCTACTACTGTCGCTATGACAGGCCTACCCGACTCTCCCGTCGGACGGCTTGCCGACCACGTCCTCGTCACTTCAGCACGCGAAACGCAGGTTCGCGCAGGTGCGATGTCCAGTCGGATGGCACAGCTAGCCGTTGTGGACTTTCTTTTCGCGCGCGTCGCCCAGCTGTGCATGGATGACCTCGAGACCCTCCTGAGTAGTACGCGAACCGCGGTAAGCACGTACAGAAAGTCCCTCACGTAGACTTAACGCATGTCGTCACAGACCCTCAGCAAGACCTGGAAGTCGATCTGGTGGATTCCGTTCACCAAGGGGATCCTCGCAATCGTTGCCGCAGTGGTGGCCCTGCTCTGGTCCCGCCAGACGATGACTGCTCTTGTGATCATCGTCGGTATCTACGCCATCATCGACTCCGTCATGACCCTTGTCAATGCCCAGGCCCTCCATGGCATGGCCGGCACCGGATTCATGAAGGGCTGGGGCATCATCGGCATCATCATCGGCGTGATCCTCATCCTTCATCCTGGATTCTCCTTGCACGTCATTGCCATCTTCATGGGAGTGTGGCTGGTGCTCCTGGGCGTGTTTGCTACCAGTTTTGCCCTGCCCTTGAGACTCGTCACGCAGAAAGCCTGGGGCTGGATGTTTGGGGGTGGCATCAGTCTATTCGTCCTGGGCATCGTCATCCTCGTTCATCCTGGATTCGGCGTAGTGGCCATGAGCTGGCTGCTAGCGCTCGGGGTACTGCTCTATGGCGTTGCTAACCTTGCCATTGCCGTAGGAATCCGCAAGATCACAAGCTCTATCTCGCTGGCGATGCGTCGCAACCCCCGCAACACCATCATTGAAGGAGACGTGGTTGACAGCCCTGACACTTCAACCCGTCCCGAACTGAAGTGATGATCTGATACACAGTAATTGAATTGCACTACTGTTGCTCCGGCCTCATTGCTAGGGGCTGAAGTCACGTCCGGGATCATGCTCCCGTATCCAAGAAGATGGTCTATCGACTACTGCGACGACGGGGAACAACACGAAACCGATGTGAGCTGGTTGGTGAAGAAGCGGCACGTTCGAGTAACGGTGCATCAACGTCGGTCACTCTCCCGTCCTCAGCCAATGCCGAATACACTCGAGAGATGAGCCCCACATAATGCGCAAGCGGGAAGGCCCCAGCAGCAAACTCGTTCGGTGGCTCAACGACCGGGCTGTGACGCATATTAGTCAACAGCACGATCTGGATGTCACGTATCGGATCGACCATTGTGATTGTCCCGGTCCAGCCGGTATGCCCGAAGGCTGCCTTACTTGGCCCGCCATGGAAGTAGTAGTAGCCGTTCGTTCTCCAACCCAACCCGTAAGTCGCGCTATCACCATCAGGGGTGAGAAACCGACGCTGCACATCGGCGGGGAAGTACTCTCGGCCCTGGTACATGCCCTCGTTGGACATCAACTGCAGCAGCACCCCCAGATCGTCAGCGGTGGAGAAAAGCCCCGCATGCCCCGACACCCCAGACATGGTGTAGAAGGCTTTCTCGTCCTGAACCTGCCCACGAATAGTCTGGGTACGGATGAACACCGGGCTGCCGTCAGGACGAGTGCCGAAGCCGACATTACCGTCCCGGGTGTTACCGTTCAGCTCGGTCGCAGCAATGAGGTCGGGGGGTGTCCTGATGTCAAGTGGCCGGAATCCAGTCCGCTCGAGCCCCAGGCGACGGTAAACGCCCTCTTGGAGGTATTCGTCGAGGCGTTTACCGACGACCTGCTCGACGATCAGGCCAAGGATCATATAGTCGACGTCGCTATACGCCCGCTCGGTGTGCGGTGCATACATGAGAGGTGTACGGCAGATCCGGTCGATCACGTCGGTACGGTTCGAGATGTCGTCGAGGTTCTGCAGGTATAACTCGCCTGCCACTGTCGCGTTGGGATATTGCGGATCCGGAACGAGCCCACCTCGATGATGCATGAGGTCGACCAGTCGGATGGTCTTCTTGCCAGTGAATGGGTTTTTGATACCGCCGGGACCCCCAACCGTCCACGAGCCGGTGTAGACCGTCGACTCGTCCCGGAAAGCCTCCCAACCGGGAAAGGTACACACCTGACGCGACAGGTCGATCCGCCCCTGCCCCACAAGCATCTGCAAAGCCAGGTTGACCGCATACATTTTGGTATTCGAGGCGATATCGAAACGAGTCGTAGCCGTCACGGGAACCTGTTTGGCAGGGGGTAGCAGTCGCGCCTTGTGCACCGTGTGGTCAATGACCTCGGTGGAGTACTTGAGGGCCTGACCGGCATGATGACGCCAGGCAATCTGGCCATGACGGCAGACCAGCACACTCGTTCCGGAAAACCCGGCCTTGACCTGATCGTCGATCCAAGAGCCGACTCTGGCCAACTTAGACTGATCAAATCCCAGAGCGCCGACGTCGCGGCTGGTGCCAAGCACATCAAATCCAACATGCATCCGTTCCAAGGCGATAAGTTGACGGCCGACCCTAACCAACCTGACATCCCACAGCCGCCGCACGACACCGGCGGTAAGCCAGTACTGTCCACCAACGACCATCCCATCGACTGGCTGGATCATGAGGTTGGGCTCGTCGTGGAAGAACTTCTCCTCGAAGTTGCGGGCATGAAGATTGCGGCGAGTGTCGAAGGTCTCGACGTCGCCACCGCGTCGCACCGTCAGCAGGTCAGACGGAACACTAGACAGTCCATCGAATGGAACTGCCCCCCTCGACAGAGGCCAACCGGCGGTCTTCGCCAACCAGTCGACGCTGATCCAACACCGCCCGGACATCACTCGCACGCCTTCGGACGGGACCGGGAGGGCAGTGCGATAGGTGGCGGGATCCTCATGGTCGCCGTCACGCATGATCCACACTTGGTCAGCATCACCTCTGACTAGCCACCGCCAGCGTCCTGAATCCATGCGCACCGCGAACCTGCGTGACGGGACATTCACGCTAGCAATCCGAGACAAGGCCTCCGGACGGGTAGAGAATCGACGGATGCGACCGTCGAGACCTCGGACTTCCACCCGACTCGTTGCCGGGGCGCCTATGAGGTGAATCGTCAGGCCCTGAGTGTCAGATCCGAACGCCTGTAATGTCCGATCTGCCAAAGGTGCGG
>OKJL01000050.1_pt1 | contig 41738 bp, 39 predicted proteins | sample 1613751 | NCBI WGS metagenome assembly OKJL01 (sample SAMN04436874, study PRJEB24849) | human gut metagenome | biome: human gut; feature: NICU; material: stool | host: Homo sapiens | place: USA: Saint Louis, MO | collected 2011-11-11 | reverse complement strand
GGTCTAAAGTGTTACCCATGTTTCCGGTTCATACCCTGCGCTTACCGGGCCTACGTGCTCGATCGGTTCCCTCTCCCTGTGGGAGAGGGTTAGGGTGAGGGGACCCAAAACCCCTCACAGCATTGCAACCACGCCTGCGCGCTGTGCGACAGATAGACCCCTTCACGCCAGATCATCCCCAGCTGCCAGTGCAGGTCGCTCTCCAGCGGGATCCAGCGCAGCGTATTTTTATCCAGCCGCTCGCAGATCGGCTGCGGCAGAATGGCAATCCCCACGCCCGCCTGTACCATCGCCGCCAGAAAATCCCACTGGCCGCTGCGCACCGCAATGCGCGGCTTCACGTTGTGCTGGTTAAACAGCGCCATCAGCTGGCGGCTTAAGGCAAAATCTTCGTTGTAAATCAGCAGCGGGTGTTCGCCGAGCAGCTCGGGTTTTACTGACTCAATCTTCAGCCAGTCGCCGGAGCGCGGCACCAGCACGCACAGTGGATGGCTGAACAGAGGCAGCGTCGCCAGGCCGCTTTCCTCCTCCACGGGAAGGGCCGTCATGGCCACGTCCAGTTCACCGTTTATCACCGCCTGCTGCACGGTCAGGCCGCCAAATTCAGAAATTTTAAGCTCAACGCCTGGATAGCGCTGGCGAAACAGGCTTATTGGCCCGGCCATCATCATGCCGACCATCGGCGGAATGCCGAGCCGCAGCAGCCCTCTTGTCAGGTGGTTGATGTCCCCAAGCTCGGCCTCCAGCTGGCGGAACTCCGCCAGAATTGCCAGCCCGCGCTCGAACACCACGCGTCCGGTATCGGTCAGCAGTAGCTTGCGCCCGTCGCGGATCAGCAGGGTACAGTTCAACTCATCTTCGAGATTTTTCAGCATCTTGCTGATGGTTGGCTGGGTTACGAATAACTTCTCCGCTGCGCGGGTAAAACTTTGCTGGCGAACCACCTCGACAAAATAGCGCAGCGTTCTTATGTCCATGATTATTCCTCGAAACTATACCTTCGATGATTTTAATTCATTTCAGTCGATACCGTACGCTCACTATACTGGCGCCTCGTCTCATTTCTGAGGAAAACCCCCATGGCCGTGGCGTTAAGCCGTGTTACGCCTGCCGTTGTGCAACGACTCCAGGTACCGGTTCAGGTACTGCTTTACGCGGGACTGTTTGTTTTTGCGGAATATCTTGTCGACTGGCTGCATCTGCCTTTACCCGCCAACCTGGTGGGGATGGTGCTGATGCTGACGCTGATCCTCTGTCGCGCGTTGCCCCTTAGCTGGGTGCGGGCCGGCGCACGCTGGCTGCTGGCGGAGATGCTGTTGTTCTTTGTGCCGGCCGTGGTGGCGGTGGTGAACTATGCCCAGCTGCTGATGGTCGACGGCTGGCGCATCTTTGCGGTTATCGCCCTGAGCACGATGATGGTGCTGGGCGCCACCGCCTGGGTGGTGGATAAAGTGTATCGCTTTGAAATCAGCAGGCAGACGCATGACTAACTTTCAGATAAGCGTGCTGTGCCTGATTGCGACAGTCGTCATCTACTTTGCCAACAAGCGCCTGTATCGCCGCTTTCGCGCGCTGCCGCTGATGCCGCTGGTCTTTACGCCGATCCTGCTGGTGCTGATGCTGGTCTTCGGCCATATCTCCTGGCAGAACTACATTGGCGAATCCCACTGGCTGCTGTGGCTGCTCGGCCCGGCGACCATCGCCTTCGCCGTACCCGTTTATGACAACCTCGCCATTATCAGACGCCACTGGATGTCGCTCAGCGCGGGCGTCGTCACCGCGACGGTGGTGGCGGTGTGCAGCTCGGTCTGGCTGGCGCGGCTGTTTACCCTGTCGGATGAAATCCAGCGCAGCCTGGCGGTGCGTTCGGTGACCACGCCGTTTGCGCTGGCAGCCGCGAAACCGCTCGGCGGGCAGCCGGATCTGGTGGCGCTGTTTGTGGTAGTGACGGGCGTGTTCGGCATGGCAGTGGGAGATGTGCTGTTTCTGCGGCTTTCCATTCGCGAAGGGATGGCGAAAGGGGCGGGGTTTGGCGCGGCGTCGCACGGGGCGGGGACGGCACGTTCGTATGAGCTGGGACAGCAGGAGGGCGTTGTCGCGAGCCTGGTGATGATGCTTTCGGGCGTCACGATGGTGCTGATTGCGCCGCTGGTGGCGTGGGTGATGTTTTAAGCTCCCCGGCCAGAGCGTCCGGGGAGAAAAGGCTTAGTGCGCGCGGCCCTGCTCAACGCCCAGGCCGGTTTGCGAGCGGATAAACTGGGCGCGGAATTTCTCACGCTCCAGGTTACCCTCCGGTGAATTATCGGTGGCAGAGAAGATCCAGATCCCGATAAACGCCACGGCGATGGAGAACAGCGCCGGATATTCATACGGGAAGATAGCGCTTTCGTGACCGAGGATCTGCACCCAGATGGTCGGGCCGAGGATCATCAGAATCACCGCCGTCAGCAGGCCCAGCCAGCCGCCAATCATCGCCCCACGGGTGGTCAGTTTTGACCAGTACATGGAGAGCAGAATGATCGGGAAGTTACAGCTTGCCGCAATCGAGAAGGCCAGCCCCACCATAAAGGCGATGTTCTGCTTCTCGAACAGAATGCCTAACAGAATCGCCACAACGCCCAGCACCAGCACGGTGATTTTCGAGACCTTCAGCTCATCGCGCTCGCTAGCGCCTTTGCGGATGACGTTGGCGTAGAGGTCATGCGACACCGCAGACGCGCCGGCCAGCGTCAGCCCTGCAACCACCGCGAGGATGGTGGCAAAGGCCACGGCAGAGATAAAGCCGAGGAACAGGTTGCCGCCCACCGCGTCGGCCAGGTGCACCGCCGCCATGTTGTTACCGCCAATCAGCGCGCCCGCCGCGTCTTTAAACGCCGGGTTTGCCCCCACCAGCATGATTGCGCCGAAGCCGATGATAAAGGTCAGAATGTAGAAGTAGCCCATAAACCCGGTGGCGTAGAACACGCTTTTACGCGCTTCACGCGCATCTGACACCGTGAAGAAACGCATCAGGATATGCGGCAGGCCAGCGGTACCGAACATCAGGCCGAGACCGAGCGAGAGCGCGGATATCGGATCTTTCACCAGCCCGCCCGGGCTCATGATCGCTTCCCCTTTCGGGTGGACCGCCATCGCTTCGGTAAACAGATTATTGAAGCTGAACCCGACGTGCTTCATCACCATAAAGGCCATAAAGCTGGCGCCGAACAGCAGCAGTACCGCTTTGATGATCTGTACCCAGGTGGTGGCCAGCATGCCGCCGAACAGGACATACATCACCATCAGCACGCCGACCAGCACCACCGCGACGTGGTAGTTCAGGCCGAACAGCAGCTCGATCAGTTTGCCTGCGCCGACCATCTGGGCGATCAGATAGAGCGCCACTACCACCAGCGAACCGCAGGCGGAGAGGGAGCGAATCGGCCCCTGCTTCAGGCGATAGGAGGCGACGTCAGCAAAGGTATAGCGCCCCAGGTTACGCAGGCGCTCGGCAATCAGGAACAGAATGATTGGCCAGCCGACGAGGAACCCGAGGGAGTAGATCAGGCCATCATACCCTGAGGTATACACCAGCGCGGAGATCCCAAGGAACGAGGCGGCGGACATAAAGTCCCCCGCGATCGCCAGCCCGTTCTGGAAGCCGGTAATATTGCCGCCCGCGGTGTAGTAATCGTTACGGGAGCGTACGCGTTTCGACGCCCAGTAAGTGATGTACAGCGTCAGCACCACGAAAATCAGGAACATGATAATCGCCTGCCAGTTGGTTGGCTGGCGCTGAACCTCGCCGGTAATGGCATCTGCTGCATGGGCAGCAAAGGGAAGTGTGGCGGCTAGCGCCGTCAGGACTCGCTTCATGATGCTTTTACCTCGCGCAGAACTTCTCTGTTAAGACGATCGAATTCACCGTTGGCGCGCCAGACGTACACACCCGTCAGCACAAACGAAATGATGATCACGCCAATCCCAATCGGAATACCGCGCGTGACGCTGGTACCCTCATGCAGCGGGGTGCCCAGCCAGTTCGGCGCAAAGGCGATCAGCAGAATAAAGCCGACGTAGATAATCAGCATGATGATGGAAAGGATGAAGGCAAACCGTTGCCGTTTTTCGACGAGCTCCCTGTAGTGCGCACTATTCTCTATCTGCTGACAAATATCGTTATTCATCACAGAGTCTCCAGAAGTAAGGTTGGTTTGTTTTTATCCCCTCTCCCCTGTGGGGAGAGGGTGAGGGGAGAAAGGTGCGGTCTGATGCCCTCACCCCGGCCCTCTCCCACAGGGAGAGGGAGAAAACACTAGGAAGGCATTGCGATGGCCTGCTTCTCTTCGAGCAGTTTGTCCACCACGCCAGGATCGGCCAGCGTTGAGGTATCACCGAGGTTACTGGTGTCGCCCGCCGCGATTTTGCGCAGGATACGGCGCATAATCTTGCCGGAACGGGTTTTCGGCAGCGAGTCGGTCCAGTGCAGTACGTCCGGCGTGGCAAGCGGGCCGATCTCTTTACGCACCCAGTTGCGCACCTCGGTATACAGCTCTGGCGACGGCTCTTCGCCGTGGTTCAGGGTGACGTAGGCGTAGATCGCCTGGCCTTTGATGTTGTGAGGAATGCCGACAACCGCCGCTTCGGCAATTTTCGGATGCGACACCAGCGCAGACTCAATTTCCGCCGTGCCCAGACGGTGGCCGGAGACGTTCAGCACGTCGTCCACGCGTCCGGTGATCCAGTAATAACCGTCTTCATCCCGGCGAGCGCCGTCGCCGCTGAAGTACATGTTTTTGAAGGTCGAGAAGTAGGTCTGCTCGAAGCGCTCATGGTCGCCGAACAGGGTACGCGCCTGGCCAGGCCAGGAGTCGACGATCACCAGGTTGCCCTCGGTAGCGCCTTCCTGCGGATTGCCTTCGTTGTCCACCAGCGCAGGCTGCACGCCGAAGAACGGACGGGTGGCCGAACCGGCTTTCAGCTGCGTGGCGCCCGGCATCGGGGTGATCATGAAGCCGCCGGTTTCGGTCTGCCACCAGGTATCCATCACCGGGCACTTCTCGTTGCCGATTTTCTTCCAGTACCACTCCCAGGCTTCCGGGTTGATCGGCTCGCCCACGGAGCCGAGGATGCGCAGGGAGGAGCGGTCGGTCCCTTCGATGGCTTTATCGCCTTCCGCCATCAGCGCACGGATCGCCGTTGGCGCGGTGTAGAGAATGTTGACCTGATGCTTATCAACCACCTGGCACATACGCGCCGGCGTTGGCCAGTTCGGTACGCCTTCAAACATCAGCGTCGTTGCGCCGCAGGCCAGCGGGCCGTACAGCAGGTAGCTGTGACCGGTGACCCAGCCCACGTCGGCGGTACACCAGTAGATGTCGCCCGGATGATAGTCGAAAACGTATTTAAAGGTGGTGGCTGCATAGACCAGATAACCGCCGGTGGTATGCAGCACGCCTTTCGGCTTGCCGGTGGAGCCGGAGGTATACAGGATAAACAGCGGATCTTCCGCGTTCATCTCTTCCGGCTGATGCTGGTCGCTCGCGTTTTCAATCAGATCGCTCCACCACAGGTCGCGCCCCTCGTGCCAGTCGATTTTGCCGCCCGTGCGCTTGAGGACAATGACGTTGTTGATGGATTTTACGTTCGGGTTTTTCAGCGCTTCATCAACGTTTTTCTTCAGCGGGATACCGCGCCCGGCGCGCACGCCCTCGTCAGCGGTGATCACCAGCTTCGAGTTCGAGTCAACAATGCGTCCGGCAACCGCTTCAGGGGAGAAGCCGCCGAAGATCACGGAGTGGATCGCGCCGATGCGCGCGCAGGCCAGCATAGCCACGGCGGCTTCCGGCACCATTGGCATATAGATCGCCACCACATCGCCTTTTTTAATGCCCTGGGCCAGCAGCACGTTGGCAAAGCGGCACACGTCGCGATGCAGTTCTTTATACGAGATGTGTTTGCTCTGAGAGGCATCGTCGCCTTCCCAGATGATGGCCGTTTCGTTGCCGCGTTCAGCAAGATGGCGGTCCAGACAGTTTGCCGCCAGGTTCAGCGTGCCGTCTTCATACCATTTAATGGAGACGTTGCCCGGCGCGAAAGAGGTGTTCTTTACCTTCTGATAAGGTTTGATCCAGTCGAGGATGTGGCCCTGCTCACCCCAGAACGCGTCAGGGCTGGAAACGGACTGCTGGTATTTCTCCTGGTACTGCTCCGGGCTTATCAGGCAACGGTCCGCAATGTTTGCGGGAATGTCGTGTTTGTGTATTTGGCTCATGGCTTTTTTTCTCCTTGTAAGATGTTAATAATATGTCGCAAAAACGTTAATAGTAGGGGCTTTACAAGCTTTGTTTAGTATTTGGGCGACAGATCACGCAATGTCTGAAGAGTATGAAAATTGAGCGAATGAAACTTTGAAGAGAAATAATTCATCTGAAGAATTATTCACTTTTTTGAAGTGAAAATATTTTGTATAACAAACGGTTATTTATGCGAATTGCTATAAATTACCGTCAATGACGCTTTTTGCAGTGAAATGCCTTGTTCTTTAAGGCTTGCGCAGCATGCCGTGCAAATGATACTCATACGGCGCGTTAAAAAATCCCATAAACCAACGCAACACAATTCATACCCTTTCAGTATGTCTCCATATTCATGCAGTTTTGATGGTACGGAGATTTCATTGAGGAAGTCAGTTTCTATGAAAAATTTGAAAGTCAGCCTGGCCTGGCAGATCCTGCTGGCCCTTGTGCTGGGCATCTTGCTGGGCAGTTACCTCCATTATCATAGCGACAGCCGCGAGTGGCTGATTGCGAACCTTCTCTCCCCTGCGGGCGATATCTTTATTCATCTGATCAAGATGATTGTTGTGCCGATTGTGATCTCGACGCTGGTGGTCGGTATCGCGGGTGTCGGTGATGCGAAACAGTTAGGCCGCATCGGCGTTAAAACTATTCTCTATTTCGAAGTGATCACCACGGTTGCCATCGTTCTTGGCATCACCCTGGCGAACGTGTTCCAGCCTGGTGCCGGGATCGATATGTCGCAGCTGGCGACGGTGGATATTTCGAAATACCAAAGCACAACCGCCGATGTGCAGAGCCATTCGCATGGGCTGATGGGGACTATCCTGTCGCTGGTGCCGACCAACATTATCGCATCCATGGCGAAGGGCGAAATGCTGCCGATCATCTTCTTCTCGGTGCTGTTTGGTCTGGGACTTTCTTCCCTGCCCGCGACGCACCGTGAACCGCTGGTGACCGTGTTCCGATCTATCTCCGAAACCATGTTCAAAGTCACCCATATGGTGATGCGCTATGCGCCGGTCGGGGTATTCGCGCTGATTGCAGTGACCGTGGCGAACTTCGGCTTTGCCTCCCTGTGGCCGCTGGCGAAGCTGGTGATTCTGGTGCACTTCGCGATTCTGTTCTTCGCGCTGGTGGTGCTGGGCATTGTGGCGCGGCTGTGCGGCCTGAGCATCTGGATCCTGATCCGCATCCTGAAGGATGAGCTGATTCTGGCGTACTCCACGGCAAGCTCCGAGAGCGTACTGCCGCGTATCATTGAGAAGATGGAGGCCTACGGTGCGCCGGCGTCCATTACCAGCTTCGTAGTGCCAACGGGTTACTCCTTTAACCTGGATGGTTCGACGCTGTATCAGAGTATTGCGGCGATCTTTATTGCGCAGCTGTACGGCATTGACCTGTCGCTGTGGCAGGAGATCGTGCTGGTTCTGACGCTGATGGTGACGTCCAAAGGCATCGCAGGCGTGCCGGGCGTCTCCTTCGTGGTGCTGCTGGCGACGCTGGGCAGCGTCGGTATTCCGCTGGAAGGGCTTGCATTTATTGCCGGTGTGGACCGAATCCTCGACATGGCGCGTACCGCGCTGAACGTGGTGGGTAATGCCCTGGCGGTGCTGGTTATCTCCAAGTGGGAACACAAGTTCGACCGTAAAAAAGCGCTGGCGTATGAACGCGAGGTGCTGGGTCGTTTTGATAAGACGGCTGACCAGTGATGTAAAAATGCCGGGTGGCGGCTTCGCCTTACCCGGCCTACATAAGCCGTAGGCCCGGTAAGCGCAGCGCCACCGGGCAACAACTTATTCCCCGCTCAACGCATCAAACTCTTCACACCCGGTATCAAACCCTTCGGTACAGCTCAGGTTTAACCAGTAAAGCGCTTTCTGCTTATTCGGTGTGATAAAGCCTTTCTCACCCTGCCTGAACAGCATTCCTGCCCAGTACTCCGCATAGCCCGTCCGGGACAGAGCCGAACTGCGCTTGAACCACGACGCGGCCTGCACGTCATCCTGAGGAACTTCAACGCCGTTGGCATAGATCAGCCCCAGCAGCTGTTGCGCGTCTACCGCCGAGTCGCTATCGATGTCTTCGGTTGCCGATTGCAGCAGTGCGATGGCCTGCGGGTAGTCGGTTTTGCCCGCCTGCGTGTTCACCAGCACCCGCGCCAGCATGATCGCGCCGCGTTTGCTGCCCGCAATGTTTGCCTGCTGGGCCAGGGCTTTAGCCTGCGCATAGTCACCCTGCGAAAAGTGGATTTGCGACAGCAGCGCCATGGCGTCGACATCACCGCCTTTTGCCGCTTTTTCCGCCCACAGCGCCGCCTGCGCGCTGTCGCCGGAACTGAACCAGGTATCGGCAAGATAATACTGCGCGCGCGCATCGCCCGCTTCAGCCTGCTTTTTATACTGGCTGCCTATCTCATCGGCATGGGCAAACGCGGTTAAAAATAACAACATCAGAAAAAGGGTTTTCATGGATTCTTATCATCTGGGTACACGCCGCGCAGTATAATCGCGGTGACAGAAGAAAAAAACGGGTGCGTTAAGACCTCAGCATCCCACAAGCCGGGCGGAACACGCGTTCCGCCCGAAGAGGTTAGCCTGCGTTACAGGCTAATTTCGCCGCCACCTCCTGATGTTCACTCTTTATTGAAAACTCGCATAACTTATCGCGAGTAATAAAGGTAAAGATCACTATCGTCAGGCAAATAATAAAGACGATGCCTAACGTAGTTTTTAATGGCGTCATGCCTTTTACTCCTTGTGAAAAATAGAATAAGAGGCTACTCTCAACCTGTTGGTAGTTGAGGGGTAGCCTCGGGTAAATGCAAATTTCCCGGGGCTTTCCACTTTCTGTCCCTCAACAATGCTCAAGACAGAAAGTCTTAAGCACCCGCCGCATATCTTATCCCTCTGAATTAAAATGAAAAGATGTAATTAATTTTCGCGCAAATTACATTTTTTCTGCGAGGCATCTTCAGAAATATATATAGATGTAATTAATAGCGATGCCAGAAATAATAATGGGGTGAATATCTCACCCCATATTAGTCAGCGATTAATTAACGGCTTCATCCCATTGCGCTTTCGCGCAGGCGGGCTTTCAGCTTGTTATATTCATCGATCACATACTGTTCCGCAGCGTGTTGATCCGCTATTGGCTCCACGTTTACGGCGCAGTATTTATACTCCGGCGTTTTGGTTATCGGGCTTAAGTTCTCCGTCACCAGCTCGTTACAGGCGCCAATCCACCACTGGTAGGTCATATAGACTGCCCCTTTGTTCGGACGGTCGCTGACCTGCGCGCGGGTAATGATGCGGCCTTTACGCGAGTTCACCCACACCAGCGCTTCATCTTCAATACCGAGCCGTTCGGCATCGGCGGTGTTGATCTGCGCGTAGCCCGGTTCATCCGCCAGCGCCGCCAGCGCGGCGCAGTTGCCGGTCATGGAACGGCAGGAGTAGTGGCCCACTTCACGCACGGTGGAGAGCACCATCGGATACTCGTCGGTGAGCTTATCAATCGGCGCGACCCAGTCGCAGGTGAAGAACTGCGCCAGCCCGTTCGGGGTGTCGAACTTCTCTTTAAAGAGGTATGACGTCCCCTGATCGGATTCTGACTCATCCCGGCACGGCCACTGGATGTAGCCCAGCTCACCCATTTTTTCATAGGTTGCCCCATAAAAGTCCGGGCACAGATGCCGCAACTCGTCCCAGATCTCCTGGGTGTTGTTGTAGTGCATCGGGTAGCCCATGCGGGTGGCGATTTCGCTGATGATCTGCCAGTCCGTTTTCAGATCCCACTTCGGCTCGACGGCCTTGAAGAAGCGCTGGAAGCCGCGGTCTGCCGCCGTATAGACACCTTCATGCTCGCCCCAGGAGGTCGACGGCAGAATCACATCCGCCGCCGCCGCGGTTTTGGTCATAAAGATATCCTGGACAATCACCAGCTCCAGATCCTCAAAGCCTTTGCGCACCGCAGACAGTTCGGCGTCGGTCTGGAGCGGATCTTCACCCATGATGTAGGCCGCACGTACTTCACCGTGCGCCGCGCGGTGCGGCAGCTCGCTGATGCGGTATCCGGTGTGTGCCGGCAGACTCTCCACGCCCCAGGCCTTCGCAAACTTCTCGCGGTTTTCCGGGAATTTGACGTACTGGTAGCCCGGATAGGTGTCCGGCAGCGCGCCCATATCACACGCACCCTGCACGTTATTCTGACCACGCACCGGGTTCACGCCCACATGCGCTTTACCCAGATTGCCGGTCAGCATGGCGAGGCTGGTGAGCGAGCGCACGGTTTCCACGCCCTGGTAGAACTGGGTCACGCCCATGCCCCATAGAATGGCGGCGGTTTTCGCTCCGGCGTACATCCGCGCCGCCTGGCGGATCTCCTGTGCGCTGACGCCGGTTATCGCCTCTACTGACTCCGGCGTATAGCCTTCGACAATCTTGCGATACTCTTCAAACCCTTCCGTACGGCTCGCGACAAACGCCTGGTCGTAGAGGTTCTCCTCAATAATGACGTGCCCCATCGCATTCAACAGCGCGATGTTCGAGCCGTTCTTCAGTGCGATGTGCATATCCGCAATGCGCGCGGTTTCAATTTTGCGCGGATCGCAGACGATGATTTTCGCCCCGTTCTGTTTGGCGCGAATGACGTGATTCGCGACGATAGGGTGAGAATCCGCCGGGTTATAGCCGAAGATGAACACCAGATCGGTGTTATCTATCTCATTGATGGCATTACTCATTGCGCCGTTACCGACCGACTGGTGCAGACCTGCAACCGATGGGCCGTGTCAGACGCGAGCGCAGCAGTCGACGTTATTGGTACCAATAACGGCGCGCGCGAATTTTTGCATCACATAGTTGGTTTCATTCCCGGTTCCGCGTGAGGAGCCGGTAGTCTGAATCGCATCCGGGCCATACTTGGCCTTGATGGCGCTGAGGCGCGTGGCGACGTAATCCAGCGCTTCATTCCAGGAGACGGCTTCCAGCTTGCCGCCGCGCTCGCGACGGATCATAGGGGTTTTCAGGCGCGGGGTGAGGATTTGGGTATCGTTAATAAAATCCCAGCCGTAGTACCCTTTCAGGCACAGCGTGCCCTGATTGGTTTTCCCCTGCGCCGCTTCCGCCCGGACGATTTTGCCGTTATCGACCACCAGGTGGATCTTGCAACCTGAGGCACAATAAGGGCAAACCGTGACGACTTTTTTCATCACTTTGCTCCAGTTAAACAGTTCTTACCTGCCCAATATGCAGCTTCTATGCCATGTTTTTACTATGGGTATTTCCTGACTTTACGACCCTTTGCGGGGCAAAACCCTGACGAAAAACAGCCAATCGTCAAAATTGACGTGTCGAAAGGGCAGGGGATGTGACATGGATTGAATTTCCGTCACGTAAAAAACAATTCGGCTGGAGCCAGCGGCAGAATGGTTCAGACTTAACATAATTCCCTGACGGAAGCATGCGATGAAACCGGCGATTCTGGTGGTTGATGATGATGTCGCAGTCTGCGAACTGCTACAGGATGTGCTCAGCGAGCACGTCTTTACCGTGCTGACGTGTCACACCGGTCAGGACGCGGTGAACCGTGTCCAGCAGGACCCCGGCATTGCGCTGGTTCTGCTGGACATGATGCTGCCGGATATCAACGGATTACAGGTTTTGCTGCAACTGCAAAAGCAGCGACCGTCGCTACCGGTGGTGATGCTGACGGGGCTGGGAAGTGAATCAGATGTGGTCGTCGGGCTGGAAATGGGCGCTGATGATTACATCGGAAAACCGTTCAATCCGCGCGTGGTGGTCGCCCGCGTTAAGGCGGTGCTGCGTCGTACCGGCGCGCTGGACGCGGAGCCTGCCGCGCCGCGCGTTGAAGGTATTGCCTTTAACGGCTGGACGCTGGACACCACCCGCTGCGAGCTGAGCGATCCGCAGCGTAATACCGTGCCGTTAACCCAGGGCGAATACGGCCTGCTGCTGGCATTAACGCAAAACGCCCGCCGGGTACTGAGCCGTGAACAGCTGCTGGAGCTGACCCACAGCGAAAGCGCCGAGGTCTTTGACCGCACTATCGACGTGTTGATCATGCGGCTACGGCGAAAAATTGAGGTCAATCCGCACCAGCCTTTGCTGATCAAAACCATTCGCGGTCTGGGCTATGTTTTTGCCACGGACGTTTCCCATCATGAAAAAGCCGCCTGACCGTTCTCCTGAATAAACGCCTGAAGCTCGGCCAGCGTTTTCGCGCCGTCAATCGCATTGGCCGCCAGCAGGCTGGCCCGCGCGCAGGCGTGCGCCAGATAAATACTCTCGGTAAGCGACAGCGATTCATGGCAACCGTATAAAAAGCCCGCGCAAAACGCGTCGCCCGCGCCGACGCTGCCGATAATGTCGTCCTGCGCCAGCTTCCACGACGGAACCCATTGCCCTTTTTCACCCGGCGCTTCACCCCATGCCCCTTCCGGACAGTGGATCACTACCCGCTGCCGCACGCCTGCCGCCAGCAGCTGTGCGGCAGCGTCGGCGATATGGGCCATGTTCAGCGCATCATGGCCGTCGCGGATCTCAAGCCCGCTAAACTCACCGGCTTCCAGTTCGTTAATCACCAGATAATCAAGATGACGCAGGGCAGGGAGCACCAGCGGCTGATAGCGCGGATCGCCCTTGCGGGAGACCAGATCGAGCGAGGTTTCATACCCCTGATCGCGCATCTGTGCCAGTAACCGCGCGCTGCGGGTGCCAAACTCCTCGTCCGGCATGTCCAGGCTGTCGAGCAGCAGCAGATAGCCGAGATGGAAGATCTTCAGCGATCCGTCGAAGCGATCGAAGGCGGGAAGATCCAGCAGGCGGTTGGCGCCCGGCGAGTGAAAAAAGGTGCGCTGTCCGCTGGGGTCGGTCATCACCTGCGACATCGACGTTGGGGCGAACGTTGTACGCTGCACGCGCTGGCGATTGACGTGATACTGGTCGAGCATCGCCAGAATATAGTCTCCGTCGCTGTCTTCTCCAATCAGCCCCACCGCCTGTAACGGCAGGCCGACGTGCATTTTCGCCAGCGTCAGCAGAACGTTGAGCGGCGCACCGCCGGTTGAGCGTTCACTGTGGGTGATTTCCGCCAGCCAGCCGCGCTCCGGCCACTGCACGATCTGGTGGACGTGATCCACCAGCATATTGCCTGCGGCGATAATCCCTTTGCGTTCCATTATGCCTGCCCCGCGCTGCCGAAGATGCGCATCTGCTCCGCAACCGTATCGGTAATGGCCTCTTCAATGCCCAGCAGCAGTTCGGCAAACTCATCGTACAGCGGCTGGCGGTTCGCCATGCGCTGCTCAACGGCGGCGAGCGCGGCCTGCGACATGCCGGTATAGAAGTTGATTTTATGAATGCCCAGCTCGATGGCGCGGCGGAAATCAGCATCGCTGATGCCAGAGCCGCCGTGTAACACCAGCGGCAGGCCCGTCTGCTGGCGAATGGCGTCCAGACGCGGGAAATCAAGCTTCGGCTCGCCCTTGTATTTGCCGTGCGCGTTGCCAATGGCGACCGCCAGCGCATCGATGCCGGTTGAATCAACAAACTCGCGCGCCAGCTGTGGGTCGGTAAAGAACGCTTCGTCCGCATGCCCGTACAGCGCGCCGCCTTCATCTCCGCCGACTGCGCCCAGCTCCGCCTCCACCGAGACGCCCACCGCGTGGCACATCTTCACCACTTCCCGGGTCTGGCGGATATTTTCCTCATAGCTCAGCGTCGAGCCGTCGAACATCACCGAGCTGAACCCTAAGCGCAGGGCGCGCACCACCGCCTCAAAATGCAGCCCGTGGTCGAGGTTAAGCACCACGGGAATATCGTGACGGGCGGCTTCGAACTTCACCGCTTCCACCAGTGACTCCAGAGACACGTACTTAAAATGCACTTCCGCGATGTTGATGATAAACGGCGAACGTTCCTGCTTCGCGGCGGCAAACAGCGCGCGCAGAAAATGGGAGTCGAGAACGTTGAACGCGCCCAGGGCGTAGCGGTGTTCTCTGGCGTGTGCCAGACCGTCGGCAAGAGAAATCAATGGCATCATTCACTCCTTATATCCGAAACAGGGTGTACTCATTGCACAGCACCAGCACCGCCGGTTCGTCTTCTTCGATGGTGTTGTAGCGGTCAATGGGCTGTAAAAAGTGGTTGTCGTGTTCATCGTCATTGACCGACGACACTTCGCCCACCAGCACGTCGCCAAAGCCGCGTTCGCCCCAGAAACTGTGGTACAGGCCGGGCGTCAGGCAGATGCTTTCCCCTGGCGTGAGGCGCAGATGGCTACCGGGCGCGTGCGTCTGCCGACAGCCGTCTATCGTGACGATCACGTCGGTGTTTTCGGTCTCTTCATGCGCGCCTGCATTCCATAACTCAATAATCAGATTCCCGCCGCCGCGGTTGATGATGTCCTCCCGCTTGCGCCAGTGGAAATGCATCGGCGTCACCTGGCCGTCGCGGACGTGCATGATTTTTTCGGCATAGCACTTTTCATAAGGCACGCCGTTGGGGGAGCCGTTGCGCAGGGTGAACAGCGTTAGCCCCTGTGCGGCAAAATTGTTACCGCCAAACGCCGTCACGTCCCAGCCAAGCCTGAGGTCGAACACCTCCTGCCAGGCGGCCTGGTCAAGCTGCTGCCATTTTGTCGGCGGAAAGCTGGCAAACGGCGGGAGATGCACGTCGTGCATGGAGAAGAACTGCCGCGTGTGGCCGAGGATTTCATTGATGTCGGAGCGTTTCATGGGGACTCCTTGAGTTTTATGCCACCCCCTCACCCCGGCCCTCTCCCTCAAGGGAGAGGGGGAGTAAGTTCCCTCTCCCCGTGGGAGAGGGTTAGGGTGAGGGCATCAGGCCGCACCGGGTTTACTTAACCGTCCACCCCTTATACGTGCCGACGTTCTTTTTATCGATCATCGTCACCGGGATCAGCACAGGCTCTTTCGGCGCAGGTTTGCCCTGAAGAATGTCATAGCCGATCTCCACCGCCTTCGCCGCCATCACCTGCGGATCCTGCGCCGGCGTCGCCACAAACAGGGAGTTTTCGCGCTTCAGGGCTTCTTCACCGTCCGGGCTGCCATCCACGCCAACGATAAAGAATTCATTGCGTTGCGCCTGTTTCGCCGCCAGATCGGCGCCGATCGCCGTCGGATCGTTAATTGCGAATACGCCGTCGATCTTCGGATTGGCCGCCAGCAGGGAGGTCATGACCTCCAGTCCGCCTTCGCGGCTGCCTTTGGCGTTCTGATTATCCGAAAGCACTTTGATATCCGGGTGGCGCCTGAACTCGGTCTGGCAGCCCTCCACGCGGTTTTGTACCGCAGAAACCGGCGGCCCGTTGATGATCACCACGTTGCCTTTACCTTTCAGGCGGTCGGTTATGTACTTACAGGCCATCTCCCCCGCCTGGGTGTTATCAGAGGTGATGGTGGCATCGGCCCCTTCCGCCGCCACGTCAACCGCCACGACCACGATCCCCGCCTCTTTGGCGCGTTTTACCGCCGGGCCGATCCCTTTAGAATCCGCAGCGTTGAGGATGATCATGTCCACTTTCGCGGCAATGAAGTTGTCGATCTGCGACACCTGTTGGCCCAGATCGTACCCGCTGGAGACCAGCGTCACCTTGACGTTATCCCCCGCCAGCTTGCGCGCTTCCAGCTCGGCGCCTTTGGTGATCTGTACGAAGAACGGGTTAGCCAGGTCGCCCACCGTCACGCCGATGGACTTCAGATCTTTTGCCTGCGCAAACGGGGTTGCGGCCAGCAGCGCGCCAGCACAGAGCGCGGTCACTAAGGGCTTCAATCTCATGCTGTATTCCTCACGTAGGGTATTGTTGTTATGCACTTTGATGGTGTCGGGTACGGTATTTGTCGATCAGCACCGCTATGATGATCACCGCCCCTTTGATCACCAGCTGCCAGAAGTAGGAGACGCCCATCAGCGTCATGCCGTTGTTGAGGGTGGCGATGATCAACGCGCCGACCAGCGTGCCCGTGATCGTGCCGATCCCGCCGACGAAGCTGGTGCCGCCGAGGATCACCGCCGCAATCGCATCCAGCTCGTACCCCGTGCCGAGGTTGCCGTTGGCGCTGTAGAGGCGCGAGGCGCTCATCACGCCGCCTAATCCCGAGAGCAGGCCGCTCATGCCGTAGACAAACAGCAGTACCAGCCAGACCTTGATGCCGGTTAAGCGTGCCGCCTGCATATTGCCGCCGACCGCATAGATGTGAACGCCGAGGGTTGTGCGACGCAGAATAAACCAGCACACCACAATCACCGCCAGGGCGATCACCACCAGCCACGGTACGGGACCAAGATAGTTATTACCGATCCACTCGAAGTTAATGTTGGAGTTAATGACCGTCGTGCCGTCCGCCAGCAGGTAGGCCGCGCCGCGCAGTGCCGTATAGGTGCCGAGGGTGACGATAAACGGCGGCAGCCCGGCGAAGGCCACCAGCGCGCCGTTGAACAGCCCCAGCACCATACCGAGCATCAGCGCCGCCGGAATGGAGAGCATCGCAAATTCCGGGATAAGCGAGACCACCATCGCCGCTACCGCCGTAGTACCCAGAATCGAGCCCACGGAGAGGTCAATCCCGCCGGTCAGGATGATGAAGGTCATCCCCGCCGCCAGCACGATGTTGATCGACGCCTGCCGGGTAATATTGAGCAGGTTACTTTCGGTGAAGAAGTTTGGGGCGATAAAGCCAAATACCGCCACAATCAGGATTAAAATTGGCAAAATGCCGATCGTTTGCATCAGATCGCTCATCAGCATTTTTTTGGCGGAGGCGGATTTCGCCACCTGCTGCGGATGGGTTGGAGTTGTCATAATTACACCGCCTGATGATGTGTGTCGTTCACGCCGGTTGCCAGCGTCATAATGTTTTCCTGAGAGATGTCGCGTCCGTGGAGTTCACCCGCGATGCTGCCTTCCCGCATCACGTACACCCGGTCGCTCATGCCCACCACTTCCGGTAGCTCGCTGGAGATCATCAGAATCGCCACCCCTTTGCGCGCCATCTGGTTCATGATGCGGTAGATCTCGCTTTTTGCGCCGACGTCCACCCCGCGCGTGGGCTCGTCCAGAATCAGAATGCGCGGGCCTATCGCCACCCAGCGGGAGATCAGCAGCTTTTGCTGGTTGCCGCCGGAGAGCCCGCCCGCGCGCACCTGAGAATGGGGCACGCGGATATTGAGCAGGGCGATGGCGTCATCGGAAATAGACTGCGCTTTTTTGCGGTTCAGCCAGCCGAAGGTGGCGTCGCGCTCCAGCGTCGCCATGGTGATGTTCTCCTGCGCCGCCAGCTCCAGAAACAGCCCCTGCTCCTTGCGGTTCTCGGTAAGAAAACCGATGCCGTTCTCAATGGCCGCGCGCGGGGAGTGGATCACCACCGGTTCGCCGTCGACCTCGATCATGCCGCCAGTGGCTTTGCGCACGCCGAAGATCAGCTGCGCCAGCTCGGAGCGACCGGCCCCGACCAGCCCTGCCAGCCCGACGATTTCACCGGAGCGCACCTGCAAACTGCACGGCTGCACTTTTTTGCCATCTGTCAGGTGGTGCACGTTCAGACGCGGGCTGCCGAGCGGAATATCGCGCTCTTTGTTAAACAGATCGCTGAGCGGGCGGCCCACCATCATGCGCACCAATTCAGAGGCATTCAGCTTGTCGCGCGTCAGGCTGCCGACGTACTGCCCGTCGCGCAGGACGCTGACGCGATCGGAAAGCTCATACACTTCCGCCATGCGATGGCTGATGTAGATAATCGCCATCCCTTCATCGCGCAGGCGCAAAATCAGTTCGAACAGACGGTGGGTTTCGCGCGAGGAGAGGGCGGCGGTAGGTTCGTCCATCACCAGTATGCGGCTGTTGCGGTGCAGGGCGCGGGCGATCTCCACCTGCTGTTGCTCGGCGATGGTCAGCTTCATGACCAGGTCGGTGGCGCTGAACTGCGCGCCCAGACGGTCAATGACCGCCTGCGCCTGGGCAGCCATCTCTTTGCGCTGGACCAGCCCGCCGCGCGACAGCTCGCTGCCGAGAAAAATGTTTTCCGCCACGGTCAGGTTAGGAGCAAGCTGCATCTCCTGATAAATCAGGGTAATGCCTGCGGCCAGCGCATCCTTCGGCCCTTTGATGTGAAACGGCTTACCGTCGATGAGGATGTCGCCGCTGCTGGCGGTATAGGCGCCTGCGAGGATCTTCATCAGCGTGCTTTTTCCGGCGCCGTTTTCCCCCATCAGCGCGTGGATCTCACCGGAGAAAACCGTCAAATCCACGCCCTTGAGCGCGTGGAAATTGCCAAACGTCTTGGCAATGTGGCGCATCTCTAAAACCGGGGTTCTGCTCATGGCGGATCTCCTGTGAATGTCGATATCTGCACTTCATCACAGGCGCGTAAATGCAAAATGTCAGAAGCTGTTCATATTTGTCATAGTTATGAATAGCTAATCGCCATCACATTTTCCTTTTCCCTCTCCCTGTGGGAGAGGGCCAGGGTGAGGGCACCAAACCGCAGAGGAGCCCAAACCCATGTCTTCACGCCCCCCGTTCTTCACCAGCGCCCGCGGTCGCCTGCTGATATTTAACCTGCTGGTGGTGGCGGTAACGCTGATGGTCAGTGGCGTGGCGGTGCTCGGCTTTCGTCATGCCAGCCAGATCCAGGAGCAGGTGCAGCAGCAAACGCTGGATGACATGACCGGCAGTATGAACCTCGCGCGTGATACCGCGAATGTGGCGACGGCGGCGGTGCGGCTGTCGCAGGTGGTCGGTGCGCTGGAGTACAAAGGCGAAGCTGAACGGCTGAAACAGACGCAGATGGCGCTGCGCCACTCGCTGGAGCAGCTTGCCGATGCGCCGCTGGCGCAGCAGGAGCCGGCGCTGGTGGCGCGTATTATCCGCAGGAGCAATGAGTTACAGCAGAGCGTGACGGGAATGCTGGAGCGCGGGCAAAAACGGCATCTGGAGCGTAACGCGCTGCTCAGCGCGCTGTATCAAAGCCAAAGCTACCTGCGTCATTTGCAGGATATCAACCGCCGTTACGCGAGCAATGTGCCAGACGCCCGGCAGCTTGCAGAGATGGACAGGCTGATCGTTGCCGCCATTGATACCCCTTCACCGCGCGCCACGGTGCAGCAGCTGGATGCAGTAACCGCGATGTTACCCGCGAGCGCCCTGCAACCGGTGGTCAACCTGGTGCTCCCGGATTTTAATGATGAGCTGCGCAAGCTCGCGCCACTGTCGAAGCAGCTGGAGGAGAGCGATCTGTCCATCAGCTGGTATATGTTCCACATCAAGGCGCTGGTGGCGATATTAAACCGCGACATCAATCAGTACGTTGAACAGGTGGCGCAGGCCTCCCGGCTGCGTACCGCCCAAAGCCACCAGGAGCTGCGCTCCATCAGCGTGTTTATCAGCGTCTTCGCGGTGCTGGCGCTGATCATCACCGGCTGCGCCTGCTGGTATATTTACCGCAATCTGGGCTCCAACCTGACGGCTATCTCAAGGGCAATGTCGCGCCTCGCTCACGGCGAACAGGATGTGTCGGTGCCCGCGCTACAGCGGCGTGATGAGCTGGGGGAACTGGCGCGCGCGTTTAACGTTTTTGCCCGCAATACCGCTTCGCTGGAGCACACCACGCGGCTGCTGAAGGAGAAGACCTCGCAGATGGAGGTCGACCGCATTGAACGTCAGGGGCTGGAGGAGGCGCTGCTGCACAGTCAGAAAATGAAGGCGGTCGGGCAACTGACGGGCGGGCTGGCGCATGATTTTAATAACCTGCTGGCGGTGATAATCGGCAGTCTGGAGCTGACCGATTCAGCGTCACCGGACGCGCCGCGCATCACTCGTGCGCTCAAAGCCGCGGAACGCGGGGCCATGCTCACCCAGCGTCTGCTGGCCTTCTCGCGCAAGCAATCCCTGCAACCCCATGCGGTAGAGATGAAGCCGCTGCTGGAGAACCTGAGCGAGCTGATGCGGCACTCGCTTCCCGCCACGCTGACGCTGGATATTGAAGCGCAAACCCCGGCCTGGCCCGCATGGATTGACGTCAGCCAGCTGGAAAACGCCATTATCAACCTGGTGATGAACGCCCGTGATGCAATGGAGGGGCAAAACGGTGTGATTAAAATCCGCACCTGGAACCAGCGTGTGACCCGCAGCGACGGGCGCAGGCAGGATATGGTCGCGCTGGAGGTGATTGACCACGGCTGCGGGATGTCGCAGGAGGTGAAATCGCAGGTCTTTGAACCGTTCTTTACCACCAAACAGACCGGCAGCGGCAGCGGGTTAGGGCTGTCGATGGTGTACGGCTTTGTGCGTCAGTCCGGGGGGCGCGTTGAGATCGAAAGCGCGCCGGGGCAGGGAACCAGCGTGCGGCTCCAGCTGCCGCGTTCGACGCTGCCCGCGTTCTCCGATGATGCCGCGCTGGCGACCACGGCCCCGGCAGAAAGTGAGCTGCTTGTGCTGGTCCTGGAAGATGAGGCGGGCGTGCGGCAGACCCTGTGCGAGCAACTGCACCAGCTTGGCTACCTGACGCTTGAAGCCGAAAACGGCGAGCAGGCGCTGAACATGCTGGATGCGTCGCCGGATATCGGCATGTTTATCAGCGACCTGATGTTGCCGGGCGGCCTGAGCGGCGCGGAGGTGATCGGCCATGTACGCAGCCACTATCCGCAGTTGCCGGTGCTGCTGATCAGCGGGCAGGATTTGCGCCCGGCGCATAACCCGCAGCTGCCGGACGTTCAGTTACTGCGAAAACCGTTCACCCGCGCACAGCTGGCGCAGGCGTTGCGCAAGGTGATGGTAATTTGAGATTCCTCCGCTACTCCCGCTAACAGCCAGTCATTACTTTAAGGCCAGTTCACCTGCGAGTCTGGCCTTATGAAACGTTACTCTACCGCTCTGTTATTGGGTCTGCTGACTTTAACCAGCCAAATGGCGCATGCCGATGTGATTGATGATGCCATTGGCAATATTCAGCAGGCGATCAACGACGCCTATAACCCCGGCAGCAGCCGTAATGATGACGACGACGATCGTTACGATCGCAGCCGTCAAACCGACAGCCGCCAGTACGACGATCGTCGTCGGCAGTTAGAAGAGCGACGCCAGCGTTTAGACGAGCGTCAGCGGCAGCTGGATGACGACCGGCGTCGGTTAGAAGAGGATGAGCGCCGGTTAGAGGATGATTACGATCGGTGGTAACCCCCAGTATTGCAACGCGTAGGCCGGGTAAGGCGCAGCCGCCACCCGGCAAAACCTAATCCAGTACCAGCACCATCCCGTCATACCCCGCTTCAATGCCGGACGGCAGCGGGTTATCCATCATCCACACGTCAAACTGATGGCTGATATGCGTCAGGATCACCTGCGGACAGCCAATCACCTCGTTCAGCGCAATCACCGTGTTCAAATCACAATGGTTGCGTGGCGTTTCCGGGCGCGGTTCATGGCTACAGTCGATAATCATCGCCTGCGGCTGATTGTTTAGCAGAAACGTCACCGTTTTATCCGGTAGCCCGGCGGTATCAGAAAGCCACGCCACGCGGCTGTGGGCGGACTCCAGCAGATAGCCAAACGTGAGTTTTGAATGGTTGAGCGGCAACGGCGTGACCCGTAAGCCCTGAAGTTCAAACATCACAAACGGCTCCACCGTGTGGCTGAAATCCAGAAGGCCCGGATGTTTGAACAGGTCGTCACAGCCTGCGTCGTCCGGCGGACCGTAAACCGGAATGGTCGCCCCCACGCCCCAGCGCAGAGGAAACAGCCCCTGAACGTGATCCATATGATAATGGGTAAGCAAAAACTGCCTGAAACTCCCCGCGGGCCAGTCGTCCATCAGGTGTGGAATACCCGCGTCCAGCAAGGTGACCGCATCGTTGAATTTCACCGCCGCGCTACAGGGGCGACGGCGATAATGTTCCTGTAAACGCGCCCGTCGGCACGCCGCGCAGTCGCAGCCAAACACCGGCACCAGCTGCGCCCCTCCGGTTCCTGTCAGCGTGATCGTCATACTCATAACGCACCTCTACAGCGGTTTGGTGAAGCGGAAATGGCTTTGCGTATACCCTTCACGTACATAAAAACGGTGCGCGTCCACGCGCTTCACGCTGGTGGAAAGCTCGGTCAGCTCGGCGCCTGCCTGTCGCGCGACGTCCTCTGCCCAGGCCAGCAGCTGGCTGCCCACTTTTAATCCGCGCGCCTGCGGCATCACCACCAGCTCCTGGATCTCGCCGATCCAGCGGGCGTGATGCAGGTGAAACTGCATATGCAGGCCGATCATACCGATGATCTGCCCGTCCAGCTCGGCCAGCTGGTAGCGCATATTGTGATCCTGCAAGTTGGCCAGATACCCGGCGTGAAACGCCTGATGATCGAACTCGGCCTGCTTAAGTTCGCAGATCAGCGCGTAAACGATCGGCGCATCGTCGGCGGTGGCGGGGCGAAGCTGGCAGTCAGGCATGCTGTTTCTCCTTCTGGCGAATAAGCGATAGAAAGGTCTCGACTGACTGTAGCAAACTTCCGTCGTTATTGAGGAGATGGCAACCCGACGGGGTGTAGCGCGCCGCCCGTTCCAGCCGCTGGTCGATCTCGCGCGCGTTTTCGCGCCCCCGCTTTTGCAGCCGGCTACGCAGAACGTCCGGGGAAACCTGCAAACAGACCGGGAGCAGCGCCGCTTCGTACCGGGCGCGAGCCTGCGGGAGATGCGCCCGCGAGCCGTTAACCAGCACGTCGAACCCCGCATGCAGCCAGAGGTCAATCTCAATGCCGACGCCATAGTAGTAACCGTTGGCATGCCAGCTCAGCGCCAGCAGGTTTTGTCCGGCGCGGGTAAAAAACTCCTGTTCGCTCAGGGCGATATGGTTCTCGCTTCCGGCGTTGGCATCGCGCGTGATATAGCGGTGCGCCACCAGCAGCTGTGAATGTTCCCGCTGCCGTAACGCCGACAGCAGGCTGTCCTTCCCGGAGCCGGACGGGCCCATTAACCAGATGAGTCTTCCCATCAGAACACCCTCTTTCCCTGACGCCAGACGTGGTCGATATGCACGTGCTCGCCCTTACGGTGGGCGAGCACCAGATCGGCCCGTTTCCCTTCGGCAATTTCACCGCGATCGTGAAGATTAAGCGCGCTGGCCGGGTTTTTCGTCACCAGGCGAATCGCCTGCGGCAGCGTGAAGCTGTTGCTCTCGTCGTCCGCGACGCGGAAGGCCGCGTCCAGCAGGCTGGCGGGGTAATAGTCAGAGGAGAGGATATCCAGAAGGCCGAGAAAGGCGAGCTTACTTGCCGCCACGTTGCCGGAATGCGACCCGCCGCGCACGATGTTCGGCGCGCCCATCAGGACGTTCATGCCGTGCTGGCGCGACGCCTCTGCCGCTTCAAACGTGGTGGGAAATTCAGCTATCACGCTGCCAAGCTGGTGGGATTCGCGCACGTGATCGTGCGTGGCGTCGTCATGGCTGGCCAGGGCAATATTACGATCCCGGCACATGGCGGCAATGGAGAGGCGATTCGGCTGCGACCACTGGGCCGCAAGCTGGAGCTGCTCTTCTTCGTAGCGCGCCATCTCGGCATCGTTGAGCGCGTATTTGCCCTGATAATATTCGCGATACTTTTCAATGTTGGCGAACTGGCGCTGCCCCGGCGAGTGATCCATCAGGGAAACCAGCGAGACCGGCTCGCGGCCCACCAGCTTCTCAAACAGCGGCAGGGTGGTGTGGTGCGGCAGCTCGCAGCGCAGGTGCAGGCGGTGCTCGGCGCGGTTGAGGCCGCGCTTTTGCGTCTCCTCCACAGCGTTGATCATCTTCTCCAGGTTCTCCAGCCGATCGCCGCCGTCGCGTACGTCGCCGATCGCCACCGCGTCCAGCACGGTGGTGATGCCGCTGGCGACCATCAGCGCGTCGTGGCTGCTCATCGCTGAATGGGCAGGCCAGTCCACCTTCGGGCGCGGGGTGAAGAATTTATCGAGATTATCGGTATGCAGCTCAATCAGCCCCGGCAGCAGCCAGCCGCCTTCGCCGTCCATCGCGTCCGGTGAGCGGCTCCGGGTTTCGGCAAACGCGCGGATGACACCGTCCCGCACCTCAACCGAGCCGTTCACGACCTCATTTTCCAGCACCAGCCTGACGTTATTGATAATCATACGTTTGTCCCCATCGGGTGCAGTCTGTCCGCCACGCGATGGCGTACGGCGTCGTCGTGGAAGATCCCGACGATCGCCGCGCCGTGCGCTTTGGCCTGTTCGATCAGTTCCATCACCGCTGCGCTGTTCTTACTGTCGAGCGAGGCGGTGGGTTCATCCAGGAGTAAAATCGGGTAATCGACGATAAAGCCGCGGGCGATGTTGACGCGCTGCTGCTCGCCGCCGGAAAAGGTCGACGGGGCGAGGTGCCACAGACGCTCCGGTACGTTGAGGCGCGTCAGCAGGCTGGCGGCTTTAGCGGCGCAGGTTTCGCGCGGTACGCCGAGATCCAGCAGGGGTTGCATGACCACGTCCAGGGCGGAGATCCGCGGGATCACACGCAGGAACTGGCTGACCCAGCCGATCGTCGAGCGGCGTACTTCCAGCACCTTGCGCGCCGGGGCCTGGACCAGATCGACCCATTCATTGTTATGGCGAATATGGATATGGCCTTCGTCCGGCAGGTAGTTGGCATACAGGGAGCGCAGCAGGGTGGATTTTCCGCTGCCGGAATGGCCATGCAGCACCACGCATTCGCCATTGCTGACCTCTAACGAGGCATTTTGCAGTACCGGCAGGCGGACGCCGTTTTGCTGGTGGAGCACAAAGGTTTTACTTACGTTTTGTACGTGGATCATGTTGGCCTCGCGATTCGTTTTGCCGGGTGGCGGCTTCGCCTTACCCGGCCTACGGGTGCGGTGTTCGTTTTGCCGGGTGGTGGCTTCGCCTTACCCGGCAACCGCGCCCTCAGTTCTGCAATACGGACGACACCAGCAGCTGGGTGTACGGATGATGCGGATCGTCGAGCACCCGGTCGGTCAGCCCACTTTCCACCACCTGACCCTGCTTCATCACCAGCAGACGGTCCGCCAGCAGGCGCGCAACGCCTAAATCATGGGTGACAATCACCACCGCCAGGTTCAGCTCCACCACCAGGCCGCGCAGCAGGTCCAGCAGGCGCGCCTGCACGGAGACGTCCAGCCCGCCGGTCGGTTCATCCATAAACACCAGCTTCGGATGGGTGACGAGATTGCGGGCAATCTGTAAACGCTGCTGCATGCCGCCGGAGAAGGTGGTCGGCAGGTCGTCGATGCGCGAGGCGGGGATTTCAACTTCTTCCAGCCAGTGCTGCGCCGTGGCGCGGATATTGCCGTAGTGGCGCGCGCCGGTGGCCATCAGCCGTTCGCCGATGTTGCCCCCCGCCGACACCTGGCGGCGCAGGCCATCCATCGGGTGTTGATGCACCACGCCCCACTCGGTGCGCAGCAGGCGGCGGCGCTCGGCTTCGCTCATGCCATACAGCGACACGCCCTCATACAAAATGTCGCCGTTCTGCGGCGTCAGGCGCGCGGAGATGGACTTCAGCAGGGTGGTTTTACCGGAGCCGGACTCGCCGACAATGCCCAGCACTTCGCCCGGCCACAGCTCAAACGACACGTCGCTAAAGCCTTTGCCCGGCGCATAAAGGTGAGTCAGGTTATTAACCGAAAGCAGCGGTTTCATTGGCTGTTCGCCTCGCTCTGTTGGCGGCAGTAATCGGTGTCGGAGCAGACAAACATCCGTTTGCCCGTGTCGTCCAGCACCACTTCATCCAGATAGCTATGCTTCGAACCGCAGATGGCGCACGGCTCGTCCCACTCCTGCACCGTAAACGGGTGATCGTCAAAATCCAGGCTCTCCACACGGGTGTACGGCGGCACGGCGTAGATGCGTTTTTCCCGTCCGGCGCCAAAAAGTTGCAGGGCGGGCATCATGTCCATCTTCGGATTATCAAATTTCGGGATCGGCGACGGGTCCATCACGTAGCGCCCGTTCACCTTCACCGGGTAGGCGTAGGTGGTGGCGATATGGCCGAAGCGGGCGATGTCCTCATACAGTTTGACCTGCATGATCCCGTACTCTTCCAGGGCGTGCATGGTGCGGGTTTCGGTTTCCCGCGGCTCGATAAAACGCAGCGGCTCCGGGATCGGCACCTGGAAAATCAAAATCTGATCTTCAGTCAGCGGGGTCTCCGGAATGCGGTGACGGGTCTGGATCAGCGTCGCGTCTTCGGTTTTTTCGGTGGTGTTGACGCCCGTTACGCGCTTAAAGAAGTTGCGGATCGACACGGCGTTGGTGGTGTCGTCTGCCCCCTGGTCGATGACCTTCAGCACGTCCGCTTCGCCAATCACGCTGGCGGTGATCTGAATACCGCCGGTGCCCCAGCCGTAGGGCATTGGCATTTCGCGGCCGCCGAATGGCACCTGGTAGCCGGGGATCGCCACTGCCTTAAGGATGGCGCGGCGGATCATGCGTTTAGTTTGTTCGTCCAGATAGGCAAAGTTGTAGCCGCTTAAGTTAGCCATTGGCGCGCTCCCGTTGCAGGCGTTTCAGCAGTTCCAGTTCGGCCTGGAAATCGACGTAGTGCGGCAGCTTGAGGTGCGAGACAAAGCCGGCGGCCTCAACGTTATCCGCGTGGGCCAGCACGAACTCTTCGTCCTGTGCCGGGCCTGCAATATGCTCGCCGTAGTCCGGGGCCTGGAGCGCACGGTCAACCAGCGCCATCGCCATCGCCTTGCGCTCGCTCAGGCCATACACCAGCCCGTAGCCGCGGGTAAAGTGCGGATCTTCATTCTCTGGCGCGACAAAACCGTTGACCATTTCGCACTCGGTCATCAGCAGTTCGCCGATGTTCACCGCAAAACCCAGCTCTTCCGGCACGATTTCAATGTCGATATAGCCGCTGCGGATCTCTGCCGCGAAGGGGTGGTTGCGCCCATAGCCGCGCTGCGTGGAGTAGGCCAGCGCCAGCAGATACCCTTCATCGCCGCGCATCAGCTGTTGCAGGCGGGACGAGCGTGAACAGGGATAGACCGGCGGCGTGCGGGTGATGTCATCCGGTGTGCTGCCGGTGTCCTCTTCCGCCTTCGCCAGCCCCTGGTTTGCCAGCAGGCTAAAGACGTGCGGGGAGGCGTCTTGTTCAGCGTCAGAGACGCTGAGCTGCGGTGTTTCACCGTTCGCCAGCAGAGTGAAGTCCAGCAGGCGATGGGTGTAGTCGTAGGTCGGACCAAGCAGCTGGCCGCCAGGAATATCTTTGTACACCGCAGAAATACGGCGCTCTAATCGCATTTCCGCCGTATTCACCGGCTCGCTAACCGCCAGCTTCGCAAGCGTAGTGCGGTAAGCGCGCAGCAGGAAGATGGCTTCCACGTTATCGCCGCTGGCCTGTTTCAGCGCCAGCGCCGCCAGTTCGCGGTCCGCGATGCCGCCTTCGGTCATCACGCGGTCGACGGCCAGGTTTAGCTGCTGTTCAATCTGGGCGACGCTCAGCTCGGGAAGGGCGTCATCTCCCCGGCGTCTGTGCGCCTGCAAGGCATGGGCGGCAGCGATCGCCTTCTCGCCCCCTTTGACGGCAACGTACATCAGCACACCTCCACGTGAGTGGTTCGCGGGATCGCCAGCAGGCGCTCGCCGCAGGTCAGGATCAGGTCGATACCGAGCGGGAACGGATGCGGGCGCTCGGTCAGCTCATGAATGATGCACTCCGGCAACTGGGGGGCGACCATCCGCTCGTCGGCGATCCCTGCACCCGTCAGGCGCAGCATGCGGCCACCGCTCAGGCTGGAGACCTGCAAAATCAGCGTAGCGCTGGTTTCCGGTGCGACGGCGCTGCCTTCGCTCAGGGCGTTAAGTTGTTCGTGGCTGATTTGCTCGTCGGCCACGGCGAAGACCGCCTGCTGGGGCTGCTCGACCAGCGGCGCATTGGTGTGAAAGCGCAGGTTCTGGCTGGCGATATCGTTCAGCAATGCGCCTGACAGCCATACCGGGGTGTCGTTGTCCGCCAGGGTCAGCAGCACGCTGGTCGAGGCGAGGTTCAGCGGCAGCCAGCCCTGGGAGAGCTGGTGCAGCGAGACAATGACGCCCGGTTCGCTCATGGCTTTCAGCAGGCGACGGAAACTCTGTTGGGCATCCTGGACGGCGAGGGTAAAAGCAGGTTGAAGCGTCATGCGTTGTCTCCGCGAACGAGCGTAAAGAAGTCGACCCGGCTGGTATTTACTTCGGCCTGACGCGCGGCAAGGCGTGCGGCGCGGTCAGCTTCCAGCGGGGCAATCAGGGTTTCCATTAACGTCTGAAAATGCGGCTGTTCCTGTAAAAGCGCGTCGATTGCTGCGCAGTGCTCGGCGTGCGTTTTGTCGCGCCCAAGTACGTAGCCGTAGCCCAGCGTGCCGCTTTTCAGGCGGATCACCGCGCGGGTGAGGGTGGCATCGCCGGCGAAGAAGCGCTCGCCGGTGCCGCCCATGCGTGCCTGGATCTGCACCAGGCCTATCTCCGGCGCGCGGATCGTGTCGTAGTCCGGCGTCAGGCCGAGCGCGCTCATGCGGGCAGCCAGCGCATCAGGCTGGCTGTGGGCCAGCACGCGCATCCAGCGCTGACGAGTGGAGGTGTCGAAGTGCATTCAGTGCTCCATGGTAAATTCAATCATGTCGGCGCGGGTCAGGCTGACGGAGTATTCCGTTGCGTTGACGTCGCCGTCACGGTGGTTGAGGGTGCGCACGCAGAGCAGCGGGGCCATGTTGGGGATCTCCAGCACCTTGCTCTCTTTCGCCTGCGCGCGGCGAGCGCTGATGCGCGTCTGGGTGCGTTTGAGCGCGATACCCGTCGCCTCCTGAAGAAAATCATGCAGGGAACCGCTGGCGAAATGTTGCAGCACGGGCCAGAGGGTGAGGTCCGCGAAGTAGTGGTCGATCTGACAGACCGCCACGCCATTCACCCGGCGCAACGTGCGCAGGTGAACGACGTTGTCGCCCTCCTGAATCCCCAGCGCGTCCGCCACGTGGCGGGAGGCCGGGCGCAGGACAGACAGCAGCTTTTCGCTGGTGGGGTGGCTACCCTGATCGAGCAGGTTCTGGCTAAAACGCGCCTGGGCATTGAGCGGGTAGTCGAACGGACGCATCAGCACCAGCACGCCGACGCCCTGACGGCGCTGGACCCAGCCGCGCTCCACCAGTTGATCGATGGCGCGACGCAGGGTGTGGCGATTCACTTCGTAGCGGTCGGCAAGCTGCTGCTCGGCGGGCAGGTAGTCTCCGCAGCGGTAGTGCGTGCGCAGCTCCACTTCGAGCTTTGCCGCAATCTCTTGCCAGCGGGTGGGGTAACTGGTCGGATGTCTGGATAAGTGCATACAAATCAAAGCCTCGCTTCTCAGATGAAGTGCTTACGCAAACGTTGAGAGAGGAAATCCAGCAGGCTGACGGTGACGATGATGAGCACCATCAGGGCGCAGGTTTGCTGGAACTGGAAACCACGAATCGCTTCCCACAGGGTGACGCCAATGCCGCCTGCGCCCACCATGCCGACCACGGTGGCGGAGCGAACGTTGGACTCGAAGCGGTACAGGGAGTAGGAGATGAGCAGCGGCATCACCTGCGGCAGGACGCCGTACAGGATCTCTTCGATTTTATTGGCGCCCGTTGCGCGGATGCCTTCCACCGGGCCGGGCTCGATGGCTTCGACCGCTTCGGAGAGCAGCTTGGAGAGCACGCCGGTGGTGTGGATGAACAGCGCCATCACGCCCGCGAACGGACCCAGGCCGACGGCGACCACGAACAGCATCGCAAAGACCATTTCGTTGATGGCGCGACAGGCGTCCATCAGGCGACGCATCGGCTGGTAAACCCACCACGGCACGATGTTTTCGGCGCTCATCAGGCCAAACGGAATGGAGAGAACGACGGCAAGGGCGGTGCCCCAGACGGCAATTTGCAGGGTGATCGCCATTTCACCGAGGTAGTCCTGCCACTGGCTGAAGTCCGGCGGGAAGAAGTCGGCGGCGAAGGTCGCCATGTTGCCCGAGTCCCTGAAGAGCAGCAGCGGATCCATCTCCGCGCCCTTCCAGGAGATAACGAGCACCGCCAGCAGAACGGCCCAGCTTATGAGCGAGAACCAGCTGCGCTTTGGCGGCGGGAGGGTGATGGTTTGCATGTTGGCTCCTTTGGGTTTAGTCCCCTCTCCCTTGAGGGAGAGGGTTAGGGTGAGGGGGAAATGTACGTGCTGATGCCCTCACCCCGGCCCTCTCCCACAGGGAGAGGGAGAAAAACGTTACTGCACCGCTTTATTCACGCTGGTCATGGCACCGAGCGCGGCGGTCAGGCGGTCGAGATCGTCCAGCTGCGCCTGAATTTCCGACACTTTGCTGGTCTTCTCTTCTTCCTTCAGACCTTTGTTGTCCTTCACGCCCTGCATCTGCTTGAACAGCGCCAGCTGGCGAATCGGCACCAGCTGCAAATCGCTGGACGCGCGGAACGGTGCCCAGCCCAGACGCGCCAGAACCGCTTTCTCTTCCGGCGTTTTGCCGTAGTTCATAAAGAAGTCGTAGACCTTGTCCTTGGTATTCTCAGAGAGGTTTTTGCGCCACACGATCGGGTCGCCCGGGATCAGCGGTGATTTCCAGATAACCTTGATTTCCTTCAGCTTGTCCGGCGCGGAGGTCTTCAGCTTGTCGAGGTTTTCAGTGTTGTTGGTGGCGACGTCAACCTGCTTATTCGCCACGGCCAGGGCGTTGGTTTCGTGGCTGGCGTTGACCGTGCGCTTAAAGTCGCTGGCGGAGACGTTGTTTTTCGCGAAGACGTAGTAGCCAGGGACGAGGAAGCCGGAAGTGGAGTTCGGGTCGCCGTTACCAAAGGTCAGCTCTTTGCGTTTGGCGAGCATGTCGTTGAGGTTGTTAATCGGGCTGTCTTTGTTAACGATCAGCACGCTCCAGTAGCCCGGGGAGCCGTCTGCCGCAACGGTCTGGGCGAAGACCTGGCCGTTCGCGCGATCTACCGCTTCCATAGCAGAGAGGTTGCCATACCAGGCGATGTCGACTTTGTTAAAGCGCATTCCCTGAATGATGCCCGCGTAGTCCGGGGCGAAGAAGGCGTTCACTTTGATCCCCAGTTTGGTTTCCATATCTTTCAGGAACGGTTCCCACTGCGGCTTCAGGTTTTGCTGTGATTCCGTTGAAATGATGCCAAAGTTCAGCGCTTTTTCCTGTTCCTCTGCGTAAGCAGGGCTTAGCAGGGTGCTGATGCTGAACATGCTGGTGAAGGCCAGCGCGGCAACGGCTTTGTAGTTCATGTCCATTCCTCGTTATGGGGACGTTAAGCAGCCTGCGCGCGCTCTTCGACGCGGTTTACGCTGCGGTAGAGATGATCGAAACGTTCGTTATCAAACTGGTGGCTTGCGCCATCGAAGAACACATGGCCCTGACGCAGGGCGACGATGCGTTCGCAGTAGCGCAGGGCGTAATCCACCTGATGCAGCGTCACCACCACAGTGATGCCGTCGTTCTGATTGATGTCGCGCAGGGTTTCCATCACGATGCGGGCCGATTCCGGGTCCAGCGAGGCGATAGGTTCATCGGCCAGAATGATTTTGGCTTTCTGCATCAGGGCGCGGGCGATGGCGACGCGCTGCTGCTGTCCGCCGGAGAGCGTGGAGACGCGCTGGTGGGCGAAATGCGCCATGCCGACGCGGGTCAGCGCCTGTAGGGCTTCTTGCTTCTGGGATGGGGAGAACCAGCGCAGGCAGGTGCGCCAGAACGGGGTGCTGCTGAGCGCGCCAATCAGCACGTTCTCGAGCACGGTCAGGCGGTTCACCAGGTTGAACTGCTGAAAGATATAGCCCGTCTGGGCGCGGCTTTTGCGAATATCGCTCGCCAGACGCCCCGCATGTTGCACGGTGTTACCCAGCAGTTCGACGCGGCTTTCCGGCGTTTTGTCACAGGTAATCAGGCCGCTCAAGTGACGAAGAAGGGTGGATTTACCTGAACCAGACGGTCCCAACAGCGCCACCATTTCGCCCTGCTGGACGGTCAGATCAACGGCATGCAGCGCCTTGTTGTGATGGAAGGTTTTGCTCAGTTTCTCGACGCGAATGACAGTTTGCATGTGCCGGGCCTCACGATAAATGTGGCCTCATGCTGGCGCATCAATATGACATTTGGGTTAAGTCTCGGTTGCGGGAATTTGAAGAGTTGAGGGGAGTTTGATGACAGGCGGAGGCAGACTGCCCACCGCCCGAAAATTAGTGCTGCTGCTTAACGACGTTAATCATCCACGGCACGCCGTATTTGTCGGTGACTTTCCCGAATCCGTGCGCCCAGAAAGTCTCCTGCCAGGCCATTTCGACATTGCCGCCATCAGAGAGGTTGTCGAACCAGCGTTTGCCTTCATCCACGTCCTGCGTGTCGAGCACCAGCGTAAATCCGGCGTACTGCGCGCTGCTGCCGGGTGGCAGACCATCGCTCATCATGATATCGCTACCGGCAATGCGGACGTTAGAGTGGGCGATGGCGGTATCCGGGAAGTTCATGCCTGACGGACAGCCTTCTTCACTGTTTTCGTCTTTGGGCATTTCGCCGAAGGTGATTTTGTAGAGGAGCTCTGCGCCGACGGCCTGCTGATAGAAGGCCGTCGCCTCCGCACAGTTGCCGGCGAAAGAGATGTAGGGACTTAACGGCATAATCTTTACCTCACGTAAGAAAAGCCCGTTAAGTGTAGTTCCCGAACGCCCGGTAAGCGAAGCGTCACCGGGCGGGACAATCAGTTCTTTTTCACGAACTCAGATTTCAGTTTCATCGGACCGAAGCCGTCAATTTTGCAGTCGATATTATGATCGCCTTCAACCAGACGGATATTTTTGACTTTAGTGCCGATCTTCAGCATGGAGGAGCTGCCTTTTACCTTCAGATCTTTCACAACGGTAACGCTGTCGCCGTCTGCCAGCAGGTTGCCGTTTGCGTCTTTCACGATCAGCGCATCGCTGTCCTGTGCAGGCTCCGCGTCGTTCCATTCATGGGCGCATTCCGGGCAAACGAACATGCCATTGTCTTCATAGGTGTATTCAGAATTGCATTTCGGGCAGTGTGGAAGTTGCATGTGGGTATCCTCAAAAGTGTTAACACGCTGGAAAACGCCAGCTAAATGACGGCAGTGTGCCGAAAAAGGCAGCGAGTATAACGCAAATCCCCACCTTTGTCGGTGATATTGTTTTATAAAATTAGCGCATAAATGCGCAAGCGATGACACGAACTGTCAGTGAATTAAGGGAAGCGTATGCCCTGAACGGCAGTGATCGTAATCATGCTAAATGTATCGAATATTTTATTACAGCAAATTGCTACGCTGTGCCATTTCGGATAAGGTGAAGGAACAAGCCGTTATTTATCTATCCTCTTCTGACGACATACATCTTTTGGCGTCAGGGAATACCTCTCTTTTTTGGTGGGTAAATAACGATGATATATCCTGATGTTTCCTGAAAATGCGTTTTGTCTATTCACTTTTGGCTTTCTGGCCAGGGGATGTTTTACACGTATTACGAGAGTGGGTTTTAAATTCTCATTATCTTCAGTTAGTTGTATTAAATGAACATGTTTTCCATACGTGATCATATAAGCCTGAAAAGTATAATTAAAACATCGTGGCTTAATAAAAGTAATAAATTTGCGTTAAGGGAAGGCTTTTATCATGCACACACAGACCATATTTGAATTAAGCCAGGAAGCTGAACGTTTGTTACAGCTCGCGCTGAACAATCTTGATTCATTAAAATCTATGCCGATTGCAAAGCTGGATAGCACAACCGCTGCCATGAGCGGCGTTAATAACAACGTTTTGCCATTACATTTTAGCGCACGGGGTGTCGACGCTCAGCAGGCGATGCTGAATAACGAATTACGCAAAATAACCCGCCTCGAAATGGTACTGGCGATTGTGGGTACCATGAAAGCGGGAAAATCGACCACCATTAATGCGATTGTGGGCACGGAGGTGCTGCCGAACCGCAATCGTCCGATGACGGCGCTTCCCACGCTGATCCGCCATACGCCGGGCCAGAAGGAGCCGGTGCTGCATTTTTTGCACGTTTCGCCCATCGATACCCTGATTACCCAGTTGCAGAAAAAACTGTGCGATAAAGATCGCGGCAAGCTGGCGCGGCGTCTGGAAATCGACAAGGACATGAATACGCTGCTGGAGCGCATAGAAAAAGGTGAGGCGTTTGAAAAACATCACCTTGGCGCGGAGCCCATCTTTCATTGTCTGAAAAGCCTGAACGATCTGGTGCGGCTGTCTCAGGCGCTGGGCGTGGAGTTTCCGTTCTCTGAATATGCCGCGATTGAACATATTCCGGTGATTGAGGTGGAGTTTGTGCACCTCGCCGGTCTGGATGCGCACCTGGGGCAACTGACGCTGCTCGACACGCCGGGGCCGAACGAGGCTGGTCAGCCGCACCTGCAAAAAATGCTCAGTGAGCAGCTGGCGCGCGCCTCCGCCGTGCTGGCGGTGATGGACTACACCCAGCTTAAATCCATTTCTGATGCGGAGGTTCGTCAGGCAATTTCGGCCGCCGGGAAATCCGTGCCGCTTTATGCCCTGGTCAATAAATTCGATCAGAAAGATCGTAACAGCGACGATGAAGAGCAGGTGCGGGCGATGATTTCCGGCACGCTGATGAAAGGGAATATTTCTCCGGGGCAAATTTATCCGGTCTCTTCCATGTGGGCCTATCTGGCAAACCGCGCCCGCTATGAGATGAACGTTCATGGGCGCCTTCCCGATCATCAGGATCAGCGTTGGGTACAGGATTTTGCCGAGGCCGCGCTGGGCCGCCGCTGGCGAACGGCCGACCTGGACGATATTGACCATATTCGCCATGCGGCGGATCTGCTGTGGGAGGATTCGCTGTTCGAACAGCCCATCCGCAAACTGATTTACGCGGCTTACGCCAACGCCTCGCTGTTCGCTTTGCGGTCGGCATCGCATAAGCTGCTGAACTATGCGCAAAATGCCAGAGAATACCTGGATTTTCGCCATCAGGGACTGACGGTCGCTTTTGATGAGCTGGAGCTGAATATTGCGCGCCTGGAGGAGGATATGACGATGCTGCGTCAGCGGCAGAGCGTGGTGAGCGATGAGGTCCAGCATGAAGTTGAAGAGGCGCTCAACGCAACGGATGCTTTCCTGCTTCGCCAGAAAGGTGAACTTCACCAGGCGCTGGGCGACATTTTTAGCCGTCCGTCTATTCTTGATTTAGCAGGGCGCGAGCCATCCAGTTTGCGTGCAGACGACGCGGATGCGATCCAGCAGCTGGTGCTTGACGATGAAGGGCAGGCGCAGATTGTCCTGAGCAAGATCCGATCGTCATGCGAGCAGATTATGCTGAATGCGCAGAGCAGAATTGGCCGGGAGCTGGCGTTACGCTTCGATCAGCTGGAGTCTACGCTTGCCCGATCGTTGAATGAGGCGATGCGCCCTATCGAGACGCGAATCAAGGAGCAGCTCAGTCATGCCGGATTTCGGGCGCGGATCAGCTTCCCGGCGTTTCAGGCAAACCAGCTTAATTTCAATACGCGCGGCTTATTTAATGATGCCATTGTGCAGGATACCCCTCCCGCCAGTCAGCCCGCAGGGGCAGGCAGCGTACGTAATACCGTCTCGCGCTGGCTCAATAATCCCGGCTGGGGCTGGGAGGAGTATGTCGTGACGCGCACACGCTATGTCATCGACATCGCTCAGCTTCATGGCAAATTTACGCAACATACCGATCAGTTTTGCGATCAAATTCGTAAAGCTTTGGCCGCGCAGGTCGATGTCTCTGTTACGGCAGGTATGGCAACGTTCTTTGCAGAGTTTTCGTTGTGCCTGACCGGGTTACAGGAAAGCTTGCGTGATAGCCTTGCCGTGCGGCAGCAGAATGAGCATTCAACCCGGGCGCTTAGCCAGTTGTTGAAGCAAAGTATGACCACTGCGGCGTGGATTCAGGAAGATACCCGACTGTTACGCGATGATATTCAAACCTTATTCGCGGCAGAGCAACCATGACAACACAGCTACTGGACGGTCCCGGGCGGACGCTGGAGTGTATTCATCCAAAATTTATGGTCGATTTGGTCCAGGGGGCGGATGCTGCACGTCACTCCCTCCTGGGGCCACAGCAACTGCAATTTCGTGAGCGTTTGACGCAGGAGATCATTACGCAGACCCGGCTGCGACCGTGGGCAATGGCGGGAATGCTCAACGAAAATGCAGCGCTGCGGCTGGGTCTGGCGGAGAAACTGACCGGTATGCTCGACCCCGGACACCTTGCGCTGACCCGTATGTCCGACAGGCTGGTAGCCCTGCGCCAGCAGGTGAATCCACGCCTCCCTCAACCATCCGGATTGTTGCAGCAGTACGAGGAGCTCTCCGCACATTTCAACCAGCGTGCCGCCTATAAAGAGAAAGCGCTCGCGCAGCGCGGCCTTACGGTTCAGGCGGGTGAGCACAGCGAGCAAATTTTTACCCGCTGGCGAGCCGGGCAGTATGACGGCTGGTCGCTGGCTGGCCGCTGCTTTATCGTGCTGGAAGAGTTGCGCTGGGGGGCGTTTGGCGATGCCTGTCGTCTGGCGAATAGCGATGTGGCGGCCATGCTGAAAGATAATCTGCGCAGCATGGCTGCAAACTATCTGGCACAGGGAATTAATGCTTCTCCCACCACCCGACATTTTTACCATCAGTGGCTGACGACGCCCGCTTCTCCCGGTCTGATTGATTATAAAGATATGCTGGGCTGGCTGGGGGACTGGTGTCAGGCGGATAAACATCCGGTGAGCTGGTCAGTGACGCAGAGCTGGCAAACGGTCGCGCTGGGGATGCCGAGACTCTGTTCGGCAAAACGGCTGGTGGATGGCATGGTGGAAGAGATATTTGGTACGTGATTGCCCCCTCTTTGTAAGGAGGGGGCGAAAGGGTTAGTGATGCATTTCTACCGCTTCAGGTTCTGTCCGGGACTCAGGCACATGCCCAAAGCGTCTGGCGTACAGTGCCGTGATGACAGGGACCAGAATTGCCGTCACAATCACGCTGGCGGCAACCAGAGCCGTGGCGGAAGCGGCCACGGGTTCAAAGGCCGGGTTAATCTGGGCGATAATCACCGGGTTGGCTACCGCAGCGCCTGCGGCCGAAGAGGCGGCCACACCCGCGGTTCCATTGCCGCCCCCGATGACGCGGTCAGCAATAATCAGCGGAATACCCGTAATGACGATGACGGCAACACCCAGCACAATACCCAGCAGGCCGGTTTCCAGAATCACATTCAGATTGATGGTATTGCCCAGCGCGAAGCCGAAGAATGGGATCAGTACCGGGGTGGCTTTGCTGAAGAAATCGCGCAGATCGTGATCGAGGTTACCCAGCGCAAAACCAATCAGGAACGGCAGGATCGCCCCGACAAAATGGTGTAGTTCAAAGGAGGCAAGGCCAGCAGAACCCAGAATCAACATGGTCATCAGCGGGCCCGACTCCAGGGACATCAGCACGAACGCGCCCGATTCTTCTTTGGTGCCATATTGATTCATCAGGCTGGCGTAGAGACCGCCGTTGGTCATATCCATTGCTGAGACAATAGCCAGAACGGATAATCCGGCGAAGAAGCCAGTCTGAATTCCATTCTCCGGAATGAACATCGCACAGATCATCGCAACAACCCAGGCGACCGCAATTTTAGTAATGACCAGCGTCCCTGATTTACGTAATACCGTACCTGTTGCACGCAAGTTAATAGATGCGCCGATGCAAAAGAACCAGACTGCCAGAATCGGTACCGTTCCGGTGATCATACCTTTTGTAAAACCGCCAAAATAAGCACCGGTATTCGGGGCCAGCGTATTTAATATCGCGCCAAGTACCAGCGGGACCAGCATCATCCCGCCCGGGATGCGTTCTATAGTTGCTTTAATCTTCATCATTAACCCTCACATCTCGCCCGCGTGGCTGGCGGAAATCTCAAAAAATAGATCAACAAATTCAAATGATTGCCTTTTCTGGGGCCAATCGATTCGTTACTTATGCTGTAAAGCGAAATTCAGGCGTTCAGTATTCCTTCATTTGAAAGCCGCTGAGATATCGTGTTCGGATTTATCATGCGATCTTTGGAATTGTGATTCAATGAAAATAAAACACTGTTTTAGTTATCTTCGTCACATATTGAATGGAAACAGGTTTGCCCACGGTTAATAATTAAATTTTGTGTAAATTCGCTGTGAAGAAATGTGATTACATTTTGTTTGGGCAGGTATAATAACGGGCGTTAAGATCTGTTTGATAAGGGGGTTGAGAATGACCTTATTTATCGTGAATTGACAAAAGCTGAAGGCAACTTACGAACAGGAAAAATATATGTGAAGTTGATCACATATATAAACGCTGGTAGGGTAAAAAGGTCTTTAACTGCCCAGACAGGCGTCACAGGTTCGGTTGTATTGAGGTAAAACGTCAATGTAAGTAAACCTGCTACGCTTGAATAAGGAGATTCGCATGGAGCGGATCTCTGGTTCACAGCTTGCAAAATGCGCTGTGAAACGGACGGGGCTGAGTCTACGAGGAAAGCTATGCTTAGAAGGAAAAAGGTAAAACCCATCACGCTGCGCGATGTCACCATTATTGATGACGCGAAACTGCGCAAAGCGATTACAGCGGCCTCGCTCGGTAATGCGATGGAGTGGTTCGATTTTGGTGTTTACGGCTTTGTGGCCTATGCACTTGGTAAAGTGTTCTTCCCCGGTGCCGATCCCAGCTTGCAGATGATTGCCGCGCTGGGTACGTTCTCCGTTCCCTTCCTGATTCGCCCTCTCGGTGGTCTTTTCTTCGGCATGCTGGGTGATAAATATGGTCGCCAGAAGATCCTGGCGATTACCATTGTCATCATGTCGATAAGTACATTCTGTATCGGCCTTATTCCGTCGTATGCGACTATTGGTATATGGGCGCCGATTCTGTTGTTGATCTGTAAGATGGCGCAGGGCTTCTCCGTTGGCGGCGAATATACCGGCGCATCGATTTTTGTCGCCGAATATTCTCCGGACCGTAAACGCGGCTTTATGGGCAGTTGGCTGGACTTTGGTTCGATTGCCGGATTCGTCATGGGCGCGGGGGTTGTGGTTCTGATCTCAACCGTAGTGGGTGAAGAGAACTTCCTTGACTGGGGCTGGCGTATTCCGTTCTTCCTGGCGCTGCCGCTGGGCATCATTGGGCTTTACCTGCGTCATGCCCTGGAAGAGACGCCTGCGTTCCAGCAGCACGTTGAAAAGCTGGAGCAGGGTGACCGTGAAGGGTTACAGGATGGCCCGAAAGTGTCGTTCAAGGAGATTGCGACTAAACACTGGCGCAGCCTGCTGACCTGTATTGGTCTGGTGATTTCCACCAACGTCACCTATTACATGCTGCTGACCTACATGCCGAGCTACCTGTCGCATAACCTGCACTATTCGGAAGACCACGGTGTGCTGATTATTATCGCCATCATGGTGGGTATGCTGTTTGTGCAGCCGATTATGGGTCTGCTGAGCGACCGCTTTGGCCGTAAGCCATTCATTATTCTCGGCAGCGTCGCCCTGTTCGCACTGGCAATCCCGGCCTTTATTCTGATTAACAGCAATGTGCTGGGGCTGATTTTCGCCGGCCTGCTGATGCTGGCGGTGATCCTCAACTGCTTCATCGGGGTGATGGCTTCTACGCTGCCGGCAATGTTCCCGACGCATATTCGCTACAGTGCTCTGGCGGCAGCCTTTAATATCTCCGTTCTGATTGCGGGCCTGACGCCGACGCTTGCTGCTTCACTGGTGGAGAGCACGCAGAACCTGATGATGCCTGCTTATTATCTGATGGTCATTGCGGTGATCGGCCTGATTACCGGTATTACCATGAAGGAGACGGCAAATCGTCCGCTGAAAGGGGCAACGCCTGCGGCGTCAGATATTCAGGAAGCGAAAGAGATCCTACGTGAGCACTACGATAATGTAGAGCAGAAGATTGAAGATATTGACGCAGAGATTGAGGCGCTCCAGAAAAAACGTTCTCGCCTTGTTGATCAGCATCCACGAATTAACGAGTGATAAAAAACCCGCCGCTGGCGGGTTTTCTTTTATTAGCATCCTGCGGCGATGTAGTCGCCGCCGGCGCTGACGGGGATCACCGTCAGGAAGAGGACCGTCGCGAACAGTATCAGAACAACCCCTCCGGCAATTTTGACCATCGGCATTACCCAGTTCAGGGACGTGCCGCCACCAAACCAGGCGACTGTGCGTTCACGCGCGTAACGTACTGCCAGCGACAGCCCCATAATCGACAGCGCCGTGCCCAGCGACATTGTCATCACAGCAGCAATCCCCCAGCTAATAATGCCGAGCGCATTCGAGAACATCAGGATCATAATTGCCCCGCTGCACGGGCGTGCGCCAATGGCCAGCACCACGCCCAGACGGGTTTTCCAGTCGCTTTTAGCCAGATCCACCCCTACGCCGTGATGGCCGCAGCCACAATGTTCATTATGCTGGTGAAGCGGCTTGATGGCGCTAATCGCCATTTTGCGCGGACGCAGGCTGCTGAGCGCCTGATAAATGATAAATGCACCGAAGGCGGCAATCAGTAGGGCGCTGATTTTCTCGACGTACCAACGGCTGGTGCTGATATCTCCTGACGCGAGGTTCAATCCAACCGCCAGGATAAAGACAAAGACGATCGCGCTGACGCCCTGCATCAGGCTACCGATAAACGGTACGACGCGCGCCGCGAGCTGGCTCTCTTTATTGGTAGTGAGATACGTGGTGACGATGAATTTGCCGTGTCCCGGTCCAACGGCATGGAGGACACCATAAAGAAACGCACCGGTTAACAACCACAGCCCACCGCTGTACTGATGATTATTAAGTTGCAGCAGATACATCACCAGATATCGGTGCAGGGTGATCTGGGTGGCGAGGCACCACTGAATAAAAGCATTCCAGTGCGTATGCAGTGCAAAACCTGCCATAAGTAACGCCAGCACGGTGAGCCCGGCGGTTGGGAGACGCCAGTCACGTTGAAGTCGTTGTGTCGTCATGAGGTTGACCCGCGAGAGAAATATTTGCCGCTAGTATAGTGTTCAAATCGCTGGATCACACCGGGATCGTCAATGGATTGTGGATAAGTCTGTGCGTAAAAAGGTATAAAGCGGGGTTTTGCTGGGGAATACAGCAGTCAGTCATTTTTTTGCAACTTTTCTGTTGCGGTCGCTCGGGAACTCCCTATAATGCGCCTCCATCGACACGGCGGATGTGAATCACTTCACAGACAACCCGGTCGGCTGAAGAGAAAAAATCCTGAAAATCAGGGTTGACTCTGAAAGAGGAAAGCGTAATATACGCCACCTCGCAACGGTGAGCGAAAGCCGCGTTGCACTGCTCTTTAACAATTTATCAGACAATCTGTGTGGGCACTCAAAGTGACATG